>Ga0065711_1004084_pt1 | contig 25038 bp, 13 predicted proteins | sample Hoacrofraction12_FD_59098 | JGI IMG/M metagenome (GOLD analysis project Ga0065711, IMG submission 59098) | Hoatzin crop microbial communities from Cojedes, Venezuela - Epithelial fraction 12 v2 (version 2) | ecosystem: Host-associated > Birds > Digestive system > Esophagus > Crop | place...
AGAGAAGAGAAGAGAAGAGAAGAGAAGAGAAGAGAAGAGAAGAGAAGAGAAGAGAAGAGAAGAGAAGAGAAGAGAAGAGAAGAGAAGAGAAGAGAAGAGAAGAGAGAAGTGCTTCAGGCTGTCTTTGTAATATGGTCATGTCTCAACAAGCAAGTTAAAAAATGAAACAATTTACCTTAGCATCCATAAACATAACAAAGCTTTTATCTATTCTCAGCAATGCAACAAAGAAAAGCTATTTTTTATAAAGCTGTATACCCTAGCCGTGACAAGATGATTCAAGGCTGTGTCTCATAAGCAAAAGTTATGTTTACCAAGGCCATTCTCTACTATGTCCATCTAACAAAGAGATGAAAAGTATACTCAACCTTTCCTGAGAAATATCAAATAACGATTTTTTTGTGCAATCACTTTCCTCAAGAGAGTTTTTCCTTCTACTCATTGAAAATAAAAAAAAAAAAAAAATAAGAAAAAATAAGAAAGAAAAGATATGAAAATAACTTCAAAGTCTTTCACAACAAATAAGGAATTGGGAAGTTTTGGGCAAGACCATTATCTCATGGAATTCAGCCTGGCTCACATCTTATAGTGGTTTTGTACTGACTTTTACCAAATACAGATCTGGCCCATAGATGTATCCAACACATTTTAGGCTTGTGTTAAGCATAGTCTTGTCAGTGGTATATTTTATTGCAAATAAATCTCCTATTAATTACCCCTCATGGGGACTCAGAAACACAGTTTTATTTAGCCCATTTGGTTTAAGGATGTTGATTAGAACACAAATAGCCTTAAGCTGCCAATGTTGGCTTTCTCCAGGGGGGAATCCTCTTTCCATGTCAGCTTTCCCAGCAAGTGGTCAGCAGGGTGCTTGAGATTGATCCTCTTCTGCACAAAGAAGGAGGTTGTGTCTGGCAGAGCCTTCTCTGTGAGTGCTCCAAGACTTGGAGCTTACTCCTTCCCTGAGTCCAAAATAGCTTGAATTTGGGGACCTTCCAGGGCTGCTACAAAAATCATCTGTTTGGTAGGGGGAGTGGAAAAAAAGTATTTGCTACAAGAGGGAAGGGGCAGAAATGAGCTTTAGTGAATAGCTGACTAACTGATCTTTTGTTGAACTGGTCCTCTTGTTGCCAAGACTGCATCACGTTGCTAATGCCGTTTTCAGGTTTTTAAATCTTGGAAAGAGGACTTTTCAGTTATTCTTAAAATTATGAATAATTAACTGGTAATTAACTGTGGAAACTTGCGGATATGAAATAAGAAAGTCCTATCACGCGTATTACCCACAATATCTGTAACTTCCAATGCATGAAAAAAAAGTGCTTGAAGACTTTTTAAATTACTATTATGGAAAAATTCTCAAACACAAATAACTAAAAAAAAACTACTAGAAACTTCATTGAATAGCATTGATTCATTTTGACTTTATTGTCACTGGATCTGTCTGGACACTTAAGTCAACCTAAAGCTGCGCTGAGATGCATGAAGGCTAATTTTGTTTGCATTACTATTGAACATACTAGTGGTCATAATAAATGTAAAGTGGTTTTCAATGCAGCACTTGTAAATCTAAATATGGAAGACATTCTGAGTGTATTTCTGCCACAGGAGCTAAAAAGCAGTGAAAAAAACAGATAATCCAAATTCTTTATTTTGGAATTGGCATCCTAAGCTTGTCATCAATGTGAGAATGTTTTATGGTTTCTCTGTAGAGCTCCCCTGCAGACCTCTTTGTAACAAACATTATACTCAACAATACAATCATCAAACAGATTCAGGACTCTTTGCTCGTTAACAGAGAAAATAATTGGATTTTTTTTAATCAATCTGATGGAAAAAATTTCCTTGCTGTGTTTGTCTGCTTTATTGCGTAAATGTAGGTGTTGAGTGCCATATGAAAGTAATGTCATAAGGAATCCCAGTGAGCTTCCAGATGCTTCTCCAGAAAAGGATTTCCTTTTGGTCGCATTTCTAAGCCTTTTGCAGATGCCTCAAATACCATCAGACACCTAAAATAGCACAGATCTGTAAGCTGAGGTACCTGAATTCCCGTCTCTCACAGCTGGTCAGCTGCAAGTCGCTTGAGAGTCCAGAGACAGAACAGAGTTACTGACTTCTATGGGAGCTTAGGCACTTCAGCTGCCAACAGCTATGCTTATGTGTCTTAACCTGGAGCTGGAGATAACAACCAAGAAATTATTTTGGGAATTTGTCAAAGAAATCCCAAGCTGAGTAGACACCAGTGGGAATTTTTTTCAAGCATTTCCTATGCCATGCCAGGGACATGCCATTTGCCCATTGACAGGGGAAATCAAACAAACAAGAAACCAAACAAAAAAACCCAAATCCAAACATCTATTACTAGCATAAAAACACCGGAGATATCTCCTCAAGAAGTACATGGGATTCAAGGAACACATTTACTTTTATTTAAAATTGAACATCTCTATCATTCCAGAAACATGGATTTTAATCTCAAAAAACATCTGGATTTTGTTATCATTTCTATGATTTTCTCATCAGAAGTGGAATTTGACTATACCGTGCTGCCAAGATTGCCAAGTGTGCCTAGAGATTTCAAGGCTGTATTTTTTAAATCTACACTGCTAACACAAGCTGTGTCTAGAAGGAGACCTCAGTTTTCTTTAGACTGCTGTTCATACCCATCCCCACTGTAGTAAAATCAAAACAGTCAGCAATATGTCCTTCAGGTGCTGGTGCATATCCAGCCAGTGCACAACTGTCAGCAAATCTGTCATTAGGACGGGTGAGTTAAAAATTCTACCATCTGTGGAAAATGGATTGGGATTGACTATTGTCTCCTTTAGTTGCACTAAATGCTTATTTAAAAAGTATTATACAAGAGCAGCGGTTGGACAGTAGTAAATCCTGACATTTCTTCTCAGTTGAAGACTCTCATATAAGCTGATCTTTATGAAATGACTGAATCCTATTCACAAACAAGTCCAGACAACTAAATTTGTAAATAAATTACCAAGGATGGTCGTAGTTGAGAGTACCTGTAGTTCTTCATTCTCCTCTCTGCACTTTTCTTGAGTTCGCCTAGTTGAAAAAATTACATCAGCTCTACAATGAGCATGCTTCAAACCAAACTGACTTTTCCAAAACATCTTTTCAGCAGCTTCTTTAGAAAGTCTGCTGAACATTATTCCAGCAAAAAATAATCAGCTGTAGAGAAAATGATCATTGTCAGAACATGTGCTTCCACTTTTCTGTTCGCAAAGGTGAAAGATATTTGCCTTCTTGCACCTCTGAAGAGCTGTGTCCTTCTCCTCTCTGAAGGTTAACAGATGCATGTGCCTTTGAAGTCAAGACTCTCGTGTTTTCACCTTCCAGGAGGTATGGCATGGGCATGTGCTGCCATGTCCTGTGACTTTGGTTTGACACCTTTAAGAGTTTCTACTGTATTTATTAGGAAATCATTCAACAAATCATGGCACAAGAGAATAAAAATGGAGCTTGCATTTAGCCCCATTGCCTCACTGTGTACTCTCAAATAGATAATCTGCTGAAAGCTGTAGCCACTTTGAAAAAGTGAACATTAACATTGTTAAATATGCTTCAGCATGTATTCAGCACACAGGAGAGTTACACTGGAATAAGAGTCAATCAGCCAACATACTAGTACTAGGAAGAAAGAGTGGTCTACTCAGACTCCTCGGAGCTGGGAGAAATCCTTATATTTACTATCAATTCTGATATCGGTATTGTAGATGACTTAGCTGTAACCAGGATTGCATTTTCATACTCCACTACTAATTTTGGTGCTTTACATTTGTGTGCACTTCTGTGTGTCAGGTTTAGCTTTCCATAGCACCATTTATCTACTGTCTCTACTGAAGTTAGTGGGTCAGTGGCTGCTGAGCATCTATGAAAATCATATCCAAAATGTTTATATTTGGAAGGTGGAAATGCACCAAGTTGTTCTCTCTATTATGCAATGTGCATCTTAAATGTTCTTTGATTCAGTTTGCAAATCAGGGAGATAGATAGGAATTATAATGAGGGATCTGTAAGCATTTAGACATCATATAGCAGCTATGAAACACTCATTGGCATGGAGGAATCCTAGTACCACAGTGTTATGAAAGTCAATATACAGCAGTTTATGTAAAGTACTTAGGAAGTGAAAAAGAGACCATGGTAGCATTAAATAGCAGAGTTTACCCAGGCATAATTCTGCAGTGAAAGATGGATCTATGGGAGAGTAGGAGAATGAACAGCTTTCATCAGGGTAGAGCAGATGCATATTACACCATAGATTTTAAATGGGACCAGTAATAAAGCCATTCAAACAAACTGCTAAGGGAAGAGATTGATTTGCTATGCCTCAGGCTGGGTTTCCTCTGCCCTAAATTAAGTACCCAAGATGTGATTACATGCTCTCCCAAACTGTATTATTGAATTCCCCTGCATCACCCAGCTAATTCTTTCCTAAGTTCAGAGGATGGCACTCTAGAGGGGAAGGACCTGCCCCGAGCAGTGTATACCCTCTGTACGCACCTGGACACCGGGTAGGTCAGTTTTGCTGTGGCTATGCCTGGGGTGTGCATAGCTACTATGTCACACACGGAGTCCCTGCTCCAGCCTCTATTGCTGCATGAACAGCCTTCGCTGTCACTGCAAAGCCCCACTGCTGCAAACAGGTTTTAGAGGCAAAGAGGTTTTTCTGCGCCTACAGACCCTGAGTGTAATGCCAGGCCAGGAAAACCTGAGGGGCATTCAAACTGAGCTCCTCATGGACACAGAAAACAAATTCATTTGCGGCTTTCAAGCGCAGTTTCTTTCTACCCCTTTACTCCTTCCCAAATGAATTGCACCCTCTGTCTCCTAACCAGTCTTCTCTGGCCCCTTGCTGCCTCTTTAACAGACTACTGCAGCTGGGGCTGCCTTTATTTTGGAATACATGAGTCTCTCACTTCTTCCACATCACTGGCTCCAGTACATGGCCTCTGCTAAACCTAAGATTTGGAATATCCTAGGTTCCTGAGTGAATTAAGCAGGGCAGAAGAAAAAGCAGATTATTCTCTATTCACGTACTCAACAGAGGAAAGACATCTCTTCCAAAATCAAGCAAAGGTCTTCAGTCACGCAATAGGAGGGTGCCAGGAAAGCACTTTTTCAGTCGCCCAAGGACTCACCCGTGGGATAGTGGGACTATCTACACTTTCCCCAGATATGGAGTTAGCAGAAATAAAAGCCATTAATTCTTTACAGTTACTAGGCTGAGAAGTTAGAGATGAAAGTCTAACTTAGAGGGAAAAGGCGTTGGGGTAGGGGGGCTGATCCCGTGTGATCTATAACTTCATAACAATTTGTGGGTAAGTATAAAAAAACACTCTCCTCAGATGCTAAAAAAATCAGAAGTCTTTAGGAACCTGCATCAAGTCTTGTTCACTTCTGTACAAAAGCGATTTTTTTAATGAAAATATGGTACAGTTCTACATACAACGTCATTTTGAGTGGTTATTAATCTTTAGAGATGGATGCTTAAGCAGGTATCCCACGAGCAAAAAAATTTTTGTTCCCCCTGGAGAAATTACAACAGCAGTACTTAACACCTCAGCAGCTGGATCAGGACACAATGAGCAGTGTGTCTATGTTGCAAAAAGAGAGGATATCACCTTTCCATAATATTTATATAAAATCCCTTTACTTCTTCAACTAGAAGCTGGGCAAATAATACCAGAGATTTTCTACTGACATTTTTTAAGATTGATTGATTAATTACCTTTAGTTATGTTCATGCTCTTTTTGGATTTACTTTCTGTGAATATGCAAGTGATTGCATTGCATGTTCATGGAAACTGGATTTCAAAGTTACATTCATAAGTAATTTCAAAATCCAAATTTAAATGTAAAATAAGAAGACATTGAGACTGAAAATCTGTGCATGCTCTTCTAATCAGGGAACAGGACAAGTACCATATGTCTCACCAGCATTGTCATGTAATCTAAGCAGCCCCTCTTCAATTTGTAAAGTTGTGGTCCATCAACAGAGTAACATGTTCAGGAGTTGTTAGAGAATAGGCTTGAATACAGATAATTTAGAGAGAAATTGATCTGTTCATAGATGTTCTCTGAATATAAACCAAAGCTAAACTATTCAGAAACAATTTATCTTATGAATTATTCATTCACTTCTCCTTCTGAGTATGGAATATGGTCTATTAAAACCCAGTTATTCTTCCCTGTGCAATACAAATATCTAGGAACATTGAGACAAATGTCAGCTAGAAGGAAATCCCTCTTGCATTTAACCGAAATAGGAGCTTGATATAAAACCTTGTTTAAAACAGTTCATTTTTAATAATAAGGCAAAACCTTAAATCTAGACTGACATCTCAAATTTAGGCCGGGGATTTCTGAAAATCTGAAATTTAGTTCAGTGCCATAGTCATTTCTATTTGGCATCAGACCAGGTCTTGTTTCTACTGTTTTTGAAATGACAGACAAAACCACAGGCAACTGGATCTCTCCTAGGAAAAAAATGGAGAAGAAGCAAAAAGAGTTTAATATTCTTCCATTCTTTAGTCCTTAAAAGAACATTATTTTTTTTTCTGTTCTCCTCATTTTCACTGTGCAATGGTTCTAGTACTTAGAAAGAAAAAAGGAAATATATGTTTTTACTACTCAAATATAGTATTACCCTAAATACCTAACATATTTTAACTACATTGTAACTGTTAATAAAAAAGGCAAGTAAAGCAGCATCCCTCTTCTCGCATCTCAAGATGAAAAAAATGACAGTTTCAAGGACTGTGCATCTGGGAAAATTCCCTCATTAAACCAGTGATGGTGGCAAATTCTGCGACAGTCGGAGCTGAAAAGTAGCTAACGGGGACAGACTTGTCATTATCTCCCAATATCTTTTTCATTGTATTATCTTCCCACATCTCAAACACTGTTTTTAATACAAAATGCCCTAATGCTCTTTTTGCAAGTTACGGTCATTGTACTTTTCAATTCTGCTAAATGAATAAAATACCTTCTATGAGTCTGAATGACGGAGTAAACTGGTTTCAGTCTGGAAAAGAGAGAGCTGAGGAGGTGGTGGGGGAATAGAAGTCTGCAAAATTACAGTGTCTTGGGCAAGGTGGATAGGGCTTGACTGCTCAGTCTTTCTCCCAAGAAAAAAAGGTTTAGAATAGCAAAGAAATGAAGAGGTGAGATTCAAAGAAAACAAAATGTCTGACACCAGACACCTGGTCATCAGAACTCCTTGCCAAAGGACACTGTGGGTGCAATGTTTATGGATGGCTAAGGACAGGCTGGACAAACAGACGGAAAAGACATCTGCTGATGGTCACTTAATCCCCAAAAATCACATATAACTCGGGAAATTCCCTGAAGCAAACATAGCTGAAGCCTACGAGAGGACAATTGTGTTCTTTTCTTACCCACTCCTTGCACTGCTGGAGTCAGATGGAGATATATACTGGGCTACCTGTACAATTACTGGTTTAGTATGGGCCTGCTTATTTTGTCATACAGGTATACGAATAACAGTATAACTATTAGTAATGAGTGGCTTCAGTAATTTTCTTCACAGCATTTTTTTAATTAATTAATGCATTTTTTCAAAAATCTATATTTCAAGGTTTTGTATGTGTGTGAAATTGCATTTAAAATATGTCATGGTCTGCAGAACTAGGCCCCAGAAATGTAAGATTTGCTGTTGCTGTATTTTATTTTTTGAATGAATGTATGAATGAATAAATTAACATTAGTCGACATTAACTACTTTAAATCTAATCAGTAAACAGAGTAGATTTTACAAGATTGAGCAACATAATTCCATGCTTTAAACAGATTCAGAAGCTTAGATTTTTAAAGGACTCATTTCCATCAATCCTTGGAGACAAGTTCTACAGAAATTTTAATCCATACCACTTAGTGCAAATCATAAATATACTGCTTGATATTTGAAACTAAAAATCTGACCTACAAATAATCTCCAATATTTATAACACCTGAGCTATTACCTTCAATGAAGATCACCAAAAGTAGACGGATAAAAATAATACTTTACATTGTCTAAAGTTCAAATATGAGAGAGGTCAGACTCAAATACTGGTACCTAACTTTCAATTAATTTTCCATGTTGGACCACATGGTCCAATCACATATGAAGCCTGTAGGGCGTTTGAATGAGGAATGGTCCTTTCAATATCTCTCAAGCTGCTACTGTCCACCCTGACTCATTAATTTTAAAAGTTGCTGACATCTGTCTGCCTGGCTTTTCTGATGCTGGTCCTCAAGCACATCGAAATAAATTTACTTTGTTTTGCTTTGTGACTGTTAAAGTCTCACTATGGACCTGATTAACCTGTCAAGAAGTGTCAGGTTCACATGATTATAAAAAGCCTCAGACAAATAATGTGAATGCTGAAGGCTATTTAGCTCCATCCCCAAGACAGCAAATTTCTTCTGGGTAAATCAGAGCTAAATTTGCCAAGTGGTCAGCTGCTTTCTTACCAAATTATGCCTTCCTTTTCACGCTTTTCAAATGCATAGACAGCTCATACATATACATCTGCCACAGCAGAATTCACTGCACTGTTATGCCTTGCACTCCAGGTTTGTATTGTAGTTTCTGTAGCCTAGAATGGGTGTCATCGACTCTTGGAAAGAACTGAGCATTTCTCTGCTGTTCAGGTGACTTTCATACCTTGGAATGAATGCATACATTGTACAATAATGATCCCACTTTTCCAGTTATACATGCTGTGCTTTAATATCAGATCTACATGTAGATCTACATGACCCAGATTGGTTCTACATGTATTAGAAACTACACTATAGTCACCGAGCTTCTGTCATTACTACAGACTTCTTGCATCTCCAATAATACATTAAGATGTATACTATGCACTGGATATACTCCTTTCTCAATATATATATTTGTAACCTATTGGAATTGACAGTTACAACAAAGTGTTAGGTTTTTTAAAAGTGCCCAGAAGCAAGACTTGGACAGTATTTAGTGACCTGAATCCCAAACCACTATCCTGAAAACCCCTGCTCAGGCAGTTATTCTACTATCCCAGCCCTTTAGATGCATACTCTTAGTAGTTGTCCTGCTGTTTGACAGTGAGTACTTAGCTCATATCCATGCTCTGATCTGCCTAAGTGTGAGCAGCTGAGCATCTACCTCCTCAGCCAGTCTGTATTCAAAGACAAGGCATCCTTTCGCATAAGTGGGGCCTCTTCTGATAGGGGCAGACCCCTAAAATTCAGTGAGAAACTTTTCTTTGTTTTGCAGTACAACTTCTGGAGCAGGAAGTTGGAGGATGTGAAACACCTTTCATGTTTTAGTTTAGTAGTTAGAGTACTCATACAGGAAAATACCTTTCTTCCCCTGGTGGGATTCAGATCTCAATTTTCTCATGCCTTAAGCCATGATTTGGTAGGCAGAGCACCATCAGAATTATTCCTGCAAAAGCTGATGCACTCTGCAGACCAGATGTCTGATGAACAGAGGGCATGACCATTTAAACCAGTGATTAGAGTGGTTTCTTTTGAGAAGGTACTGTGGGTTTCTGGTCTCTGTTTCCATTGCCCTTCTACTGTTATATTTCATGTCTGCGTAATATAAGATACATTAAGTGCCTTAAATTCTGAAACCAGGATCTAGCTTACCTTTCCAGTCTCAATGCCCCATGCTGTGTTGTGTCTTTTTAGCCTGATCAGTCTTGAACTACCTTCTAAATAATTCAACTTGAGGAAAAGGCATCGTTTCAGGAGAAAATAAGAGTGAATTCTTTCACACATTGCTAGCAGTGATGCTGTCTATGGTTTGATGTCTCTGAAATCTCTCTGCTTTCCAAGGGTGCTGAGTTCAGAGTGCCTGTGGGAGAATGTCCCAAGTGCACAGATCTTGAGTACAGAGGGTCAGTGTCTCTCTTCTTGATGAATCTCCCAAAACCTTCCCTGTGTCTTCCTTTCTGTTTCCATCCACTCTTACCTGCTCTTGCAGAGAGAAGGAAGTCCTGCTCCACCTGGGATGGTGGGCAGTGGAAGTCTACTCCTTCAGCAGACTCCAGCCCAGCATCCCCAGCAGGCACCAGCCTGCAGCAAGACACTTCATTCAGGTTTCACCACTTCACCATCACCTGGGTTTCACATTCGCTTGTTTCAGAAAACATTTTGCCCCAAGTGGTGATGCTTTAGATGTCTCCAGCATTCTGTCTAGAGCTGAGCTTCCTAACTGGGTTTTAAGCTGTGCAGGAGAAGGCAGGGAGTTTGGAGCTAGCACATTAATTATGAGGACACAGGCAATATCAAAGAGATCATTTTTTGTCTGTTGGTGTCTGGAGCAGACCCAGGGGCTAGTTATAAACTCTGTGACTTAGAACGAAGCATTCAGGGAAATATGCCTGAGACCTGCTGAGCTGAGCAGAGTCATTTGAATTCACTGGGCAAAATATTTCAGTGAAGAACTGACACTGAGGTCAGCTAAATCTCAAAGAAAAGAAAGTCCTGATTTTGCTCTTGAACTTTCATTGTATGATCACTGGAGTTGTGCACAGAACCAAAATAGTGCTTACTTTATTGGACTGATTTTAGATTTAGGTCATCTTTTGTTTCTGGCCCTAAGAGACTTGAAATAGGCTTTTAAACTTGTTGAGTGGTTTACCTCTTTGACCAAAGATGGAGAACCAGCCAAAACTTCAGGTCTGATACTAAGACTGAAGATGTATTTTAGTCTCAGTCTAAACCGTATGAGTAAGAACTCAGGAGACAGGAACCACCACCATGTAACCAGAGCCCTCACAAAAAGTCTCAGCTGAGAAGCTAAGTGCAGTCACAAACCCTATTGCCCAGAAATGGCCTCTCTCAGACCTGCTGCACTGTGGCTGTTTAGCATCTTATCCACATAGCATATTGCAAGCAGGTGCAAGTTGGCTTCAACTTACCTTGCAAACATTAGATTGTTGTTAGCACTGTAGTGAAACCATACCAGTAAGACCTGATAAACAGGCAAGCTGTGCTGTCTCTGCACCATGGGCTTATACCATTAGGGTCAGGAATGGCTAGCATCACACCAACAGACCATTCAGTTTAAGCTGATTGTTCTGTAACATAGCTGTAAATACATATTTCACTAAGAAATATAATTCAGAAAGGCATCTTCTCATAAACACAGCCCAAAGGCAGAAAATTGTCTTTCCTTTGGTAATCTCTTCCAATGGTCAGCTGCTCTCCGTCTTGAAGCTGAAGTGACAAAGCATAGTTGTTCACATGAGCACACTTCTTCTTAATAATGGCAGAATCTAGCAGAAAATACTGGGATATGTTTTCAATAAATTATGAAGAGATATAAAATTAGATGCCCACATTTCACTTCCAGTCTTCACCAGTGAAAACTCATTAAAGGAATTACCTTGACTGAATTATAAATAACAAGCTAAAATAAAAAAAATCTATCTTTCAGCTGAATGTCACATTAGATGGTTGCTGTCTTCTCGATAGATGTTATTTCCTAACATTCTACAGGAAAAGCAGCTGGGGGATACTCAGACCAGAGCTTCCTGAACCTGCTGTAAAACAAGTCAAATGTATTTAAGACAACATACCTTCTAAGGAGANTATAATCTATTATTTAGGCACTTTAGTTTCTTATGTTGAACCATTTTTTGAATTCCTGCACAAACAACTAAATACTAAGTGTTGTATAAATATTGAACAGTCATAAATCAATGTAATATCTGTGTTTTCCCTCGCTAGAGGAGCCTCACTATAAGGGCTATATTAAAATACCTTCAAGACCACATCTTTGGAAGGGCAACACATTATAAGAACCGACATCTAGGTCAAAGCCCAAAGAACTATTTTACAAAGAAAACAAACCAGTGATTTCAATCACTGAACAAAGAAGCAGCAGGCCTAACTACCCAGGCTGCATGGGGAACTGAAGGAAAACTGTACTGTATTACTTCACAAATTGCAGTGTTAGGAAGGGGAAAGATGTCTACAAAGATTTCTCCCTTTGTGGGCCACCTTGCTTGTGTCTGCAGTGGTGGGGCTGGGATGTGTGGCTCTTGCTGCACGTGCTGCACAAAGGAGTCATAGAATGGGAGCTGTATGTAAATCTAGGAAAGGAAATACAGAAGGCTTTTTCCTCCTAAAAATACATTCTGCATTTACGAAGAAAATACCAGTTTAGACCGTGTGAGAAGTTATATCTCACATAGGAAAAACATAGTATTATTTCTGCTTGTCCTAACCGATCACCATGTTCAACACACTGAGTCAGATCCCCCAGAGTTAGTGAAGCTCTATTGATTCGCACAAGGCTATTTTTTAACCCAATGGTATTTCAGATTGCATAGCTATGATTTAAAATACAACAAAATCTGTGACAGATTCCTGAAAGAAAAAGGAGGCGAAGCAATGCAATGAATCGGAGTAAATTGAAATATGTGTAACCACATAACAACAGTAGCCAAAAGTAACACTTCATTACTGCATTTGGGGTTGCAGTTACTAAGTTTGCACTTTTTCCTGTTTCCTTTATAACTTTGCAATGGTAGGACAGTAAGTTCCTCTGGAAGAGTGAGGCTTGCAGAGAACACAGGCCTTTCCACATGTCCCAGGCTAGAATATTACATATTTTTCTACAAAAGGCTCAGCTGCAAAATTTAATCTGAGGGAGGTAGAGCTGTGACTTCTGAATTTTTTGTCTTTATGTCTCTTTCTGTCAATACAAATCCAGAACTATAAAACCTCTTTATGCTTTGAAATACCTACAGCTGTGTGTAATTAGTCCATTATGGTCTAATATATACTCTCTCCCAAGTTCCAGCTTCTTGATATTCAAGTTAAAGTAACATTCAGTTGAGAAATGTGAGTTTCACTGAGAAAGCTGGTTAAAATGCACATGTGAAATATTTGACTACCAAAACATGGATCAAGCCAGAAGAAGCTGACTGAATCATAGTAGGGGAATTATTCACCAGCTGGAAAGCAAAAATTGTCAGTTTTCCTCAAGCCATATGGTCTGCTTGTGACTTTTCTGCAATTTTTTGCACTTTTTTTGACTCAAAATGTAATCATTAAGCTGTTAAAAAATATAGTTCAACTAAAATGTGCCTGGTTCACAGAGGAAACCTGTGGATATTCAGTAAAATATTTAAATAGTTTTTGGGTAAATTTTATCCCTTATATTGAGCCTGTATAAAAAACTCACACTGCAAGCAATTGTATAATTTCCTGTTGTGAGGCTCTGAATTCATGAAGGCTAAATGGAACAGGGCACACTATACTGGGCAAGAAATTGTATCAGGCCAAGGCCCTTCAGGTAGTGCTATGAAAGGTGAAGGAAAAGAAGGAATGATCTAATAAAAGACATTTTAGAACAGAGCAATAAACTGAATGGTATCAAACTGTGATAACTGATGATATTTATCCAAGAACTCAGAAAAAGACCTCATATGTGGAGCTGCTGAACTACTAAACACAGCATGTAACCTATAGCTTAAATCACCAAAAGGATCAAAGCACCAACGGTGACAACAATACTTAAAATAAACTTCAAGTATGATACTGAAAACTATGAGCTAGCCTGACAGCTAAACTAGACAAATTGGTAAAAAAAAAGAACAAAACCCAGACCAATAAATAATAGAAATTATGCATAAATATGACCTGTTCAGGCTTAACCTTTTGAAGAGAAATAATACTTAATAGGATGTCTTTGAAGCAGCCAAGAAGATAAGTCTGCTGGTAAAACCACTTGGCTATTCATAAAACTAACTGTGAGGACCCTCATGAAACTATTAAAGAGATACAATTGCCATTGGATAAGGGGTAAGGTGGATCCAAGATGGAAAAAGAAGGTGGGAATAAGTCCTTTCGCAGTGCTGGCAGCTCTGCAGAGATGTCCCTGAGGACACTACTTGTGGGTATACTGAGGTGCAACTACTGCTGGTAAGACACACTTAGTTGGGGCAGTTGAACCTGAAGCATTTTTCAAAGCATTGCAAAAGGTATAATGATATCGAGGATCTGAATGATAGATGGCAGATTAAATTCACTGTTGATGTACATGGAGTCATGAATAAGAGGGAAACATCCTCTCAGGCTGCATACATGTTGATGGACTCTTCTTTAACAGCTGCTAATCAGCAAAAAGATCTATGAGACACCACCAATAGCTCTCTGAACAAACTGGCTCAGCAGTGATCAGAAGGATAAAAAGAAGAGCACGATTATTGGGGAAGGAATGGAGAACAAAGCAGAGGACACCAGTATTTCATTCTATGTATCCATGATCTGGCCACCCTCTGAGTAACGCATGCAGTTACAATGATCCAGTTTCAAACAGAGTCTAATATAAAAGAAAGATAAGAAGAATGATGACAAAAATGATCCGAAGAATAAAGCACTATCCAAAGAGGTATAACACAGATTAGAATTCAAACTGGAGAAGCAACAACTGGAGCAGAGAGGGAGTGTGATGCTATATAAAATCATGAAGGGAATGAAGAGGAGTGACTGAGTAATGATGATTCATTATTTCTCATGGTCACATCTGTTCCAGTGATTGTTCACTGAAAATACTGTGCACTGAGAAAAAGCAAGAATAAAAGGGATGTAAAGAATGCTGGGTGGACTATTACTCAGTCTTGTCCCAGATTTTATTCTCTTTCCCTGATGGAGGTAGGCTTTCAGGCTAGATTGATCATTGGTGTGATCCAGGCAGGCGGTCCTCATGGCCTTATGTTCAACGTGCCCAAATGATTCAGAAAAGTAACTGCAAAGAACAATGTCACAGCAAAGAAAAGCGTGTGAGCCTGCATTTAGAAAAGACTGGAAACAAACAGGTTAAATTCTATTGCAGCTTTCATTTTTAAACAAAACCCTTTCCCCATCACAGAGTTATTTATTCAACAGTACAGTTTGTCACATTGTTTTTTTCCTATATTGTGTATGTGAATGTAATGTTCATCCTCAATGCATTTCTAATGTAATTTTACTAATTAATATTATTGTGTATATGATTAATAATGCTCTATCATCTGTCTTAAGAACTGTGTCAAGATCATTAAAATACCAAAATGGAAAACTACAATTTCATTGTCTTGTTCCTTCTGTGCTGAAAATGAAATATACTTTGCACCACATAATCTTTTCAAATAAATAAATTTACTATGTTTTATATTCCCACAGTACTACTATTGCAATCTTGAATTCTCTTAGTTCAGTTAATGTCATGCACTTTTCAAACTGTAAATTATGGTCACATTTTGCATTTATATCGCATTATTCTCTGCCAAAACACTTTTTTAACATGAGCCAAAACTATTCCTACCTCTAAAAAGAATCTCTATTGGACTATATATCTTAAGAAGACTTAATGTTTAAAGTCAACATTTTCAATGACCTGCCAAAAAGACACTTTTGTATATCACTGTGTGGTTTACAGTGTCTCCTACTGGAAACATTGGTCGCAATCAATAAGACCAAGCAGTTCCTAATGGGTTAATCTGAACTCTGAATATAGAGGAACAATAGGAATTCAGTTGCTTCAGTAGACGCAACCATATACCTAGTGCTAGGCTGCAGGATCCCACTAACTTCTTTGAAATTTGGAAAATTACTCCCTTTATGTTAGAGTATGCTTTCAATTACAACCATAAGCAAATAGAGTAACTCAGAAATAACCCTGGGACTAGCTGTCACCCTGCAACATATTTAAGCATGAGCTCAGTTTTAATCATGCAGATAATCCCATTTATACAAAAGACAATGCATATAGTTAATACTAGATTCTTGCTGACATGCTTCAATGATTTGGAACATCAGCAAAATAAGAGCTCCGTCAGACTATGTATGAACTTAGGTAAAAGGTTTGGATTTCAGGCAGTAATTAAATCAATTGCTGGATGAAAACTTAAAGTTTTACCTCCAAAATATATGATGCATTCCAACTATAAATCAGAAGAGTGAGGAAAACCATGATGGAGTGCCAGACCTGCATTACTTTCATAAAAGTGAGTGGTGCTTCTATTCTGTTAATCCCTGCAAGAAACCATACAACCTGACTCACGATTTTGCCTTAATCCCAATGCAACTGAAACTGCGGGTGGAAAATATTTTACACGTATTTGAAATGAGGTAGAATAATACAGTCAACATTTCTCTCCTCTAAATACCCCAGCAGGACTCCTGATGTAGGACACTATAACCTGGTTGCATAGTTCATTTAGACCGCTGTCTCCTAATTAAATGCTACTAATAACAGCCAAAGTAAGTGACAGTAGAATTTATTCATTACCAGACAAAAGCATAACTAGAGGTGTTGTGCCTGATGGCATGTAATACATGGGCTTAGCTTTTCTCGGTTTTGTTTCCCTCTGTCAGTTTTAGTATTAAAGAACAACAAAAATCCAATAATGTGTTCTTTCTTCTCAGCGTTTTCCCTGCAGAACAAGAATAATTTCTAAATAACTTTTCCAAGTCAACTTGCCTCATAAAAGAAAGAAATAAAAAGTCTTGAATCAATGAGGTTACAAATGTAAATTTAATCCGTTCTTAATGGCCCGTAGACACAGTTCACCAAGGTTCCCTGCCAGCAATTTTCTGCTGTTCCTTTGGAAAAAAAGTAATTAATGAAACAAGTTGAAGCTTGTTGTGTAATCCTCTCTTGAAAGCTGTATTCGTACATTTTTCAATAAGAATCAGCAGTAGATTAAAAATGTACCTGTCTGAATGTTTAGAACTGTTGGAACAGAACCTGCTGTTTAATATGACGTTTATTAATACTGCATTAGACATTTTTTTTTCCCACTCATGGTAGAATGTGATTCGCTTTCAGCAAAGACATCCTTGGATGTATTGAAGTTCATTAGACAGCAGATGTATGTCAGTGAAATCTATTAAACGTGATTACAGTCAGAGAGTTCACATCTAATTTGGATCCAAGTTTTCAAAAAATGGAAATGTCTCTCCTGGGAGACATGGACATGAATTCTTTTGACCTGAGGAAACAACGGAAGTCAAAGAAATCACTTCACTACCAGGTGCATTGGTTGAGAAGTCACGGTAATTCAGTGCACGCGCCCCACCTCTGCTGTCCCTGCAGCTCACTGGGCCTTCCCGGGTTGCTCACAGACCTGTGGGAAGAAAAGTCCCCATCTCCTTGTCCAGTCTTGGATTTCCTGCATTTCCAGACACACCTGGAAATGCAGGAAAGCCCTGAGTGCAAAGCCAAGACCTGAGCTGCTGTTGCCTCCACTACTCGTCCTGCTGCCTATCTGACCCAGGCCCTGGCATTCCCCACTGTCCTGCCACAATTAAAAGAAAAAAGCAAGACCTGCTTGGATTTTGTGAAAGAAAAATGACGTTCTCTACCCACAGGAGATAAGAATAGCCACTCAATTCAACATGAACAGACCCTTCACCAACAACTGTAAGCCATATCTTTAAGCCTTGGACTAGAAGAAGAATTTATTACATTCAGGATCTGAGTTCCTGTATGTTTGTAACCTTTTATAAGCCCCGCTGGAGCCAGTAGTGTTTCTACTGGGAGACTGGGCTATATACGTCTTGTTTGCTTGCTAAACAAAAGAAATGCAATGCCAAAAAAAAGAGAGATGATTTTAGTTAAGTTTTCCCTTCAACTCCACTGCCTTGAAAAATCCTTAAAAGAAGATGACTACTTGTGGCAGAGCTATGACAGTAACATTTTAAAAGGACAAAAATGTCTTTCCAGGTTTGAATTGCTATATATATTACTCAAGGTGGCTTTTTTCCATCTTTGCTGGTACTAGGAGATTCTTCCTTCCAGTCCCAGTTGCCTTGTTAAAAGCATCTGCAATCTTCTTCTCTCCGATTCATTCAGCTTCCTTCTTAGAAAGATTCCGTTCTTGATTTCCACTGTGCACTATTTTATTTTACATGAAAGACCTCATGGGGGGAAAAAAGTCAGAAAACCCTTCCAAAGACCTTGTAGATGCTGCTGTTCTGCGAAGGCTTATATATTCCAGGTCATCATTAAATCTTGTACTGAGAGTTTCTAGACACTTGAAAAAGCCAAAAACTCAGCAGGGATTTCTTCCTCCTGCCGCCCTTCTCCCCAGCACCTACTCAGTCTGCACTAGTATTCATTTTCCTTCTCTTTTCTATGACCTAAACATCAGTGCCATGGATACACAAACTTCTCTGTCAATGCTGACATAAGCAGTAGCACGATATTGACAAGGAGAGATGTAGAATTGATTTAGGGCTCAGTTTTGCAGCTGCTGAAATTTGGAATTACCATTGCCTTCAACAGGAATTCTCAAAAGGGAGTGGCTGCAAATTCAGGCCCAAAGAAAGCAGTAGCACATCGACAGCTCACCCGTCCAGCCAGCCGCTCCCTCCTCTCTGCGACCCGACCTGACCCAGCTCAGGGGATCCAGAACAAAACAAATGGTGGCTGTAAAGGTGATTTACTGGAGATGGAGTTTGTCAGCCATCTCCCTGTGCCACCAGCATCATCATGGTCTGCAAGGGCAGGACGAAAGACTGTGAAGAGACAGCTGGATGAAAGAATAATGAAATAAACTTTTTCATTCCAACTTTGGTAATTATTAGGCATTACAAATTTGGTTCATCTCCTTTTTCTCTCCTCTACCTCCAGCCATTTCTCCTGTTAACCTCTTTCTGCAGCTATATTTTATAGCCCATTTTGGAGCAAACATTAAGATTCTGGACAGTACAAATTTGAAAGGGCATCAGACATAAGACTAATAAGCAAAAATGCAACAAAAGCACCAAGTATTCATACAGAGAGACGCTCTTAAGTTTTGTATCCATGTATTGCAAACTTACTGTGCTTATTTCAGGACTTGTACACGTATGATTTCACATCAGAAAAAGCACTGGATTTTTGCTGTATTTAGATTCTGTTATGATGCCAGAGATGATACTGGCAATTGATAGAACTGTCATAATTCCCACAAATCATTGGCAGGGTTGTTGTGCACCATTTTTGGCTACAAAACTGACCTTGGTTTTTTCAAAATGGGAATAGAGCTTTGTCATGAAACTCGGAGCTGTGCTGCAAACATGTCGGGTTAAGGTGTGTTATGAACGGTGGTGCTAAGACTGGGCTTGTCTCAGGACATGCAGCCCGGGGATTTGCTCACTGTCTTCCACAGAATTCATAAATTCCTGGCTTCTGTAATTCTCCGTGTTAATCCCTGTGCTGAAAGCTGCTACTGAACTACCAGCAAGCATACCCTCTCTAATGTACCTGAAGACATCTACAAATGTCTTTATTTTCTTGATTTTCTTCTCTTTGTTGTATCCCTTAGAAGGAATAAAGAAAGTTAAAAAGCACTGTTTGAAAGCAGAAAGTCCTCTGTAAATCCAGCAATACTGTCTACTCTAGACCACTTAATCAAGAGATTATTGTTCCTGCCAGTATGAACAATGTTAAGACAACTCATTAGCACCACCCTGTGATAGGGGTGTTTATGTTTAGCAAGACTGTACAAGGAAACGGGCTACACAGTTGTGTGACATAAATCTTCAAGTGCCAGCAGAAGAAAAACATCTTCCAGAGAAAAGTCCTGGACTACTGCAGCAAGTCAGATATAATAATGCTAAACTAAATACATGGTTGGAAAATCTAACAGATTTCATCTCATTTTCTAGATGTCTATGCTTTTTACTAGATGGTTTAGAGTACTTTTTTTGCCAAATATTTTTGTCATCAAATTTCTGCCTATCAGTTGTGAATAAACTGTCTGTAATTTTTTCATATCCACCTGAACTGTGCTACTGGTCACTCAAAATCCACAGACCTTCACAGATTTATGTCTGTTGAGAACTGAGCTGGATGTTTAGATTGAGTTTCCTGACAGATGGCCTGAAATCTCTTTTCTAATAAATATACTACTTCTATTTCTGCCCAGAACTAGTTTATTTTGCTCATGAATTTGGTTTTCTGATTAACCGATACTTGCTCATAGGCTTAACTTCATTTCACAAACATTCATACAAATATTTTAATGAAAGTTCTTCAAAAGCAAAAATGTTTATATCAAAGAATGGTCAAAGTGGAGATTTCCTTAGAAACTTTTCAACCAACCACAAGTAACATTCTTATTGTACGCAAATTTCAACCCCTTCTGCACTCAGCTGGAGTAGTTCCATGGACTTCAGAGGGAATTAAAGTGGATTATATGAGTCTAGTTCCAATGAACACTGTAAAACATCAGGAGATCATGCATGTTTTTCTTGGGGGCTTTTCTTTAAGTCTTTACCTCCTTCATCTCTAGGTTTTCACATCCTGTGGACATACCTTAATTGCCAGTGGGTAGCAGCTCAACTCTGAGGTAGCTGTTGCTCCTTTGCATTAGATACTTCCATATTGAGGTATTAGAATCTGAATTTTCCCGGTTGTAATCACTCTAAGAGCTGGCTTCTTCACCCCATTCATGGAGGAGGAAAAGTGAGGAGCTCCCAGAGACATCTCCACTATTGCCTCCCCGGCACCTAGCTGCAACCTCCTGGTGCTTTCCTTCCATGCTGCCTCCAGGCTTCCCATACCTCCTCTCCCGCCTGCCAATTCACACCAGCCCTGTGAAATTACTCCAAACTGTTTTTTTCCTGCACTAAGCAATGGCACTTCACTATCATCACAGACAGAAGTTGTGTACAAAACAAGTGTCTGAAGTCTGTGTGCGGTTCCTATAGGCAATACTGTGCTAGTCCCTAGGCACAGAGCTGTAGCCATAACACTCTGAAACAGGCAGTGACATTTTACTATAAATGCGTGTGTCTCTTCCCTTACATGGGTGACAGCAGAGGAGCTGGGCTGAACCCAAATTATGCTTTTTTTTGCCTTTTTTTTGAGGATTAACTTCTCACCTGAAATTGTGATCAGTGCTATCTGTCTTTCTGTGCAATACAGCAAGAATTTCCTCCCATCCAGCCAAATGATGTATGTCAACATGTGTTTAACAACCCTCAGCTTTCAATTAAATATTCAAAACCGTGTAAAACTGAAAGGAATTAATAAAGACTACAAAGCACTGTATTTCTAGGCCTTAATATGTCTTTAATTGCACAAAGTATGCAAGATGACACTGTTTTACTGTCACAACTTAATGATTTACACTTATTTAGACAGGCTAACTGTACTTAAATTATGTCTGGTTTGAAATACATCTTTTTTTCCTTAGCAGACCTTAATTTAATTTAATGCTACGTTTTAATTTAAAACTGCATTAATGTAATAGAAAACAAGTTAGGATGATAAATAAAGGGCTAATGTGCAGATATGATTCATTTGCACGTAAATCAGCTAATCTTTTTTAATGGAACTCCTTTAAATAATGCCTTTTTTATCAGCTGTATTTCTGCTCTTTATACTCCTGTTGTTAAGGAACCAGCATTTTCCCAATGACGCACCAATACTGGCAGGAAGCACATCCTAAGTGTATTTTGTGACTCATTTCAATTTACTCTTTAGTGCATTCACAGTTTGCTCATTAACATCAGCATTGGTGGCTAATGGATACTCAGTAGGAAGTCATTTTTTTCATGAATGTTTCATGGAGCAACAGAAGTGAAAAGGAGGAGGGATTTCACCTGTCATAAAGTGGCTTGTGGCTGGACAGTGGGCCATGACCCAGGGCTCGCCAAGACCAGGCAGTGGCTGAGCACCACAGGAGCCCCACCACGGCCGGCATCTGCCGTAACACCTATGCTCCCCACCCTTCACGTGCACACAGCTCATGTGTGTCAGCAGCAGAGAAAGGGAAATGATCTTTAGGCCAAAAGAAAATGATATCTTTATACACTGATCCCTGTCATTGCTCCACAATTGAGGCTTCTGAATACCATAATTGTTATAAACCTGAATATAGCACAGACTTGGCTGAGTAATTTTGCTGTACTTTTTTGGATATTTTTTTTTTCTTTTTCTTGAAGAAGACACTGGAAGAGATACCGCTTTTTGTGTTACGCATTCAACACAGAAACCACTAATCATTTTTCACCCAGGTCTTCTGGCTCTGTTGGAGACAAAAACAGGAAAAAAATCATTCCCTTCCCCCCATGCACCAAAAAAAAAAAACCCTGAAATTGTAGCTCATTCTTTGTCAAAAACTCCCCTAATGTGGGTTATGTGAACTGGTCACAATGTTCAGCTAAGAGTGAGTCAGGTTTCTGAGAGACACTATCTCTTGGAAAGCCTACTAAAGGCAAGCATCTTCTCTCTCCATTTGTCTTCAGTTGAAGTCACGAACAGCAGCCACAGTCAGTTTGCATGAACCGAACTGATGCTACTTGTATGATAATCTCCCTAAATCAGAACACTTCATTAGGGCTTTCCAGTGACACAAATATATGTCTGTAGGCTCAGGCTCCTGAAGAGCATGCAACACATGCAAAATACATGTAAAACATGTAACGAAGGGGGAGATGATAAAAGACGAGCAAGGGAAACCCCTGGTGTGCCCCTCTGTGCACACCAGGAACCATACACAACTGGGTTAGTGATTTTTCAAGCATTCCCAAGAACAGCAGAGGCTTGCATTATTGTTACTATTATTTATTTTGTCATACCAGAAATAATAACAAAGTCAGTATGCTCTTCAAGGTGCACAGTGACCTTTATTATGCTCTCATAAGGTTTTCCTAGCCTCAGGTTGTTTCCTTGGCTTTAAAAGCCATGATGTTACCAGACAGAGCAAAAAGGAGTGCGCTATGTTAGATAGCAGAACAAAAAAAATGCTAAAGTCCAAAGGCAGAGGATGGACTAAGTGCACAAAAGGTACGTATACAAGAATCCATGTCCTGAATACTCCACAGTTTAATAGACACGTTTAATATTAGTTCCCAAACAGTTGCACAGTCACTTAAAGACAAAAAGCAGACGCTGAAAGAAATGGGAAGAAATGCTCAGGTGCCATTAATAAAGCTGAAATGCTCCATGTCCTGTTTGATTCATTCCTTACACACACACATAAACAAAAGGATACTTATGACCATATGTGTAGTGTAATTGACCTGGTACAGAAATGGGAACACAGGAAAAATAGGGACACAAGATCTCAAAGAATGTTTAGATAAACTAGTATCATGATCCTATGAAATTTGCCCGGAAGTACTTAAAGAACAAAATGAACTAATTATTAAAATGTTGAATGCTACTGTGAAGTCATGGAGGACAAATAACACCCCAAAGATTGGAGAGCAGTGAGTGCAATATCTCTTCTTATGGGGAAAAGACAAATGCAGGGCAATAAGCGCATTCGGTCTAGCCTGGGTAAGGGGAGATGTACTAGCAACTCTTTGAAAACCCAAAGAGAGTGACAAGATAAGGAAATGGCCAACATGGATATCTCAAGAAGAAGCTGTACCAGCCTGATCCTTTCTTGACAGGATGATTAGCCAGGGTGCCCGCTAGGATAAGCTGTAACTCTACTGCAGTAAAGCCTGGACATCATCCCATGTGACACAGAAATAAATTGGGGAGATGCTGGCTAGATAAAATCACTATAAAGGAATACAGCTTCTCATTAGTCAAGCTCAAAGAACATGTGTGAGTAATGTGTTATGAAATTAGCAGGGCAGATCAAGCAGTGTCCTGGAGGAGTCCGTTATAAATCCACTCTTTAGCAAGCGTTACAGTTAGATGATGGAACAGTAGTTGTTTATGCAATTAAACATATAAAATGTGCACATCAAAGCAATTTGTCAGGATCTGCATGTATTTTTGTGGACAAACCTGGAATTCAAAGTGCTCCTGACCATCTAGGCAATGCATATGCCCTCTGTCAACTGGACAATGAAAGGGAGTGAAAGAAATCTAAGGACGAAGGTCAAATGCTTGTGTACAAAACAGGGAATAATGGCTACAAGGGAGGTTTACGTTAGATATTATAGAAGGGCTGTAGGGGACAAGAAGACAAATATTTTACTGCAAGGATAGACAGCAACTGGAACGAGGATCTCTTCAGAGGCTGAAAAAATCCCTTGCGTTTGTAAACTTATAAGAAAATGCGAGAGGAATAGCTGTTGGGTGATGGTTTAAGTGAATTTCGTTTTGTCTCAGACTAGCAAGGAAAATTCTGCCTCCATCACTACTATGATTTCGTCAGCCCTCTTGCTTCGTCAATAAGGTATTTCTTGTTCCTCTCTCACTTTCTCCCACAGACTTCTCTGCCCTGGGAGAAATTTTGGCGTGAGATTAGTCAGTTACTAGACACCAGGTGGGACACTCACATGTTGCTCCTTTTGTCAGGTCTGAACACAGCAGAAACTCAGTGAATAAACATAGCTTTAGCACACCGTCAGCTATGTTTTTCTCCTTTCTTCCTTCAGTATCACAGGTTATGTTACAACACATTTTCTGCGGCGCTAGTTTTCCCCTCAGCTTACTCTATAATGTTCGGTTTTGTATACGTGTGCCCTGGCAGCACGTGTCTATAACAGAAGCAGGGGATCAAACCGTGAGACTTTGGAAAAAGTACATCTGGAACAACTGCTGTCTTCCAAAAAGCAGGGGTGGGGTGGGGTGAAAGGAATGAAAGGAAGATATCCCCAACACTACAGCCTTGAGGGATAAGAGAGGGCAATTAAAGTCCCAGCTGCTAGCAAGAAGCAGACAGAGGGGTTATTGCTCTCACTTCCCCTGTCACTAGTATTCTCACTCCCCCTGCATCTCTCTAATCAGTGTTATCCCACACCAAGCAAACAGGAAGAAAATAAATCATTGTTGGAACAAACCACTTGAACGCATTTTGAATGCAGTATCTGCCACCTCACCTCCAATATTTTATTACTATAAACTTTCCAACAGCTGTCTAGCTTGTTTTGTAAGTAAGTCACTTGAAGTCATGACAAAATTAGTAGGTGCATGGCAGTAAATTCTTGTATTTGGATAGGAGAGACAGCAGTGACAGGACGAGGGGTAATGGTTTTAAACTAAAACAGGGTAGGTTTAGGCTGGATATAAGGAAGAAATTCTTTACAATGAGGGTGGTAAAACACTGGAACAGGATACCCAGAGAG
>Ga0065711_1004085_pt1 | contig 25038 bp, 16 predicted proteins | sample Hoacrofraction12_FD_59098 | JGI IMG/M metagenome (GOLD analysis project Ga0065711, IMG submission 59098) | Hoatzin crop microbial communities from Cojedes, Venezuela - Epithelial fraction 12 v2 (version 2) | ecosystem: Host-associated > Birds > Digestive system > Esophagus > Crop | place...
GGTCCTGTGCAGCCTGCTGTAGGTGACCCTGCTTCGGCAGGGGGATTGGACTAGATGACCCACAGAGGTCCCTTCCAACCCCTACCATTCTGTGATTCTGTGATTCTGTGATCAAGACTGCCCTTGCACCAGAGATTGGGAGCTCTCTGCATACACACAAAAACGTAGCAGAATTTTACTGCACAGACTGCTGTGATAACTCAGCCCACCACACGTTCATAGGAACTGATGGTGAAAGAGACAGTCCTTAAAAAGCGATTGTACTTTGTAAAAAAAAAAAATCCCCAAAACCATACCTCCCCCCACCAAAATCAAGAGATGAGTGGAGGTGGTCCTTCTTCGCCCTAACTAAACAACACAGACAGCTGCTCTCTGCCCAAAGCTGTCCGGTTCGGGTGTAATTACCATAACCACGTAGAACTTATTCCCAATTCTCCCCTTAGCAGGAACTATGGGAACTCTTTGTAAAAAAACTTTATGAAAAACAATAATATCAAGAGCTGATAAAGAAACGCAGAACCCTTCTGTTTTACATGATTCTATAATGATATCATTCTTCTTTCTTTCCTTCTTATTTTAGGCTATTCTTTATTTTTTACCCAATAGGTTAGACTGACATTCAGGAACAGTTTTCCTGAGTGTTTAAATTACAAAGAAACCCCTGTGCAATGAGCCTTGTTGCACACGGAGGTTTTGTAGCTCTCATGGATGGTGGGTATGCATAAGAAATGAAACAGTGTTTCCCTCCTCTGGAAAACAATCTACAGCTTTTTTCTTAATTAATGATGCAGAATGGCTTATAAGAGATGCTGATAGTATCTGCTTTACTTTGCTAATCACACTCACTCTGCTTCCCAGCTGATTCATTTGTCCATCAGAAAATCAGATCTTCCAATAAAACTAGATGCTAACTAACTATCTGAAATTACAGGCTATATTTAAAAGAAACTTACTGTAAAATGGCAAGCAAAGAAGTAAGCAAGATTCCTGACATATTTTGGGAATAGTGCATATTTCTCTAATTTCAAGTACATTTACTACCAAAGTTTCCTTGCAATTTGTTCAGTAAAGGCAGAGAGTTGTGAGTCCTCCCTTTACAAAAGAAACTTATGAAAGTCAGGTACTCACTTCTGTTTGAATTAATTAGGTATCGTGAATAAGAATTCCTCAAGTGTCCAAAAGTCACAGCCTATTTGAGCTGAGCAAATTCAGCACAGTTTTGTGAATACTCTGACCTACAGCATGGTGTATATCAGAGGGCCTCTTCTGTGTCCTCGGCTGATGATAACTGTGATTTTGTAACAGCTCCCAAATGAGTAATTTCTTCTGAAATTGCAGTAGGCTTTGCTTTGAGCTGCAGAGGTCTGTCTAGTTTGTATCTCAAGATGATCAAGACAATTAGAGGCTTGGTAAGTTTGCTTTTTTAAAGCTTAGGGCCTTTGCTAACAAGGGCTGAAGAAGGTGAAGGAACTGAAAGAGAAAAGTAATCTTCTTCCAGTGCATAGAAGGAGTTCACAAAGATTGTAGTTTACATAAGCTGTGATGAATGAACCATCTGGATGTTCCCATTCACTCTTAGTGTGCACAGTAACCTATTCTCAACTAAGTTGGTTCTGGTTTAAATAGAAGCAAGTCTTCAGCAGAGCTTTGTTGATTTGAACAGGCTCCAAATCTGATCCCTTGGGAGTTTTGACTTAAAAGGAACTGAATTATATTCTCAGAATTTGGTCTCTAGAATGATGAACTAATCTTTCCTGGCCACAACCCAAAAGCAATTGTTTTACATTTAAAAATTCTTTTTCTGGTAAAAATAATTTGGGTGAGACTGCTGTATTTTTTTACTTATTTTGTTGCTGAAACTTCCACTCAATTCCAGTACTGCACAGGACACATCTCTCACATAAGCCATAGGAAAAATACTCTAAATATTATAGTAATGTAACACTATTACCATCACAGAGCAGAAAACAAGAAGCAAATGTCAGATTTCTATGGAATGAACTGTCTGTAGTTTAAGGAGGATTAAATACTTGTGCTGTATTGTAACACTCTCAGCAAATGAAATTACTACACCATCTGCTGAAGAGTGACATAATATCCCCTGTAAGACATTGTCCATACTCTTACTGAACTGCACAGTACGAGCCTTGTTAACTTAATGGGAGTTACATGAGGATCTGCAGTAGCAGGCTGTTTCTTCCACCCCACACTGCAGCAAATATCAATTCTTCTTAACCAAAGAAAACGTAAGACACACGTTTGTGATATTCAGAGCAGTCTAGTTCATCAACACTGGCATGTGAGCTAGATTCAACAGTTTAAAACACTTCTTTAACATGCTCCACCTTTGACTCAAACAACTCTGTGATTTTATTTTTCAAAGGAAAGAGATGTAACAAGAAAAGTCCTTCAGACCATGCCAAGAAAGCTAAATGTCAGGCAGGGCTACCACTGCAGCGTGCCTTAATCCCCTTGTTCCCTAGGATGAACAAGGAGGGCAAAAATCAGCACTGCAGAATTTCGTGTACCAGCTCTGTGCTTATACCAGCTTTCCTCAAAACTTTCTGATATGTCTGTGGAATTAAACCATTGCCACAGTAACAGGCAGCTTCTGAAAGGTGTTGACACTTTGCCTGCAGTTTCTCACTAGCATTCCTCCAGCTTCTGTGCTGTTGAGATAGCTCTGTAGAATGCGAAGAGAGAAAATAAAAATAAAGATGACAGATACTGACTTTTTTGCAGGCTGGAGTGATTCTATAGTGCCAATGACTATGATCCAGAAATTATTTGTTCCAGTGCACCCAGTGCAAACACATTGGCAGTCTTGGTATTAGCCAAGCTGTTGGGCAGCTCCCAGCAAGACTCCCTGGCAGAACCAGTGATGATCAGTAGGGAGCAGGTTAGCAGAGCTCATCATGGGTGAAAGGAGGGTCTACAGCACCTTCTCCACTTACAAACTTTCTCCTGAATGACTTAATTGGGAGCTCAAGAAGAAATTTTGTCTTTCTTCCACACTCACTGAAGATCTTTGCTCTTAGGGGAAGGAAAACAGAGGAAAAACAGAGAGAAAAGCAAATGCACATCTGTACTTTCACTTCAAAATGTGTGGACTGCTTTTAAATGGATAGTTAACAAATGAACAAGTAACTGGATAAATGTGAGCATAATTTAGAGCTACAGGCTGCTGATAGAACAGGAAATGTTCTGAAATCGAAGAAACTGTAGATGTAGATATATGATCAATTTGAATTGTGGTAACTTTAAGATAAACACCAAGAAAGTAATTTGGGTCTGATTTTCCAAAACTCAGTACCCACATTGGGTATTGAGCCAACATTTTCAAAAGAGTCATTATGTTAAGGATGCTTCATTTTCTGCATTTACCTTGAAAAGTGTATTGGGTTTACGTGGCAAGGTTTTGGTAGTGGGGGGGCTGTGTTGCCACCTCTGTGGTAACAAATTTAAGAAAGGGTAAAAATGTTGTGCAGCAGCTGTGAAAGAGGAGTAAGAAAATGTTCGAGAAACAGCCCTGCAGACACCAAGGTCAGGGAAGATAGAGGGGCAGGAGGTGCCACAGGCGCTGGAGCAGAGATTCCCCTGCAGCCCATGGAGAAGACCATGGTGAGGCAGACTGTGCCTTTGTAGACCATGGAGGTCCACAGTGGAGCAGATATCCACCTGCTGCCTGGGGAGGACCCCACGCTGGAGCAGAGGGGTGTGCCCTGAAAGAAGCTGCTGCCCATGGAAAGTCTGTCAGGAATGGGTAGGAGCCCACGTGGGAGCAGTTTTTCTGACAGAAACTGTAGCCTCTGGAGCACCCATGGTGGAGCAGTCCGTTCCTGAAGGACTTCAGCCAGTGAAACGGACCCATGCTGGAGCAGTTCATGAAGAACTGTATCTTGTGGGAGGGACCCCACGCTGGAGCTGGGGATGAGCGTGAGGAGGAAGGAGTGGCAGAGACAAAGTGTTATGGACTGACTGCAACCTCCATTCCCCATCCCCCTGCATTGCAAGAGGGGAGGAGGAAGAAGAGTCATGAGTGAAGTTGAGCCTGGGAGGAAGGGGAATGTGGGGGTAAGGTGTTTTCAATTTTGATTTTATTTCTTGCTATCCTACTATGTTATAAATTGACAATAGATTACATTAATCTTCCTCAAGTCAAGTCTGTTTTGCCTGTAACAGTAACTGGTAAGTGTCCTTATCTCAATCCATGAGTTTTTTCGTCGCTTTTCCCCACCTTGTCCTGTTGAGTAGGGGGAGTAATAGAGCAGCTGGGTGGACATGTGGCAGCCAGCCAAGGTGAACCACCACAAAAATGAAGTGTCTGTGTGTGTATATGTGTGTGTAATTTTAAGCAGAAAAATCAAAACACTTTGAGTTTATCAATCATGGAGCCTGTGTTCAGATGCCGATGTTATATCATCAGGCTTTACTTCTCCTGTAACGAGCCCAGTTTCCCCCTGGTTTTCTTGCTGGTAGCCATGTCAACTGTTTTCTTTCTCGTGGTGGTGTCTGTGCCTGTAACTTCACAGCTATTATAGGTTACAACCACATTATGTGGTGAAGTATGGTGCAGGTTTTTAAGCCAGCATCAGTCCAAGAAGATACAGCAGCACGACAGAGTAGACCACTCAGTGAAGAAAATAGGAAGAAAGCAGAGTAAACTCCTTCCATATATCACCATAAAGAAACAAAAAAGGTCACTTTCAACTACTGCTGGAATGACTGAGATGATGAAAGATACTGAAGACAATATCACATCTGTATCAGAGATTTTATTGCAAAAACAATACATAAAGCTGTATTGTTTTCCTTGTAATTTATCAGTGACAAAAAAAAAATCATCGATGGGATTCTTACTTATGAGGTTTCCTAACATCTGTGAGTTTTGAGACAAATACTTATTTTGGGGAGTACACTAAAAAATATAAGATGGGAAGGGAAGTGGTTTGACACATAGGAAGAAGCATAGTAGAAAGCAAAATTAAGTATGGCACAAAGAAACTATTTGTGGACCAAGAAAAACAGGATAGAGAGCAAGGAGGTGAAAAGCAGTTCAGGGCTACATGAAAAGTCCAGTGAGACAATTAGGAGTTTAGTCTGATGTAGAAAGGGAGAGAAGCTGGTAGTGAAACGGAAGAAGGCAAGTAAAATTGGGAATGGAAAGAGCAATAGGTACATCTACTACGTAGTAAGAGAAGATGAGCTGAAAACTCATCATCACTCTAAGATGGCCGGCTGAGAGTATCTCCACATTTTCATTTGCCCTGGATGAAGGATGGAAAGGTTGTGGCATAAATATGTGATTAAAACACTGAGGAAGCATCTTTTTTTGTTCCAGTCAGAATATTCTATGATAACTCTTTTCCTCTCTGTTACCCTCTGAGCTTCTCACAGGTCACAGGCATCTCATGTTTTTTGTACTGAAAATGTCCGAAGGTTCTTCAAGAGCTCACCAGAACTGTTTCCTTTCACTGACAAACAGAGCAAGAAAATGAGACAACTTTGAAACAAATAGGACTTGAACACCTGGAGATCAACTTGGTGCTTATGAGGATGGATGAGAAAGACTAAACCAACACATTAACTAGCACTTAAATTAAATTTAACTTAAATTTCAGCTTAATCAGGATCTAAAACAGTGGCTAGAATGTTAACTGTGCCATTCTCCTAAAGAATTAATCTCGTGCTTTCTCTCCTCATCTAGGTGGTTGTCATCATTGCATGTATCATTCTAGGACGTTATCCAGTCACTTTGGCAGACACAGCTACGCAAAGTGAGTGGCACACTAGGCACAGTTAATGGCACTGTGAAAGCGATACAAGCCCTAAAAGCCCTAAAAGCACAATAGAGACCAGATAGCATGAAGTAAAGCAGATTTTTTCTTTGCCTCCCGGTATTAAGCAGAATTGATGTCAGTCAACTGTAAGCACTTATTGTGGAACACTTGAGTTCCTGAAAGGGGATTTTTACTGCTAAATCCTTCAATAGTTATGAAAAATTAGAGTCAGAAGTAATCCAGTGCTAATATACCATTCTAGTTTTTACTTTAAAGTAACACCTGTAAATTAAATTCAAATAAGGCCAGTTCAGCAGTGAGAAGCCAATTTGTAGGTTTTTTTTGTATTAAGTTTCCTATTGCAACTACACTACAGAAGATATCAGTGTATCTATATCTTACTATAAAAATATCTGCGTGGGCAGGAATTTGAAAATGAGAGTTTAGCAAAAGATTTTTTTTTTCCTCTTCTTATGAAACAACACATTTTCAGTTCACTACTTGGCATATTTCTTTCTCAGAGAGCAGAGATACCATGAAAAACCGGAGATACATTATTTGAGAAACTGTATTGTCATTTACTGTCATTTTACTGTATTCAGCTCTGCATTTACAATTCTGTTACTCAGAAGTCCACTGGCTTTCTTGACTGAAACAGACAGTGCACTGTTAATGTTTCAGTGGTCTTTGCTATTGAGGCTCTGCAAGCAGTTAATCAAGGAGGGAGGAGGAAACTCAGCTATTGTAGAGCATGTTTCTGAAGCCACGTTGGAGTACCTTCGCTTTTTGTGTAGGATCTCATCATCCAATCATAAATGCATATGTATATATACATACACACACATATATACTTAAGAGATATATTTGGTTATGTATATGTATATGTATATACTTCTAGGTCGGGAAACACTGGGATGTAGTAAGTAGTTCCTTGGAAATAGATTCCTCTTGTGACCTACAAAGTATCTTCCTCATCACCATGCTTCCTTGCGGAGATAAGTGTGTATGCAGAAGACTAGGACCTGAGGCTCAGAGGGCACGAGAGTCCTGACTCGTATCTCTTGCAACCTTGCCTCCTTCCATGGTTTTACACATCCAGTCAACTACATAGGCTGGCTTCACATGAATCCAGGAGCTCTGCCAGTAACACTGCAAGCCACAGGAGAGCAGATTGTCCTCGGATGCAATGTAAAGTATGTGCCAAGTCTATGAGGAGCTGTCTTCGTACAAGGTCACAGCAGAGACCACTAGTAAGCTCTTCACGGGTCATTTTTCAGGTGAGACCATCCATACTGCAACACTCGGGACCTACACTGCTGCTCTCTGCTTTCAGGAAGACATCAAGAGGTGCAGGAGACAAGCTCCACTGCCTTCATATTAATATCCATGTTGGTTGGGGTGCACCAGGAGAAAGGAAGGGATAGACAGGCAGAAGTTAGAAGTCATAAACTCTGGACAGGCTCTAGCAGGAAAAAAGTTTGAAAAAAGTCTGAAGTGGTTTACTCCACTATGCCCTGTCACATCCATGATGAAGGACAGCCCACAGTAGAATGTCCTCTGTTTGCCTGCAAAGCAACATCATTTATGGCCCTGGGCAACCTGTTCTACTTGACCCTCTTTTGCGCAGATGGATTGTGCTAGAGCTCCAGAAGTACCTCCCAACCTCAGTGATTCTGTGATCAGCCAAACGCCACCCTCCACCTAGCACTTAGTCCTGCAAGTGAAATCAGGCTTCCTTCCCCAAGAAACCACTTGACAAGAGGGAGGTGGGTTGGACCACATCAGAACTGGGAAGGTAATAGGAAAATGAGAGAAAAACATCTCAGGTGGATCAGACCTATTTCTTACTAAGACACAATTTCAATTTGACAATCCATTGTATTTTAGCTCTTTTACTCTTTTTTGATAGAGTCTAGATTTCCCTAGAACAGAATTCTCACTAAAACCCCTTCAATAGGCAAAATGACCATGCACTGAATTTGATGGAGAGTCTGAAGGTCTGAGGTGAATACGATCCCACCTACAGAACATGTGGCAACGATTACAACTTCTGCATGAGGCAACTGAGCTAAAGAAAGGTGCCTTCAATGAGCTTTGTTGAAGCATGGAGACCTACAATACATGGAGCAATTTTCCAAGATGAATTTTGAACTTGACCCATCTGACCTGAAAGGTCCTGAGGTTTCTACGTTATTCAATGCCAGGATCTAGGATTAGGAACTTCAGGGTATTTTCTTGCACAGGTAGCAAAGACAATACAGACGTGGGATTTGTATCTTATTTAGTGTGTGCACCTGGGAGGAGAGAGCAGGATGCTTATTCAGTTAGAACTTCCATACTTCTTGATATTCATCTTTTTAATACTTCAAGTAAGAAATAATACAAGACATTCTGATGAATTCTGAAGAAAGAAAAATCCTTTCTTATAAAAATCTTCCAAATAATGGTTTATGGAACATTAATTACTTAACTAATCGCATATTTTTAATGCTAACTCCCACTTTATGATTGCAGGCCTTTACTTATCTGAAATATGAGTAACTGGAGATACTACATACCACTGCTAGGAGCAGTGAAATACTGTGTGTAAACCTTAGTTTCAATTGCACCGTTATATCCGTGACACAGGTCCTTGCCACTATATGGGGTCCATTTGAAGCCAGTGGAACTGTATATACATATACACACTACATCTCAGGAAGGGGATCTTCCTTGAATGTTCAAGCTGCAGAGTAGTTTGAACTTTCTCAGATAATTTTGTAAGACTGAAGGTTCCCAGATATAGTTTAGCAGAGGTATTTGCTTAAGAAATTGAGTTATTCCAAGCAGAGCACTCAAACCTTTCTTCTTAAAACAGTGTAAAATACTAATAAGGCAACTCTTCAAATGAAGTCTTATGGCCTGACCAGCTCATTAGCTGAGCTGCCATGGCTGACCTTGAGAAAGCTTCTAGTCTCTGCCAATTATAACATGAAACTCCTTAATTTAACCATTTCTGTTGAAGGTTAGGGCCTTGGTCAGATGAAATTTGTATTTTACATCCAGCACATAAGATTGAATCAAAACTGCCACAGTCCAATTCTACAAACTAATGACTTAACTTAGCTGGATCAAATTTGTTAAACCTGGAAGTCTGCAGACATCTTCATTTTTGGCTTCTGTCAGGAAGGTGCACAGGGTGACTGGTAGAGACAGACTACACAGCACGGTCACTGCATAGACAAGTCCATACAGAGGTCAGAAAAGGGAGAGCTGGAACCAGGACTGATGATGACCAGGTGTAGATCCCTCCACAATTGTCAGGGCAGGCATGGAGGTCAGGCTACAGTGCAGCATGGGAGACTCCTTACTACGCTGCAGCTGAAGCTATCTAGAGAGATGTGTGAACTCTGTAGTCGAGGGCATGTGTTTCTCCTGGGTGAGATGGATACCATCCACTGCAGCTATCCTGTCTCAACAATTTTCTAATCACAGAGTCAAATACTACATTTTATCTTTCAAGTGGGGTAAGCTAAGAAGCCTAAACATTTGGGTTTTATTGGTGTTTGAATTCATGGTTCCAGCATTACCTTACTGATTCTCGTGACAAAAAGGCAAATTCCAGTTTCAAAAAACACCTGTGACGCCCAGTTTTGAATGTAATGAAAATCATAAACATCACAAAATTACTTCCTTTATGTGACCCTGACTGTTTTTCAAAAGTGGAGAAAGAAAACATTCTGTGTGGGCATTTTGTGTTATTGATTACAAAGAACCCAGATAAGTGAGGCTTTGCTGTGAATGCCACTTTTTAAAACAGGCATCACATGCTACGCTTCCATGCTCACATAAATTAAATCTCCTGGTGATTATTGAAGCTTTCCAAACTGAGCTGAGTAAACATTCCTTGCTTCAGTACAAAACCTCATAAAATCAAATAGCAGTTGCTATGATCACTGGGCATTTCCTCTGATCAAAGAACAGTTACCCTGCATGCTGGAAGCTCCCAGCAGCTCAGATGCCCATTCTGGGGCAACTCACATGTTGTTCTGAGGCACTGAAGGCGAACCAGTCTGAAAAGCAAAAGTTGCTGTACTCCGTACTCAAACTGTCCAGGTGCAACCCCAAAATATTTGCTATACCCTCTGTGAAGAGGGAGAGGAGTAACATCAGTTCAGTGGGTTACACCTCCAAGGGACACGTGGCTCCACGGGGAAGGTTTTACTGCTTTTACTGGTAGAAGATATAGTGCAGGGAGGCACTGGGTAAATGCCACACATGCTTGGTAGTTGGTCTGTCCATCTAGGAACAGTGTTGCCTCTGTGAGTAATCCAAACAGAAAACAACTACATTTGTTGATCAAATTTATCGATCACAAAGAAATGTCCTGCCTAAGTGAGAGTGGAAACACTGCAGGCTACACAATTAGACCATTGGCGCTGCAGATATTCTGGCCCCAATGTTAAAGATATCCCTTCTAGCTAACTTGGATTTCCATTTTGGAATTTTTTTCATGTTTCATGAGGCAGCCTGAGAGAAAGTCTTGCTTTGTGTGTTCCTGAAACCTTTCCTGAATCTAATTTTAGATGCTACCATGTCACTAAATAGTTGATCTTGTCTGTTGGCTTCTCCTCCTTGTGTTCAACCTGTAGCTCTGCTGTTGCCTCCCAGAGACTATAGAGTAATCAGAGGTATTATTTTCCTGCGAGTCTTTCCAATGCAGAGCTGAATGTTTCCAAGCATTTGTCTATAGGGAGATCCCACTGTGAGGTACAATTATATTCAGTAGGCTGAGTGAAAAGTTTCATATATAAAATGGAATTGACAGAGTAGGACATTACTGACATATTTGAAATTGCAAATGAAATCTTTCTATCTTAAACGCTTTCTCTGCCCCCTCTCACTTTGCTCACCACTGCGGTTTAAACATTAGCACAAGCAAGTCTTCTGCATTTATTGTAAAAAGAGTTGAATTAGCAGTTAAGAATTGTTTCATGGTGCTGCGTTGTCCCTGCTCTGACAATGGATGATTTACGCGTGGGAAATATCACGTGGATTGAAGGCCCTCTGTAATAAAAACCATCCATTCGATATTTCAGCTAGTTATTGTGCATGCAAATTAAAAATATATGAACACCAGATTTGAAAGAATGTGCTTCCCAGTGACCTAAAAATACAATAGTGACTTCAGAAAACAAAATAAGAGCCATATGGTAAAGATTTATAGGCCTGTATATAAGTTACTGTACACCTCCTTCAGATGACCCTATGTGACTCTACAGAGCTTTTATTTTCTGGCTGAATGACAACCAAAGATTGGTGCAGGCCTAGCTACATTGTACTTTAATAAGGAAACCAGATTCCTCCCCAGTCCTAACCTAGACCAAACTCTAAAAAACGTAAACATTTTAGAGCAATCCTGATTCACGTTCTCGGTATGTAAGGAAACCATCTCCATGAAAATTCTTTCATTCTGAGGGCTCAAAACAAAGGCAGATTTTTGCAAAACTGGCATCTGAGATATTATGTATTATTTCAAGCAAGGACAATGGTAGCTGATTTGTTTAATGTGAACAATCAGATTGTGCGGCAATCTAGTGAGCTCTTTGAAACTGAAACATTCAGAAAACTATTCCCAAGATGAGTTCTGGACTTCATTTCATCAGACACTTATTAACTTGTTAATCTGCCAGAGTAAAAAGTGTGCTGCAGATGGATGTTATGCTACAGACAGAGCTGTCATACAAGCAAACCAAGAGGAAGCTTTGGCTGTTGATAAAGAGCTAAAATGGAGGAATGACTGATTTCCCTCACGAAATATGGCTTTATTGATAGGACACGGTAACAAGGCATGGAGGTAGATATTTCAATCACATTATGATTGGTGTCTCACTTGTCAACTCAATGACAAACATACAAAGCAAAGGAAGAAATATAGCTGCAGAAGTGCTTAGCTATACAAAGAAAAAGAATAGTTAACATTTTCTTTGCAAAGATACCATCTAAAATTTCTGGAATCAACTGGAAATACCTTTTCAGGGATGAGAGTGAGACAGATAAGAACATATGCTTTCAATGAGTGTTTTTATCAGTTGTCTTAAAGAACATTCACTTCTCCATTAGCATTATTCTTCTGCTATCTGCTCCAGATTGCTACAGACTAGTGCTCGTTATGTCAAGTTTATGTAAGTGCCTTTTTTAATTTCTAAATTCCAGACTGATGTTGCATGCCCATGAACTGCAGCATTCACTGGCTAGCTCAAGAAGTCAGCCCATGAACAGTGCCTACCTTTTGTATATCACTCCCAGGATTTTAAAGAAATGAGGTGATTCACAGCTGATAGACTTGCTAAAACAAGCCTGTATCATACTGGCAAAATAATGTAATGTTTTTCTATGGCACTATTTGGTACTCCAGAATCTACATGTTGCAAAAGGCATATTTTCAGAAATGGCCTTTCAGTTAAAATGAATGGGTAGCAGCAGTGCAAACTTCAAATGTTTAGCCTCTGTGTTTGGATTTAAGTGCTTAAAGATCAGTGCTTGAAAATTTGCATACCATTCCCTATATGTGTGGTTGAAAAGATTGTTTTCTGAATGCAAATCAGTGCAACCTCTAAAAGCTGTTCAGTCTGAGTTTATGAACAGGTAAGACAAGCACTCTGTGAGGTCTGAGTTGCTTTCTTTCACCTCAGGAGCCTGTTCACTCTGAAAGCCAATGAAGATAATTCATATACCAACACTGATATTTATTTAATTGCTATAAAACCCAGAAACGAAAGATTCAAACTCTTTCTGAAGGAAGGAAAATCATAAACATATAAAACATGCTGCTAGGAATAGCTTCATATTTGAGTGGGCCTCAAGATGTTGTGGTTCTGCATTACTTGTAGGAGTACCAGGGACCTGGTTTTGTAGGGCACCATGTAATAGAATCATAGAATAGACTCATAGGTTGGAAAAGACCTCTAAGATCATCACGTCCAACAGTAAACCCAACACCACCACGCCTACTAAACCATATTCTGAAGTGACAGATTCTGTTGGCACCCAACGTGGGGCTGTAGTCTTGAGAGGGAGTCTGAGTCCAAACTCAGGTTCTGGCAGGAGATTAGGCTCAGTTGAGAAAGTGTAAGATTTTTCTCTGAGAGTTTTGAGGAGTTTGGATTTGAAGCAGGCAGCTTTCATTCACCATGCCGAGTGCCTTGGCATTAGGCTTGATATTCTATGATGTCTTTTTAGAGCTTCGTTTAGATGTAGTTGCCGTGATACTGTTTGTGTTGTTTGCCACTGTTTTCATGAGGTTTCTGAATTTTAGGCGTAAGAAGAAAGGCATTGTTGTGCTGTGGGTTTTGTTACTGAGCTTTACTGTGATAAGACCAGCCATTACTGTTCTGATTTCTCATCTTAATGAAGTATTGAAAATGAAAAGTGCAAAACCTGAACCAGTGCCAACAAGTTCATTTGAGTACTACAGGAGTCACCTTGTGGATTTTGTCAGTAACCATACCTTTAATTTGAGAAATCCTACACTTTCTTGTTATGCTAATCTGACTTTGCCAGAGTTTGGGAATTTCAGATATGCTTGGGACTATCAAACCATAGCACTTTTATTTTTGGCTTTTCTGAATGTTTTTCAGGCATTGTGTCCGATTAAACCTTGGTGCAGGCCTAAGTGCCATGGAATTAATGTAGCTCTTTCAAGGTATCGCAATGCAAGGGGTGCCATTAAAACCTCCTCCCCCACCACAGCTACTGCAGCCTCCACAGCCAGCACTGTCAATATTGCTGCTCCTGCTCCAGCTGCTGCAGCCCCTACAGGCACTCCAGTAACAGCCCCTGTGGCCACTCCATCTGCAGTAACAGCTCCTGTGGCCACTCCATCTCCAGCAACAGCCACTGCAGCTATTCAACCTGTAACAACAGCCCCTGGAGTCACTCCACCTCTGACAGTAGCCTCTGCAGCCACTCCAACTCCAGTGACAGATACTACAGCCACTCCAAGTCCAGTAATAGCCCCTGCAGCCACTCCAACTCTGGTAACAGGCTCTGCAGCTACTTTGACCTTGACGACTGGCACTGCAGCTACGCCAACCTTGGTGATTGCCCCTGTGGCCATTCACACCCCCATGGCAGGTACTGTGATTCCTCAGGTGCCAGCGGTATCAGTCGCTCCTGCAGCCAAGAGGAAATACAAGGGAAAACCAGACCAGGGAGATGGCGCATCATCATCAGAACCAGAGATAGTTATCCGATCCTTATCCCTGGAGGAGTTGCGAGGTGTAAAGAAAGATTTTAGCTGCCATGAAGGTGAGTCACTTACCACCTGGTTGGTTCGATGCTGGGATAACGGGACTGATGATAGTTTTGACTTAGACGGCAAAGAAGCCATGCAGTTAGGATCCCTGGCCAGAGATGGTGACATTGATAAGGCGATTAGGCAAAAGGCAGAAAATCAAAGCCTCTGGAGGAGAATCTTGTGCGCTGTGAAGAGCAGGTATCCCTATAAGAGTGATAACATTTGCTGCCTAAGCAAATGGACCACCATGGAGAAAGGCATTAAGTATCTGAGAGAATTAGCTGTGCAAGAGATAATTCACAGCGACCCACAGACAATTCTAAATCCTGATGAAGTGCCATGCACCCGACATTTATTACAGAAGGTTGTGCAATGTGCACCACTGACATATGTCCACTTATTGACATAATTAACTTAATACAAGATGACAACGAAACAACTGTGGGTGAAGTGGCTACCAAATTCCGATGGTTAGTAGACAGTGTATATTCCCCCTACAGGCCTGTGTCTCAGCAGTGGAGAATATGACTATGGCAGCTGAGAAAAATGAGAACATGTTACAAAAAAGACTTGACAAACTCGACTTTCTATGTACAGGAGCCCATGTTGGAGCCGTTAGGAGAAGACGCCCTTTTTCGGGATCAGCTCGAGGGAAACAGAACACGTCATGGGGTAACTTGTGGTTTTTCCTGTGTGACCAGGGGGAATATATGAGGAAATCACAGAATCACAGAATGGTAGGGGTTGGAAGGGACTTCTGTGGGTCATCTAGTCCAACCCCCCTGCAGAAGCAGGGTCACCTACAGCAGGCAGTAGAGGACCTTGTCCAGGCGGGTCTTGAATATCTCCAGAGAAGGAGACTCCACAACAAATGGGATGGAAAACCTACTGCTGACTTAGAGGAACGAGTACGTGAGTTAAAAAAGAAAATAGCCCAAAAGAAAAGCTACTCGGGTTTCCAGTGGGCTGTTGTCCAGACAGGGTAGGTGGAATTCCCGTTCCTCCCTAACAGACTCAAATAAAAGGTTCTAGAGCGGCCCTGCCTCCAACCAGGAGGAGGAGAGGGACAACAGAGTTTACTGGACTGTGTGAATTCAATGGCCTGGTACGTCAGAACCATGTGAGTACAAAGCTTTGGTAGACACAGGCGCACAGTGTACTGTAATGCCATCGAATCATAAACGAGCAGAGTCAATCAGTATTTATAGAGTGACAGGGGGATCTCAAGAATTGTCAGTGTTAGAGGCTGAAGTGAGTCTGACTGGAAATGAATTGGAAAAGCACCCTATAGTAACTGGTCCAGATGCTCCATGCATCCTGGGCATAGACTATCTCAAGAGAGGGTATTTTAAGGACCCAAAAGGATATTAGGGGGCCTTTGGTATAGCAGCTGTAGAGACTGAGGTCATTAAACAGCTGTCTACCTTGCCTGGCCTCTCAGAGGACCCTTCTGTTGTAGGGTTGCTTAAGGTTGAAGAACAACAGGTGCCAATCGCTGCCACAACAGTGCACCGACAACAGTATCTCACCAAGATTCTGAGATCCCCATTCAAAAACTGATTCGACAACTAGAGAATCAAGGAGTGATCAGTAAAACTCATTCACCCTTTAACAGTCCAATATGGGCAGTGCGAAAGCCTGATGGAGAATGGAGACTGACAGTAGACTATTGTGGCTTAAATGAAGTTACACCGCCATTAAGTGCTGCCAAGTCGGACATGCTTGAACTTCAATACGAACTGGAGTCAAAGGCAGCCAAGTGGTATGCCACAACTGACATTGCTAAAGCTTTTTTCTCTATTCCTTTAGCAGCAGAATGCAGGCCACAGTTTGCTTTTACCTGGAGGGGTATCCAGTACACCTGGAATCGATTATCCCAGGGATGGAAACACAGCCCTACCATCTGCCATGGACTGATTCATACTGCATTGGAAAAGGGTAAAGCCCCAGAACATCTACAATACATTGATGACTTCATCATATGGGGTGACACAGCAGCAGAAGTCTTTGAAAAAGGTGAGAAAATAATTAACATCCTTCTGAAAGCTGGTTTTGCCATAAAAATAAGTAAGGTCAAGAGACCTACTAGAGAGATACAGTTTTTAGGAATTAAATGGCAAGATGGGTGTCACCAAATCCCTATCGAGTTGATTAAAATAACAGCGATGTCCCCACCAACTAACAAAAACGAAACACAAGCTTTCTGGAGTGTTATAGGTTTTTGGAGAATGCACAATGCAGATTATAGTCACATAGTGAGCCCTCTCTATTGAGTAACTTGAAAAAAGAATGATTTTCAATGAGTCCCTGAACAACGACAGGCCTTTGAACAAATTAAACAAGTAATAGTGCATGCAGTCGCCCTTGGACCACTCCAGTCAGGAAAAGATATTAAAAATGTGCTCTACACCGCAGCCAGAGACAATGGTCCTACCTGGAGCCTCTGGCAAAAAGCACCAGGTGAGACTCGGGGTAAACTTTTGGGTTTTTGGAGCTGAGGATATAAAGGCTCTGAGGCCAACTATACTTCCACTGAAAAATAAATATTAGCAGCATTTGAAGGAGTTCGAACTGCTTTGGAGGTGATTGGTACTGAAGCACAGCTCCTCCTAGCACCCTGACTGCCAGTACTTGGCTGGATGTTCAAGAGAAATGTTGCTGCTGCTTACCATGCAACCGATGCTACCTGGAGTAAGTGGATTGCACTAATTACACAACGGGCTCAAATAGCTAACTTCAACCACTCAGGAATCTTAGCAGCAATCATGGACTGGCCAGGAGGTAAGGATTTCACAGTGTCACCAGAAGAACAGGAGGTGACGCATGCTGTAGAAGCCCCACCATATAATGAACTACCGGAGAATGAAAAGCAGCATCCCCTGTTCACTGACGGATCCTGCTGCCTCGTAGGAAAACACCATAAGTGAAAAGCAGCAGTATGGCGTCCTACACAACAAACCATAGAGGCTGATGAGGGAAAAGGTGAGTCGAGTCAGTCTGCGGAGGTAAGAGCTATACAGCTGGCTTTAAACATCGCTGAACGGGAAAAGTGGCCAGTACTTTATCTTTATACTGACTCATTGATGGTGGCTAATGCCTTGTGGGGGTGGTTAAAACAGTGGAAGTGGAGTAACTGGCAGTGCAGAGGCAAGCCCATTTGGGCTGCCCCATTGTGGCATGATATTGCTGCCCGGCTAGACAGCTTGCCTGTTAAAGTACGTCACATAGATGTCATGTCCCGAAGAGTCGGTCCACTGAAGAACATCAAAACAATCAGCAGGCAGATCGGGCTGCTAAGATTAAAGTGGCTGAGGTGGATTTGGACTGGCAACACAAAGGTGAACTCTTTCCAGCTCAGTGGGCCCATGATGCTTCAGGACATCAAGGAAGAGATGCAACATACAGATGGGCTCGTGACCGAGGCATGGATTTAACCGTGGACATAATTGCACAGGCTACCCATGACTGTGAAACAAGTGCCACAATCAAACAAGCCAAATGGTTAAAGCCTTTGTGGTACAGGGGGTGGTGGGTGAAATATAAATATGGGGAGGCCTGGCAAATTTACTATATCACACTCTCTCAACCCTGCCAGGGTAACCGCTATGTGCTTACCATGGTGGAGGCAACCACTGGATGGCTGGAAACGTATCCCATGCCTCATGCCACTATCCTGGGCCTTGAAAAGCAAGTTCTGTGGCGACATGGTACTCCAGAAAGAATTGAGTGAGTAAGACAAGAGCACTCATTTTAAAAACAGCCTTATAAACACAGGGGCTAAAGAACATGGCATTGAGTGGGTCTGTCACATCTGTCCGTATCATGCACCAGCCTCTGGGAAGATTGAACGATACAATGAGTTGTTAAATACTACCCTAAAAGCAATGGGAGGTGGAACTTTCAAAAACTGGGATAAATATTTGGCACAAGCCACCCAGTCAGTTAACACCAGGGGATCAATTAATCGAGCTGGCCCTGCTCAGTCAGATCTTTTACATGCAGTAGAAGGGGATAAAGTTCCTGTGGTGCATGAAAGCAACATGTTGGGGAAAACTGTCTGGGTTATTCCTGCTATGGGCAAAGACAAACCTATTCGTGGGATTGTTTTCGCTCGAGGGCCTGGATGTACTTGGTGGGTGATGCTGAAGAATGGTGAAGTCCGATGTGTACCTCAAGGAGACCTAATTCTTGGTGAGAATATTCAATTCAAAACAGTATGATGTTAATTGGTACGTAATACTAACACTGTTCAGTAAGTGTCTTCCAGGTTAACACAGTGGTGGTGAAACCTGAGTTACCTTCATCGAATGACATCCAGTAACTTCCACAAGATTGACACCTCTAACCTGCAATGATTGGACATGAACCACACCAAAGTACATACCCTCTCTCCTGCCCAGAAAGACTGCTATAACAGATGAAAACCCACAGTTAGAAACTAATTAATTCAGTGAACTTTTTGTGTAAAAAAGATGAATCATAACCTTATGATATGTATATATGTCTGTATATATGTATATATGTGTATATATTTCAAAATGCAGCAATGATTTGAGTATGACGTAAATGATATGGAATAAGGGGTGGAATGTCCTGGTTTTGGTTAAAACAGAACAGATTCTCTTTTAGTGAATCTTCCTTACAGCTAAGTTCTTCTAAGTAACTGCATTTTTCTGAAGCTGCATATTTTACAGACACTGTCTGCTCCAAAGCTGATAACACTGAATGTTTAGAGTTACACTGAGCTAACGGTAGGAAAGGAATGCAGAAAAAGGCCCCTGTTTATAATTATCACTATAGCAGCCAAGGTCACTGACAGATCTCTTATGTCCCAAAAGTGAGGAGTAGGAAGGGGTCGTACTTGCGGGGAGGGGCTGACAGGACAGGTGACCCGATATTGACCAATGAGGTATTCCATGCCATGCACATCATACTCAGTGTAAAGCTGGGCGATCACGAGGGTCTCGCTCTCTTCATCCATGGCCAGCTTCTGAAGAGGACCCTGCTGGTTGTTCTACCTGCGATCCTGATCCAGATTGCTATCCGTGCATCCCTGAGTCCAGTTCCAGCCCACGGTCGAGGTCTGTCCAGGACTTCCTGGTGCTGCCTGGCAGCTGCTGGCAGGACACCAGTGCCCGGCACCCAGCTCTGGGAAACTCACTATCGATTCTGAATATTTTGTATAATTTCTCTTATTATTAATATTATTAGTGTTATTAGTGTTATTAGTAAAATTTTTTATATTCAATTTGTAAGTCTCTCTCCCTTTTCCTCCTTTTCCCTTCCTCTGGTGGGGGGTGGGGGATTAATAGAGAGTGTCTGTCACTCAGTTTATTGACACCCTGCTTTAAAGCGTGACAAATATCTACATGTTTTTTGAACACCTCCAGGGATGGTGACTCCACCGCTTCCCTGTGCAGCCTGTTCCAATGCCTGACCACTCTTTCAGTAAAGACATTTTTCCTAATATCTAATCTAAACCTCCTCTGATGCAACTTGAGGCCATTGCCTCTCGTCCTATTGCTGGTTAATAATTACTGTTTCTCAGAGAAAAACGCCTGAAAGGGATTTCCTAGTCCAAAGCCTCTTCTTGAGCACCTGTTTTGGTGAAAGGATACCAGTCAGCTGGGGAAAAATTTTAAGCCTGCAATATGTTGGAAATGGCAATCCCACCACAGAAAAAGGCACCAACCATCTGCAGATGCTGTTACACTTCCAGTTATTTGCACTTGCCTCCTCCAGCTTTCTGGTTTGCCAATTCAGTTCAGTATACTACAATTAAGGTCCCCAGATTGTCCTGTTTATTCCCCATGCTTCCTGCACCTGTTCAGCATACTGACTCACTATTTTTCTTCCTCCTTTAACCTTTTTCTAATCATCAACATCCAGGTCACACTTTGGGGCTATAACAACATCAGCCTCATTTACAGCTTTCCTCAGTACAAAGTCTGTAATGCAGGGAACAGTTTCTCATTTTTCTTAGGCACTCTTCCTGCTTATGCCACCACCCTGTAGTCAAGAAAATAAAGGTCCTGCTGGCAGCACCTTTCCAAGGGACCATGTATTTAAATCTAGGATGCATCTGTCCCCTACTCATGACCGTAGGCTGGACTGGATAGATCTTAGAGACCACCACTGGGTCCTCAGCTCCTGTTTTTCTGCTCTTCACTGCACAGCTAGCTTCTCTGATTGGTTCAGGGTCGACATCCAGCATGAGCCCATCTGGTTAAAGATGCTACCTTTCTGTAGCACCTCAAAAGTTTGCAAGAAGCACCACAGAGCTTCTGAGGCAGCTCATTTCATCATGGTCATGGGCTCAGGTCTGCAGACAGAAGTAGCAGAAAGACCTCACTCCCTTCAGGATCAACCAAGGTCTTCGGGAGGAGGCATGGCTTGCTGAGGAGGCTCTGTTCATTCAAAACACAGAAATACTTTTCTAATTAGCAGTGAAGTGGAAGTGATTAACCCACTCTTTCTTTCTGGTCTGGTTAGCTAACTTTGGACGGTACAGTCTGGAACAAGGATCTAACTTTGTTCTTTAAAGAATAGTTGTTGAGGTATCTTGAGTTACCTTTCTTTCAAGGAAACCTGAGGGATAAAAGTCTCCTCCTTTTTGTCTGAAATCCTAAAACAACATTTCTGCCTAAGTGATCTGCTCATTAGCTGTGTAATGCTGGTCAAGGATATCACGTGTCCTGCAAGCCTACAATCCCCTGATAACTAAGACTGAAATTAGCATTCTGTTCCTAAATTATTGTCTGTAAAACATAAAATAAATTACCCAACACGCAAGCACATAGTTCCAGCTGTGCTTCACTATGGAAAGCAGCTGTCCTGAAGAATGCACGCACTGTAAATATTTAAATTGAAACCAGCAGAATTTTCCTTCAAAATATAAGCAAAGAGTATTGCCTTATCTCTGCAAGACACCTTGGATGTCATCAGTTAGTATTACATCACAGAACTAAAATAAGTACATAAGATGTCACAAGCATTCCTTTTTTATATTATCTGTTATGTGGGGTGTATTGTATGTACCTTTAGCACTGACTGAGCAACTGAGGAAATGCTCCCAATAAACAGATTTCTGAAAAGGGTAAAAATATTTATGTTGGGAATAAATTAACAAAATGAAAATAATTCTTGGTTCTTGTGAGTCATCTTCAGCTCTGCCAGCTTACCAATTGTTTCCTGTGCCAGAATAAAAAACACACTAAAAGACAACAGAAATAGAATGATTTGGTGGCAAATTTCCAAAGAAAAAAAAAAAGATGTTGTTTACATTGTGAATGCGTAATTAATATTTTCATACTTTGAAACTCAGAGGGTGGCAGCATTACCTGAAAAGCTGCTGAGGCAATCATGCCACAGAGGGAGCTGTACCCAAATGGCTTCATAAGCCTGACAGGCATGAAAGGATGGAGGGACTAGGAACGCTCATGTAAACATCTCTGTGAATGTGTCTGCAGCGTAGAAGATGCTTTCACCAGCATCAGCTCAGTTTGGGTTTGGGGGCATTTTCCCTCCCTGTGCTTTTTAAAGATAGAATAATAATTATTAAAGCAAGAACCAATGGCTTCACAGGCAGCACAGAGAAAGGTCTGCTGAGGGATATTAAATTATTGCTGGGTAATAGTGGTGTAGAAGCAGAACATCCTGAATGGAATCAGTTTAGGATTTGAAATGTAACACAGCTCTCTTCCTCAGACCCAGATGCAAGCATCTCACCTTCTGCCAGGAGAAGAACACAAAATCCTATTTACAATGTGCACTCTTTTAGTTGTTGCCTGCCCCAAACTAGATCTCACTCCAGAAAGCTAAACTTAATTATCTGTTCCTCCTCTCCGCAGATGTTTATGCCTTTATGCAAATTCTTTTCCTAATTATGTGGGTTGTTTTCACCCAAGAGAAGAAGAGAAACAGCACTCACTGTGTCTTTGGGGTCACAAGTGTTGTGCCCTAGGGCTTGTTATTTGGGCCAGTTCTGTTTAGTATCTTTATCAGTGATCTGGATGAGGGGATCAAGTGCTCCCTCAGCAAGTTTGCAGATGACATCAAGTTGGGCAGGAGCGTTGATCTGCTTCAGAGTAGGCAGGCTCTGCAGAGGGATTTGGACAGGCTGGATAGATGGGCTGAGGCCAGTTGTATGAGGAACAACAGGGCCAAGCGCCGGGTCCTGCACTTCAGTCAAAACAACCCCGTGCAATGCTACAGGCTTGGGGAAGAGTGACTGGAAAGTTTCCTGGTGGAAAAGAACCTAGGGGTGGTGGTTGACAGCTGGTTGAATGGGCAGCCAAGAAGGCCAGCAACATCCTGGCTTGTATCAGGAATAGCGTGGCCAGCAGGAGTAGGGAAGTAAGTGGCTTTGGGCCCCTGACTACAAGACAGACATTGAGGTGCTGGACTGTGTCCAGAGAAGAGCAACAAGACTGGTGACAGGTCTGGAGAACAAGTCATGTGAGGAGCGGCTGAGGGAGCTGGGGCTGTTTAGTCTGGAGAAGAGGAGGCTCAAGGGAGACCTCATCACTCTCTATAACTGCCTGAAAGAAGGTTGTGGCGAGGTGAGTGTCAGTCTCTTCTCCCAAGTAACAAGTGATAGGTTGAGAAAATATGGCCTATAGTTTCACAAGAGGAGGTTTAGATTGGATATTAGGAAAAATTTCTTCACTGAAAGAGTTGTCAAACATTGGAACAGGCTGCCCAGGGAAGCGTTGGAGTCACCATCCCTGGAGGTATTTAAAAGACATGTGGATGTGGCACTTAGGGACATGGTTTAGTGGTGGACTTGGCAGTGTTAGGTTTATGGTTGGACTCGACAATCTTTAAGGTCTTTTCCAATGTAAACGATTCTACGATTTCACACACCATGAGTATACGGTGCCTATCATTAACCAATTCAGCTAGAATCTTCATGGTACAAATACTCACAGTGGGGTCTTCATGACTGGTCCGTAAAAAAGGAGAACTGTATTCAAAATTTATTGGTTAGTTTTACAAAATCAATAAAAAGAGTTTTCTCCATGTATTCCATGAGGCAAAAAAGAGATGGTCAGCTAAGACTTTCTTCCTTTCCTTTGTTAGTAATTGTACTGGGTTCAGTTGGGATAGAGTTAATTTTCACAACAAGCTGGCTGTGCTGACCCAAACAGCCAATCAGATGGGATATTCTATACCATGTGGTGTCACATTTAAGTGGGGAGCTGGCTGAAGGAGGGGTTTTTGATACTCAGGAGGAAGCTGAGCATCAGGTGGTGAGAACATTGCATGTTGTGTATGCTTTTTATCAGTATTATTGATTGTTGTTTTCTTCTCCCTTTACCATTCTGTTAAACTGTTCTCATCCCAACCCATAAGTTTTGCCTTTTTTCCTTCTGATTCTCCTCCTCATCCCACTGGGGAGGGGCAAGGAGTGAGAGAGTAACTGTGTGGTTCTTTGTTGCTAATTGAAGCAAAACCAGACCAGTAGTGATTCATTGCAATTTCATCCTGTGTTGGAGAGGAAAAAAGCAGTCTTTACGTAGACCAACAAAGTTTCCTGGGAGCTCTTTATTTTAATATACATTCCTACACTCTCCACTTCTTCATCTCCTTCCCACCTGATTCTAATCTCCAACTAAAAATATTTGTAAGCAGTTTGTATCATCCTGAAAATGTTTGGGTTTTTTTTTTTGTGAAAAAATGAAAAATAGTTAGCCAATTTCTACTGATATGACATTTGGGAGTCTACCACAGGTGTTGTGGATGCAGTTGGGACACTGCATTCATACCATGAATCCTATCTTCTCTACTTATAGAAGCACTTTGCAAAGTGACCAAGCCAGAATCCTACCTCTAGAAGAAATGTGCAGAGAGTACAGGCTAAAGCTGCTCATGGTTGAAACTAAATTAACACTGTTCCAACAACAAGGTGATGGTCATCCAGACCCACCTTCCTGTTACTGCTGGTCTGCTCCCCACAGCTAGCACAGCAGTAGCAAGGGCATCCAGCTTCTGGGAACCTGAACTCTTGGTTTTGTAATGTTGACATTTTTTTTTGAGTTATGGTGGTTTTAACGGATACTTGCACATATTCACTGTCTGACCTCTAACTGAAAGCAACGTTTTTGTAATTCTTTTGAATATGGACACTGATTTTAGCACAAAACACCAAGATGTTGTGAAAACTACTCATAAGTATTGAAATTAGCTTGTGGAACATTTGATTTCACAATGAAAATTGCCATGCTGTGTGCTCTGTGACCTTTCTGAAGTTTACTATCACTTGATAAAAGATTGTCAGGATGGGAAAGAGGCATAAACAGACAATTTTAAAAAACCACTTTATACTGCTGTGGACCTGTATATCTATAATAGTTTATTTTTAACTTTGTAACACTACAGAGTAGTATCAGCACTAGGAATGAGGAGCAAGGAGATGCTGTACGGAGCATGTAGTTAGACAAGTACTCTTAATTAAAAAGGTCCCAGATTCCTTGCAATCCTCAACCTGGTTCTACCTGAAATCGCTAATTTTACAATTAAGCTTTGATTAGTTTTTGTGTTCATAGTCTGTGCAGTCACTATCAGATTTGGGCCCTTGTTCTTGATGCTGGCTTCTTACCGCTATGTAGCTCTCACCTTCTGCGTAAGAGCAAGATCAGAAATAACAGACAAAAGTGCTCTCTGCCTGTGAGATTATAAATTCTTCACTGGCCCATATTTTTGTTCAGTCAAGGTTGTGCAGGTTTGGGTTGATGCTTTTCAGTGGTGGAGAAGACATACTGATTTATGCCAACCAGCTTCTCATGATCAGAGCAACCAGTGAAAAATGAGGTGCAAGCCATGAAAACAAAGTTGATCCTAGGTTTAAGCAATGGCTAAGGGACTTGGTTCAAAGTCTATCACAGAATCACAGAATAGTAGGGTTTGGAAGGGACCTCTGTGGGTCATCTAGTCCAACCCTCCTGCCGAAGCAGGGTCACCTACAGCAGGCTGCACAGG
>Ga0065711_1033675_pt1 | contig 25038 bp, 14 predicted proteins | sample Hoacrofraction12_FD_59098 | JGI IMG/M metagenome (GOLD analysis project Ga0065711, IMG submission 59098) | Hoatzin crop microbial communities from Cojedes, Venezuela - Epithelial fraction 12 v2 (version 2) | ecosystem: Host-associated > Birds > Digestive system > Esophagus > Crop | place...
GTTTTAAACTAAAACAGGGTAGGTTTAGGCTAGATATAAGGAAGAAATTCTTTACAACGAGGGTGGTGAAACACTGGAAAGGGTTGCCCAGAGAGGTAGTGGAGGCCCCATCGCTGGAAACATTCAAGACCAGGTTGCACAGGGCTCTGAGCAACCTGATCTAGTTAGCAGTGTCCCTGCTCGCTGCGGGGGGGTTGGACTAGATGACCTCTAGAGGTCCCTTCCGACCCAAAATTTTCTATGATTCTATGATTCTAATCCCTTCATGAGTTTCTCCACTTTAATCAGCTCAATTAAAAAAAAATCTATTTGCTTTTACTGTAAGCTGACTTCATAGAAACCTTACTTAAAAATAAAAGTACTTATCATCTTAAGAAAGAAAACCGCATATTTGTAATGTATCTTTTGGGTAGATTTCTCATAATTATTAAAAAACTACAAAAATGAGACGGACTTTAAATTATCCAACATTCAAATTTTTTATTGAACAGCCATTCAAAACTTTTTCAAAAAAAAGGAACAGACAAATAGTTAACCCCCCCCGCCCCGTGCCATTAAAAATTATTTGCCATCACCATTCAGAAGACATTCAGGACAAGAACACAGGAACACAGAGCTCAGGGCAGGTAGTTGTTTATCAAAGCAGCTGGTTGTTGGAAGCAGCAGCAGCTCACCATGACTACTCTGTCCCTTTCCTTCTCCCCCTCCTCCCCGCTCCAACAGCCAAGCCTGTCTTGCTTATACCAGAGCCAGAATGTCTGCTGCAGCAGCTGTCAAAGCAAAGGCTCAGGATGGGGGAAGCAACAACTATTGCTGGGCCATATCCTCTCTTACCTCCCTCACAACATCAGTGGTGCAGCCCTTTCTTTTTCCATCCTCCAATACTGGAGAAAAGCACCAAGTCCTGTTTTCCTGTCACCTCATGTTTTTGCTTTGGGAGAACAATTCAGGTTCATTTCACTGTAGCAGCAAAGCACAGGCTGAAGAACCTCCAGCTTTCTGTGATAAAGATGATTTAAGGAGAGAGGAGCAACTGGAAAAAGACTGCAAGGAAACTTGTGCAATCCTTACTTGTGCTTTGTGTAGTCATAACAAGTATCACAATTCCTTTCCTCATATAATGAATCTTTGAACAAAGTCCATTTAATGCAATTATCTTGTTATATAATGGCTGTAGCACTAAACTAAGGGAAAACAAAATCTTATATGAATTAACTGTAGCTAGAAGCCAACAACTGAAAAAATAAAAGCTGATGTTTCCTGGCTTTTTAGCAACATTAAATTACAGATGTTATCCCATCACAGAATGAAGTATCTTTATAGATTTTTTTTTTGTTTCCATCTGATCTAAATTTACAGATTGATATAATTCATGAATCTGTGTTTTGGGATACTACACTACTTTTCTGTTTTCCCTTTTCTAAAATGTAAAATAAATGGTGGCATACTTTAGGAAAACGTAGTGACACAGTTAGGCTCCGTGTTATTTTGGAGTTTTTTTAATTCCATATTCTTCTGGAAGGTGCTTCAAGTCTGATTTTCAAACAGCCATGAGATGGTTTCTCCTTTTGCATGTGGGTATTAATGAGTTAAACAACAGCTACACAAGCTAGAGAACTTACACAGGCACCTCACCTCAGGAGAAGCTTATGAATTCCAGCACCCTGTACATAAGTCTTCACCATCTGAGCTGAATAAGGATCTCCATAGTCCTAAAACACAAGCCAACAGACTTCTCACATGGCCAAAATCAGCCATCACCTTCTCTCTTTCTCCTCGCACTTCACAAGGCAGTATGATGTTCCTAGCACAGATGAGAACTCAGCAGGAGGCACAATCAGAGCCCATTTGGTTAAAACTTGGCCACTTTTATCACTCAGCAACACCTGATATTTTTGGCTTCTTTGTGGACTACTCATTGCCTCAACTCCACCTCCTCAGTTGCCCTCTCTCTCACTAGCTTGCTTTGTGATTAATTCTCTGCATAATTAGTTCACTCTGTAATTAATTCTCTGTGCTTAGTCAGTTTGTTCCATAATGGATTCATTTTTTAAACTATTCCCTGCATTTCTTCATGTACTTAACAAAGTGTGATTCACCTAATTACAGGTTCTCCGTGATATTGAATTCAATTGCTGTAGTTTCTTTGTATATTTATCACCTCCCATAACTGGTTAGCTATACAAATGCTTCACTTGTTTTATACACTGTTCTTCAATAGCTCTGTTGATGGTTATGCCATTTAGCAGGCCATGTCCAGCCTCCACCTGCTAGCTGGTGTCTGCATTATCATTCTCTGTATCACAATTTCTTTCATCCTCCTAGCAGCTCCTTCCAGTATGACTCCTTCCAAATCGTCACTTTTCTTTCTCTTTCTCTAAACGCTTCTCAGCACCACATTTAAGTACTGCTCCTGAAGTCTGTCCTCATCATTTCACTTTTCCCGCACTAGAAACTGGCCTGCTTCCAATACTCTGGTTTTAGGTCTTCCTACTTCTACTAATAAATCAGCAAGTGTCTCAAATATTTTTTACAGATTCACAGACATATTTATGAAGCTTTTAATAAAGTCCATATTGAAATTGCTTTTTTCTTGATAGGACCTGAGTGAGAAAGCTAGACTAAAACTGATCTACGTATTTCTATACTTGCTACAATTGCGTTCCTGGATTGTAAAGTAGACAGAAGCTCCCATGTAGGAGATTACGATGTTAATTTTCAGTGTTATTTAGTATCTTCAGAGCCTAGATGCTTTGGAAAGTACCTAGAGAGTATACAAAAAGTTATATACCTACCTGCAAATGCCACTCCATATTGCATGACATTTTGGTGTTTTTTACAGAGTCAGAAAATCTACATCCTAAGTGAGAAGGCCAGATAGAGTGGAAAAAAAAAAAACAACCACCAAACCCCAAGAATTTTAATCAGCACCCCTGACCCTGTAGCACCCCAAAGGAAGGGCTGCTCAGAAGGAACTAGAGCCCACTCCAGACTCACTCTCAGTGAGTACATATTTGTTTAGGTACTCAAGGAACATTCACTTTTCCACTGTTTGACTAAAAAAAGAAAAGCAGCAGAAGCTGCTGATAGCTGCCACCTTTCATGTATTAGCCTAGCTGTTTTACCTTCACTCTTTCATAATAAGGGAGCTCAAACCCATATCTCTCATGTTCCAGCAGAGTTGCCTCTCTACCGACATAAAGTCTAGATTAGAGAGATGTTGGAGGAAATTCTGTGGCCTTCTTAGTTACTGGGCCATCACGCAGAAAAGAATGCAAAATCTTGTGAAGTCTGAGAACATAGAGTACAACACAGAGCACAGAACTAACCTAGAAGGTAACTGAAACACTAACCTCCTTGTAGGAGGAATGAAAAACTTGAATTTCAGTATGTATTTATATTACAACATTGTTCAATCTTTAAAAAAAGGAAAAAATAATTCTCACAATGGGTATTTGACCCTATTGCAAATAAACAAGGCCCAGAGCCAAGATTTCCTCTTCTTAGAGGAAAGCTTTGATCACTAGCTGTTATATAAAAGATGGTCACTCCCTCTTCCTGTACATAGAAATAAAGCAGACGTATTTATTGACGGTACCAAAATCCTATTTCTGTGAAATGCCAGCTAATTTCTGCTAATTAGGCACCAACTAACTCTTTGTGGACTACAGCTACAACTGAGTTGTAAGCCTCTGAGAGGTAATTTGAATTAAAGGTGAAATTTCGCAGCTAAAACCTCCCTTTGGACTGTTATGAATCTGACTCTTATGCTGCTTTACAAAACCTGTCCCCTAGCACCTCAAAATCCAGGGTTAAATAAGTGGTTTCTATTTCAAAAAATACAAATCAAGTACAGCATTTTGATGTAATATGCTGCAGCTCAATTAAAAAAAACTGTCAATGCAAAAAGACTTTTAAATAATAATCTTGTTCATTGTCTTCTGATCCCTTCTACTCTTCACTGGCACTCAGTCAACAGGCAGCTATTGTTCACATAAAATATTTTTGTTACAGATTACCCAGGACTTGAATATGTTTAATCAACTTGCTTCCACTCCTGCTGATGTGAAGTCTTTCAATTCCTTTCAGATCTTCATTTTGCACATGAGTGACAGGGCTAAATACTAGGAAAACAAACACAAATTCTTCATACAATCTTTCCTTGTTTACATGTAAATTAAACTTTTATAATACTTCTATTAGCCACTGAAGACGAGGGCTAAGACAGACCTACTTACTGATTGTTTTACTTCAGTCCTGCTGATTTCTGAACTTTTGTCCCCTGCACAGAGCATTTATTCAAAAATTTTTACTTCAGAAGTCAAAAGTGTGTATTTTGTAATGTCAGAGTTGAACCTTCTTCTCTCCTTCCGTAGGTTTCCTGCGTGTTTATTTTTCTTGCCATCTTCGTGACCCTATAGCCACATCTTTCACATATTTATGGACATAGCTCACGAACATCTCTAGGAGGCAAGGACTATCAGGCAAATGATTACCTATGGCAGAAGTAACCCAGGAAATTTGTAGACCTGTTCTCTCATTCCCACTCTACTGCTTCAAATGCAAAGTTAGTCTTTACTCCTGCTATTTGGGACAACCAGCTCTCTATGTTATTCAGCACGTGGTAACATTTAAGAGCCTATCTGAGACTAGTAACCTATTTTCAGACTTTCTATCGTTTGCAAAAAGAGGAAATGACAAAAAAAATCACTGATTTTAACTGATTAAAACTGGTTTTCTAAAAGATATATACCACTGGCATAGTTAAAAAACAGATTACTCAAATACTAGCCATTCTGCCTCCTATTAGCAGGCTGTAGCCATGTCTTTACGCAGTTTCAAATTTCAAACAACCCTGTCTAACCTCAAGTATTTCCATGCACTGTTAAAATTGCCTACTTTGTTTTATGCATATTAACTAAAATGATTTTATCATTTGAACACAAACACCAAGCTACACAAGGTTTTGAGGTAGCCATTAACTCTACATATTCAACAGAACAAAGATAAATTATTCGTTTATCTTTGGCTTTTTCTGTCCCATTAACTAATTCTCTTCTGTATTTCTGCTATTGATTGAGAAGCTGATCAAGACAGTTCAGGCCAATCAGATTCTCAGGACTTATTTGTTTACTGAAGGAATACAAAAGAACAATGTTAAATGTCCTTTAAATAAAGATTGCCCACATTTATCCTGGTAATAAATGTCAGAACGGAGTGTTAAGTTTTACGACTGTCTTATATATATGTAGCATGTCAATTAACTGTATCTGGTATGACACTATCTTTATGAGTTAGTAGAGTATTTTTTAAGCTTCAGTTTATTTTAAAATGCCTATGTTTTTGTAAAAGTCATTTAGCAGTAGAAGAAAGTATTTGACAATATATTTAATGAATATAAAATACACACTATACTAAGGTGTTGTGACGGAAATACTGCTTCCACCAAAGGAAAATACACAAGCAAGTCAACATTTTGTAAACAATCCTGTAAAACAATATATTGTGAATTCAAAAGGAAGTAAGACTATGTCAGATAATGGTCAAGTTGTTCTGAAATGTGCTTTTGTACAGCCAAAAGAAGAATCCTAGGGAATTTTTTGCTTTTTATAGGAGTACCATTAGTAACTGATAGCTATCGTAAGTTCTACCTTCACCTATGCCCAGCCAATCCAGAAAGGGAAGGAAAGCATAAATAAGATACTGGTCAGGCTTGCTAATACAAGGCAATGGGTCTGGCTGAGAATTTTGGGGAAGAAAATCTTCTCTTTCTGAATTATGTCAAAGCAAGAGCACTTTTTCTGTTCTGTACTCGGGAATACATTTAACTGCTACTATCTAGTTGCTGACATTTATTCATATCTATCTCTAAAACCTAATCTTTGATTTGACATTTTGCTTCTCTTCATTTTTTGCAATAGAGGTAATAGTTTTGTGATGCTACAGGCCAGTTACTACGGACAAGAAATGTGTATCTGGACGTACCTTATCCAAGAAATAGAGCTTTTAAAGTCAGCCTGGTGACTGAGAGATTTATGTTTTAGTACTTTCTGGAAGAAAGTTCCTTCAGATTGGCTGACTGCTGCAGAAGCACACCTGCTGATGCTGAATAACCAGTAGGGCTGGTCGTCTCCACAACACAAAGTGCTTGCTTTCCTGTCCCTAAGTTTCCTACTGCTGTTTGCATGGACAGAGGCAGAAGTCCAGTAGGAGTAAAGAGCCTGCTTGCTCAGGCAATCTCTTCCCTTGCTCTGAACATCAGGCTAGCAGCTCAGCTTCTCCATCTCCATGTCGAACTTCAGAGGGAATAAGAGAAAGGAGAGCTGTTCTAGCCAGCCTGGAGAGGTGGAAATTTTCTTTTGCAGGTCTATGGCTTTTGGAGATCACCAGTAATAGTAGGAATAGGATAGGGAAGTAGAAAAAATGATGAATAAGTGTAAAATGACTGACTTACTTAATCTGCACTTCCATTTGCTAAGTCGTCACTATGTTAGGAAATATTTTAAGTTCTGCTGGTGGAAGGATTGTGAGAACATCCATGCCCACAAGCTAACACTTATCTCTGTATCCATGGGGGTTTAGAGTCCTTTGTTGATGTTGCCTATTTCCAGAAGAGAAGTCAGCCGCACTTCTGTGGGGCTAGACCCATGACAGAGATTTTTTGATCCACAAATACTTGTATAATCTTAGGACTGAAGGCTTTAGAATAATCACAATTATTATGGCAAGAACAACATCTCTGCAGTGCTAAATCCTGGCATTGACTAATCTCAACAGTTTCCTCTGTGGAAAAAAGTCCTAAGGACTAATGCCTACAGTTTTAGGACATTGTGTACAGTGCTAGATTTTAGAAATAGGAAAGTGGAGTTGGTCCTACATGAGCAGGTTTAAACTAAAAACCTTTTCAGCTCTTCCAATATTATGCTTAGCCTCACAATATTCTGCTTTTTGTGAAGACTGAATTCTTGGTTTCATGTGATTATTAGACAGTTTTAATATGGAAAAACTCCAACACTCAAGCTTTTTGAGTTACAGAGGGAAAAAAAATCTAAATTATCAACCAAAAAGGCTTACAACCTTGAGATAAGTATCTCCTTTTTTGCTCTGCTGCAAAAATGGGATGTACTCTGCCGCAGGCCATTCTGAGTGTGTGTGTGTGTGTGTGAGCAGGAAAACAAATGAATCTGGAAAGACTGTCAAGGGTGTCTGTCCAAAACTGTGAAGTGAAAACTGAAGATAAAATCTGCGCTATGGAAACAAGAACAAGGGAGCTGAGCAGCCTCAGAATAAATTGTGTATACTCCTCCAATATGTGGAGATCTTCTGACTGCTGTAGCCTAATCCTGCAATCCTGTTCCAAAATTGTTTTACTGGAGGTATGAAAATAAGGGACAAGAATAAACAATGAAGGTTTAATAACACTAAGAATTGGCTGGGAGCACCGTCAACGTGACTAAGATAACATAATCAAAAGACGGATGTCCCACCAATAGCCTTTTTTAATGACTTTTTTTGCCTGGCCTAACTCTCTTCTGGAAGAACAAAGACCTATGGAAAATGAGAAAAATCTGAAAGAGTAGGAGAGGGAAACAAATTGGTCTTATATTCTGCATCTTGTTTCTTGCTCCTTGCTATCCTAGGCACATCACTGGTATGTTGAGGTTTCAGTGGGCCTCTCAATTTAATCAGCTACCTTTTTGAGGGATTTTACTGAGCAGTGTTTTGCCCGTAAAGTTATACTTCCACAGCCGGGTCTTTCCCCTTCCATCTTATGGAGGAAGAAGCAACACATCCCATCTCAATTTCAAATTGTATTATTCTTAGGCAGAGGCCACATGATCTAGTATATGTTGACACCAGTGAGCTGCGTTCCTCATCTCCCACTACTAATACATTGGCAGCTTTACCTATCTATACTCCAATATAATGGGAATGGAAATCCTTTCAAAAAACTCAGATCCTGTATTTTGCCAAGTAAACATGGATATATCTGTTCTGGAAATTGCTTTAGGTGTGGGTGTCCTGGCATAATTCTACTTCCTTTTTCTCACTTATGATTTCTTTACCATAACCAAAGTTATGTAAAGCCAATAGAAGTCTTCTTTGTTGTCTAGTAAGCCTTGCCATCTACCTGATGGCTCATTATTTATTCTAGAAACCAATTGTTGTACACTAAATATTCCCTAAAATGACTACCACATTGTTCGTAAAGACATTCCTTTGGGGCTGTTCTCATAAGTTTGAGGGATATGAGCTAGAATTAAGCAGTGAAGAGTGACTATATTTTTTAGATGTGACTACACAGAGAGACCTCACAATTCCACACAAAAAGAAACAACTAAAACTTGACAGGCAGCTGGCAGTGGTGCTAGGCCATGATATCCTAATCCTAATGCAAACAAGCCCTGTTCTGGTCCTGGTGATTTATGAACTCTAGAAACATGTGGAAGTTTGGAATATTTGTAGGATTAAAATGTCTTCCATTAGTCTGAGTTCTGTCAGCATTTAATGGTTGATGTGGGCTCAGACCTCAGACTGAACACTTTGAGGCTATCTAGCAGGCTGAAAATCCATTATCCTTCTACAATGGGATGCTTATATACAAGCACCATATTTTTTTTACTTTTTAGTCTTTCCTTCCTATACATGTCATTCCAGAGATGGAATGTCTTATTGAGGATCCTGTTACTCTAAATAGAGTGTCTATGCTGTCATTTTATTTCTGATGAACAATGCCCTTCTGAGATAAATCTCCTGATTGTCCCCCACTGTGTTCTGTATTTTCACCAAAAAATCTCTAGGATGCTTCTTTGAGGAAGAATTTCTTCACTTTGAGGGTGACAGAGCACTGGGACCTGTTGCCCAGAGAGGTTGCGGATTCTCCTTCTCTGGAGATATTCAAGATCCACCTGCACAAGGTCCTGTTCAACCTGCTCTAGGTGACTCTGCTTTGGCAGGGGGGTTGGACTAGATAGATGACGCACAGAGGTCCCTTCCAACCCCTAACATTCTGTGATTCTGTGATATGCATGACTGGATTCCTTTAGAATAAAACAAAACCAGAAGAAGTATTCCATGAGTCAACCTACTTTACTCATGTTGCTGGTGGTCATTCATTTCAGAGGATCACAATAGACCTGGCTTGAAATACAGCTGCCTCAGATCAATATAGTGTTGATGCCAGGCTTCCAGCACCATTTCACTGTTCTGATTGTTCCTATCAGGTTGTATTTCCTGCTAGTATAGACGTAACTAGGGGCAACTACTATAACAAATAAAATACCGAAAGTGAGATAATTATAGAAATGTTGAGATTATCTTTGCAGTCACTCTTGAGTACGTGGCTTTTTGGCCACGGGAGTCAGGGCAGGGAGGACTGGAAACTACAAACCATGAATTCAGAAGGGAGAAGAAACCACAGCAAGTGCTGAAATTTTTGGTTCTTGTATCTTCTTTTCTACATCCTATTATTTGGACCACAAAACCACAGGAGGATTGTGTGCCAAGGAAAGCACAGAGTCAGCAACATCATTTGTAGATATTTCCTGGGGTAAGGGTTAAATAGAATTTTAAAAGGTTAAAGTTCAATACCAAGACCTACAAATTAGTGAGTTATAAATAGTTCCAAAACCCCTTTATTTTCTGTAACTGCAGCTCCTCCAAGATTTTCTTACAGAGGATGTCTATGAAATTCCTAGGAGAAATAAATTTTATTTCACTACTAGAATGTATTCACTGTGGTGCTAGAAGCCTGACTCATTTTAAAAATCCTGCCTCCTAAAAAAAACCCTCTCTGACTGGAACTCCCAGAAGAGCATTCTGAATCCCTGTAACCAAATTATAACAAACTCCTCCACCCTTTCTTGAACATTCTTGTGGACAGGAATTGCAACAGTTCTCTGCTGAGTCCTCACTCCCCTGCACGTGTGCTAATCTGTACATTGAAAATTCACTGGCAGAACATTCAGGCATGATGAAACATTCCCCAGTGTTATATTTCCAACAGACTTTTCCTCAAGATAGCACTGCAATACCAACTACTGCAGAAAGGAAACAGCAATCTGCATTTCCATTAAGTGGGCAAGATACTGTTATCAATTTAAGCCATAAATCCAGTTGAGTGTCAGAGGTTTAAATCAAATTCCTTACAAAAATCTTCCCAGGTTATAGGTGATAAGTAACACAAATCCTGCAGACTGTTTCTTCATACTCAATAATGCTACATTTCTCCCAGAGACTACTTGAAAATTAATCCCTAAACTTCCTAAGTCAAAATCAAGTTGACCAGCATGTTGGGGAATATGAACTTCTTTGCCTTCTCTTCCATTCCTTGTCTGACTCTGGCTGGAGTATTTCTGCCATTTTCTTATTCCATATGTAAAATATTCACACACACCTCTGTCTAGGTCTTGTCTTTGATCCTGTTTAAGAAATGAATTCCCGCAAGAGCAGTAGGACTCCCACAGGGCATTCTCGCTTCTTAACCTACATACTAAGAAAAAATTTCTCTCTAGAAATGCCCCACTGGTTCTGTAATCAATTGTCCATCCAGTAGAAGTCTGAAAGTCAGCTCTGGAAATATTGTGTTTGTTCTTAAGAGATGCCTGGGGGAAAAAAATATCCCATATCTGAACAAATGGTGGTAGGAGGGTAGTTTGGTTTGTCAAGTGCTGTAAACAAACTGACCCACTGTCCTTCAGTAAGTTTTGTTTCAATGCCATGTCAAGAAATCACTTTCCAGCTGAGTAGCTTAACAGTTTACTGCTGTGACTGCTTTTACCTCCCTGAATAACAAATCTCGAAATATGGAGATTAAATATCAGAAAACCAATCTTACACTATCTATCATAAATACTCCAGGTTTGTTTTTCTTTGAACTGTCTTGAATTTAAAATACAGCTTACACAACAGGCTTCCGAATTATTTGCTACAATGTTTTGCTGCCAAGATTTTTCTTCTATAATCATATTACTTAAAGTATTTATGAAGGCTGAGTTTGTTCCTCCTTTATGCAAAGTGTCAGACTGATGACAGCTTTCAAATTACTTTTCAGCATGAACATTTAAAATAAAGATATAGAGCTAATTGGAAAAGTTAATCTCATAAGGCCACTTGAATGGCAAGAGACTATACTATTTGCATCGAGTTTGTTTCAAACTCCACAAACTTCCCACTTAAACTCCTCTTAGAAAGTTACTTGTAAAAAAAATGAAGACATAGACTAGCCAAAGTTCTATGTACTCACATCCTTAACGATCTAATTCATTCAGAATTTACTCAGCAACAAAGAGGACTGTCATGGCAACTAAAGAAACAAGAGGTTTCATACAATTCAAACATGTATAAATAATGCTATTAGCATTTGCTATGCATAAGCAAAAAAGCTACTCTTCATTTTTCCTCCTGTATTTCACAAGACTTTTCTGGGTAGAACTATCTATCTGTCCTCTACATTTCTTTTAAATAAGTACACACTAAAATTTTATCACATCGCATGTGTTCTTGTTGCTTATAAATACGGAAAAGATCTATATTGACCATTGTTGAGCTGGTTACAGATGTATCTAGATTAAAAACCACAAATAAGTTTGATATTCTAAAAGAAACACTCATCATAAACGTGTTCTCTACAGCTAGCACTGAAATAGATCTATGCAGGATACTATTCAAAGGTCAAGTCCCAGAATCAGTGTCATGTAGTGCTTGTCAACTGAAGAAATAACGGCACCTGAGCTGTGATTCCTCCAAAAGTACTATTATAATTCTTTAAAAATTTGTATTCAAAAATTAAAACCTTTTTTCTAGATACAGTACCAGTAAAAGAACTCAAGCCTTCAAAAATGGAAAAATCAACTGAACCAGCTAAGACAACTCAACAGGAACAGCATCAGCTCAGTGATGGGAATGAAGATGCTGAGTGAGTAAACTCAATTAAAAAAATTGAGTTTTTTTTCCTGACTTCCTGACTTAATATTTCTGTGTGGCACATTTCAGTTCTTTAAAAGTCATTCCTGTCCTGTAAGGTCCTGAAGAGCTTTATTTCAATTCTAATGATATCATATATATGAGGTATTTATTTAGTATGTGCTATTTGATAGTTTGTTGTGTACATCATCCTAAATTACAGGAATGAGGAAAAGGATTTGCTCAACTATACTTACATACTAATTCTAACAATGCTGCTGCTCAGCTATTATTTGTCTACCTTAGCAAAGGATTAAGTCCCAGTATGTTGCTCTGAATAGCTGAAATGTTTGTCACATCATTCTGACTTAAAAGCTTTTTACCCTGACCATATTTTTGCTCAGTTATATTATTAAATCAACATTATTGTCTGCAGCCAGAGGATTTGGACTGTCTCTTCCTGAGAAGAGATAAACAAATGAAACATTAATGGTGCTTCAGGAGAAAATGTAGGGTCATTAAAACTTTGGAAAATTCTTAGGTGACTGTTTGTTTTCCTAAAACAGAAACAAATATGAAATCTAGAAAACAATAATCTTGGAATAGTCTACGTTCATTACAGAAGCGTAGATTCATAGAACAGCTCAGGTTGGAAGGTTGCTTCAGAAGGAGTCACGTACAAACTCCTGCTAAGAGCAGGACAAATTTGGAGGTTAGGCCCAATTCTGAAGTTAAATCAGATTGCCCAGAACCTTGTTCTCTGTAATTGTGAATGTAGATCTCCAAGGATGGAGTTTCTACAGTTTCTCTGGTCCACTGTTTGACCATCCTTATTATGACAATTATTATTTTACATATAATTAAAGCTTCCCTTGCACTAACTTGTTTCTGTTGCCTCTCATCCTTTTGCTGTGCACCTCCAAGAACAGTCTGGATCCATGTTTTTGGTTAACGACCTGCTGGGCAGTGGAACACTGTAATTACCATCTTCTCAACTCATTTCACCTCCAGTCTGAACAAACCCAACTGGCTCAGCACCTGCTCATACATCCTGTGCTCTATTCCCCAGCCATCTTAATGGCCCTCTGCTGGTGTTGCACCATGTGGTCAGTGCTGTTCATGTACAGAGGAGACCGCATCTGGAATCAGATGCAACTCGTAAATGTCACAGAGAAGGAAATAACCACTCTCCCTCAGTCAGCTGGCTACGCTTTTTCTAAAGTGTAGCATGTAGTTACCCTTCATTGCTGCAAGAACGCACTGTGGATTCATATTAAATTTATTGTCCACCAGGGCCCCCAGATTCTTTCATGCAAAGCTGCTTTCTACTCAGTCAGCTCCAGGTCTTTGCTCTTGCATGGGGTTATTCCATTCCAGCTACGGAAACTTGCATTTGTCTTTGTTCAGCTTCATGAAGCTCCTGCCAGTCTGTGCCTCAGCCTGCTAAGGTCCCTTTGAGTGGAAAAGTCTGGATACATTCAGTCCAGAACAGAGTAGAAACTCCTCCTGCTTGCGTTTGCCTTCTGTTATTTTGATTATCCTCATGACACAAAGCCAAAGTCTTTCCCTGACATGGAGTTATCTAATTTATAGAGAAGATTAGCTATTTCCTCTCCTTCACCAAGACAATATTTGTAGTGCAGCGACAAGGAATAATCGAGCAAAATACTGATGCTTATGTCCCTATAAAGTAATACGTGCAATTGAGAACTCTGACTAGAATGACTGGAAATGTTATAGACAACTTGGTAATTTGGATGTGACTCTGCAGGTCAGCAATGAAAACCTGGACAAAGCATCTCTTTTTTTGTCATTGTAGGATATGTTGTTAGATGCTTACAGTTCCACTGGTAAATACTGTAACCATGGTTAACAAAATTACAATATGCTTATGAAACAAAGGGGTATGTTGCTTATTAAGAGAAGACAAAATCTGACTGTGAAAAGGATATTAAAAATGTTTATGCTAAACATTCTTTTCTCAGAGCTGTTCTGACTCATTATCATGCGTGCATCCAGATATATCTAGTCAGTCTAATTTGAGCAACAGTTTCTAAAAATACAGTAAATCCTTGGTAAATTCTACTGTCAAAACAGTTACTCGTTAAATTCTGCAGTAGAGCTTGGAAGGTACGGTGCTGGTGTCATCACACTGGTATGAAACCAAATTAAACAGATCTATTATACGGCTTTCAGAGCTGGAGGGAGAATAATTTTTAAAATGTGCCTTTGAGAGAAAATAATTCGTTGCCCTGAAAGATTCACAGGAGTCTATTCAGACACAGTTCTTGATTAAGGTCACTACCTTACCAAGTCTATGTGTTCAAGTTTACTCACTAGAATATTTTTGAGGAAAACAGCTGCCTTTATCACATGACAAAAGCTACATAAATGTGTATGCATATGGAGAATTTGAGTCAAATAGATACATGTATTCTACAAAAACAGCTATAAATGAAACATGTTCAAATCACTCTCTAGCACTGACGCCTAGTACAGCAATACAAAATGCCTCCTGAAGCAGTGTCAGTTGTGAATTACGATTGCTCAGTGCTAATTTCTGGGTATTTCCATACCTGGGAATTATTTGGAAAAGTACCAGTTTGACTAGTCAAAACCGGATCAAGGACTGTTTGTACAACTCAACAGGATAGTCAACTGAGAGTCGCATTGTCCAGGATTTATTCCTGTCACTGTTTAATCCACATTAGGATAATGTCTAAGTGGAGATTAGTAACAAGTGGTGTCCCTCAGGGGTCTGTACTGGGAGCAATATGTTGTGGTTTAACCCCAGCCATCAACTAAGCATCACTTTGCTGCTTGCTCACCCGTCCCTCCCCATAGTGGGATGGGGAGGAGAATGGGAAAAAAGTAAAACTCATGGGTTGAGATAAAGACAATTTAATAGGACAGCAAAGGAAGAGATAATAATAATAATGTTAATAATAATAATGTTAATAATAATAATGTTAATAATAATAATAATAATAATAATAGTAATGTAAAACAAATTATGCACAATGCAATAGCTCACCACCCTCTGAGCGACACTTAGCCTGTCTCTGAGCAGTGATCACTGCCTCCTGACCAACTCCCTCAGGTTATATACTAAGCATGACATCATACGGTATGGAGCATCTCCTTTGGCCAGTTTGGGTCAGCTATCACCTCCCAGCTTCCTGTGCACCTATCAGCATGAGGAGCTGAAAAGTCCTTGGCTGCTTAGCAACTACTGAAAACATCTGTATGTTGTCAACATTATTTTCATTCTAAATCCAAAACACAGCACTACACCAGCTACCAGGAAGAAAATTAAATCTCTCCCAGCCAAAACCAGGACAAAATACTATTTAATATCTTTATTAATAACATAGACAGTAGGATTGAGTGCCCCCTCAGCAATTTTGCAGACAACATAAAGTTGAGTGGTGCAGTTGATTCACCAGTGGGACCTTGACAGGCCTGGGGACTGGGTCCATATGAACCTCATGAAGTTCAACAAGGCCAAGCGCAAAGTCCTGCACCAGGGTCAGGGCAATCACCAGTATCAGTACAGGCTGGGTGATGAATGGATTGAGAGAAGCCCTGCAGAGAAGGACTTGGGTATACTGGTAGACGAAAAATAAGCTATGAGCTGGCAACGTGCTCTTGTAGTCCAAAAGGCCCAGTCGTATCCTCGGCTGCATAAAAAGAAATGTGTCCAGCAGGTCGAGGGAGGGGATTCTGCCCCTCTACTCTGCTCTCATGAGACCCCACCTGGAGTACTGCATCCAGCTCTGGGGTCCTCAGTACAATAAAGCCATGGACCTGTTACAGCAGGTCCAGAGAAGGACCACAGAAATGGTCACAGGGCTGGAATATTTCTCCTAAGAAGAAAAGCTAAAAGAGCTGGGAATGTTCAGCCTGGAGAAGAGAAGGCTCTGGGGAGAGCTTATTGTGGCCTTTCAATATACAACGTGTCTTATAAGATGGACAGAGATATTTTTCCATCACCTGTAGTAGTAGGAGTACAAGTACAAGGGGTAATGCTTTTAAAATAAAAGTGTGTATATTTAGGAACAACTTTTTTTATGAAGAGGGTGGTGAGACACTGGTTGCCAAGAGAAGCTGTGGATGCCCCATCATCAGAAGCATTCAAGGACAGGTTGGACGAGGCTTTGAGTAACGAGATCTAGTGGAAGATGTCCCTGCCTATGGCAGAGGGGTTGGACTAGATAATCTTTAAAGGTCCCTTCTGAACCTAATCATTCTATGATTCTATGATACTGTTATGAAAAAAGCCATAATTTGGTAGATTGAATGGAATCAAGGTTGGTGAAATTTTTGGTAGAATTCTTAAATGGAATTTCAGATTTTGTCCATCTGTATTTCAGGCAGCAGCAAGTGTCAGCTGCTCCCTGAGAGAAGGGGAGATGGGAGCCAAGGGTAACAGCAGCACAAGCAGTGTCCTTACCAACAAGGTGCAGTCCCACAGAGTCTGAATACACCAAGCAGAGCAGGATCTTAGTAACAGGGTCCATCAACAAGGCAGGTGATGAGCCACATTTAGGGTTCACTCAGGGAGTCCAGTCAGGAGCAAATAAGGCACAGCCAGAGACAGGACTGGAGACAAGGCTAAAATATGGCTCAAAAGTCCTTCCAGGAGACAGGACCAGAGACAGAACCGGACCTAGACACATCTAGGCATAGCTTAGGCAGTGACTAAAGCCTGACCTTAAGTGGACATCTTAGGCCCATGGGCAGAGGGTGTAGGTGGAAGTCCCATTGGAGGCTGCTCATGGTCATTAAGGCCTGTCAGTGTACTCAGGGTCCTGGTACTATGTTTTGACTTAGGCAGACTATTTTCCTACACTAATCAACCTCCAAGAGTCAAAGTTGAATAAAAAGTCACTTGATCTGCACAGCAAGAAATCATCAGTATGCCCACAGACTGTGAGTAAGATACGTAATAAGGTAAGGCTTGTGGGTCCAAAGAAGGGCCACAAAAATGGTCAGAGGGGTGGGACACCTCTCCTGTGAGGACAGGCTAAGAGAGCTGGGGCTTCAGCCTTGAGAAGGGAAGGCTGCAGGGAGACTTAAGAGCAGCCTTCCAGTACCTGAAGGGGCCTACAAGAAAGCTGAAGAGGGACTTTTTACAAGGGCATGTAGTGACTGGACAGGGGAAAATGGCTTTAAACTAAAAGAGAGTAGGTTTAGATTAGATATAGGAAACAAATTCTTTACTATGAGGGTGATGAGGCACTGGAACAGATTGCCCAGAGAAGCTGTGGATGCCCCCACCCTGGAAGGGTTCAAGGCCAGGTTGGATGGGGCTTTGAGCAGCCTGGTCTAGTGGAAGCTGTCCCTTCTGGTGTGGGGGTTGGAACTACATGATCTCTAAGGTCCCTTCTGATCCAAACCATTCTATGATTGTATGATATATATATGCTCACAACCCATATACATCCAGAGCACCTCAACTTTCACGGAAATTATGTTAAGAGATTTCACCTTATCTTCTGTTACTGTGACTTTTAATTTTTTAAAATGCATTTGTGCAGGCTCAGATACATAGAGTAACAAAGAGGAAAGAAGATAGTTGTCCTGTTTGAAACAGCACAATTTTGATTTAAGATCAGACTTATCTCTCCATGCAGAATAGGGGAAGTTAATGAGATTCCATGTAAGGACTTTAAATTTTAAAATCTTAGGTAATATCACTTTATGAACAATTATACAAATGTAATTAACTTATCTGAAGTCAGTAAGACTACTTATTTGTATGACAATTTGCAAGACTGTGCACCAGCTTTGTCCTTCTTCCAGTTCAGCTGCATTACAGTAGCTTTTTATTCACAGTGCAGCACCACTTGCATTGTTTATTAGTAGGAAAATAGGTTTGTGAACTTCCTTTGAAAGAATGAAGCATTTTTTTCACTTGCTAAGTGAACGACAGCTTTGACAAAGACTGCATTTAGTCCTGAAAATTCCCATGGAAGCTGTCCACAAGAAAAAAGTTTCTGGCTTTCTCTCTCAGCACTTCCTTGTTTATAAAATGCAGCAGTACATGGCAATGGACATTCATAAACAGTAGAGAGACACAGCACTGGTCTCAGCCTGAACACCATGTCTGCAAGAGGAGACACACAAGAATGGCTGACGTGCCAAGGTGGTCAATTACAGCCAAGAAACTAAAACTTTCCATGTGTTTCCTAATGGCTTAGACAGGATTGCACGCAAGCTGGCCCTGTCTGCTAATATATTGTTTCTCCCCTCCATCTTTAATGATAAAGTAACATAACAATAGGTAATTTCCATGAATAGTTATTTGCTGAGGAATAACGGTCTCTGAGACGGAGGGCTAAGACTACACTGCCTCTTCACAGCAAGAAATGAGGCAACAGAACAACTCAGAACCTAATTTGCGCTGTAATGGAAGGCAGTGGAGTCTCACAACAAGGAACTGACATAAAACTCCATTGCAGCTTTTACAATATATATTTTGTGTTGAGGAAGGTTCATAAAAACATGTATGTGCATACACAATTCACTTTTTTGAAATACAATGCAAGCATTTCATGTAAGATACTGCGTAGCACTTAAGCACAAGTGGCACATCGCCAGGGAGAAGTGAGGACCAGCTCCTGCCTCACGGATGGGAAGCCGGCAGCAGGGCGGGCAGGGCAGGGGCCTCCCCAGCCAGGGCCCACGCCCAGCCCCGACGTGAGGGGAGCGGGGCAGGCCCAGGGGTAGCAGCCGAGGTCAGCCCAGGGCCCAGATCACCAGGAGAGTCTGTGGTGGAGAGGCAGGCCCAGGGCCGAGCCGGGAGGGCAGTCAGCGAGCCAGTGGGGTCAGACGCAGTGCTGGGACAGCTGGGCACAGCTGGGCTGAGACCGGGCAAGCTTCCAGCCTGCGGGTGTGGGTCAGGACCGGTGGGGCCCATGGCCAGGCCCAGGCACGGTCACACCTGCCACCCCACGGGAACTGCGGCCGTGGACTGAGCGCAACAGCTGCCACCGACAGCAACAGTCTCCAGACTGCCTTGCTCTGCAAACAGAGAAAATGACAACATGCTTTGTGAGGATACAACATGCTTTGTGAGCATTTAGATGAGTGACATAGGAGAGGGAAATGTAAGACCTTTTGTACGACCCTGCACTGAAGGCTGCGAACCAACACGGAGCCTGCGACATGTGGTAGCTGATGAAAAGGAAGGCTGTCTAAAGTCCTTTGGCATGTAGGAGCAGAGAGGAGACAGATGCCTAAGGAACAAGTAGTAGTGGATGCCTGGCATCAGGGGACGAGACAAAGAAGTTGCAGTAGGTCCTAGAAAAAGTAGGTTATGGAAGAATGACAAACGAAGTATCTGAGAGCATATATCAGAGCAAAATGGAAAGATACAAAGAGCTTCTATGACCTCTTCTCTCCTCTGTGACTTTTAAAAGCCTTTAAGCCTGCCTAAAGATGTAAGAGTGTTTCATCTTCCCAGATTACCAAGGTGATTACAATGTTCTATTTATACTAAGGCAGTACTCTGAAAATCCAGTCAAGGATCATGAACCCTACTCTGTAAAATGCTGTGTGAAATGGCAACCAATACTCACAGGCTGCATATCCAAGAGTACATCAAGAAAAAAATACAATGGATAACTAGGACTTCAGATGCTTTTAGATTTCACCTCAAGATCTTACATATACTGGGTTATGTTTAGAGAAGAACAAAAAATTTATATCTGATATGCCACCTTCAGAATCAAGGTATTATAAACAAAACATATTCATATAAAATGCAGTGAATAAATCTTTTAAAAATATAAAAATTATGCAAGCCACGTTTAACATTCCCACCCAGTAAACATACCCTTCTGATTCCGCTTTTGCAAATGCAGAAACCCAGTTTTCAACATTTTCAAAAAAAGAGACTTCCAGTGTTGCAAACTGCTATATGAATGCAGGTGGTTCAGGAAGACTGAGTTTTGAATTCATAGTTTGCCTTTTTCACAGCCACATCCTATTACCTAGTAGCTTATACCAGTCCTTCTCAGGCCCATAAAGGAGATTTTTTTCCTCTCTAATTTGGCTAATCGCAAAAAAAGATAGCAAAACAAACAAAGATTAAGAGGCAATTTGCTATGTGGTGCATAGCCAGGTTAATAAAGAGAACTCCTACTGGTAGCATGTTCTTAGTGAGTAATGCACTTCATTTAGCTCAATTACCTCAACCGACAAAATTACCATGCTTATTAGTGCTTGCCATCCACTAGTTGCAACACATCAATTCACCAAGCAGATGCATCTTAGAGGAACTATGTCCTATCACAAGAACAAAATCTCACCCTGGTGAAACAGACCCAGTATGAACCCTCTGCGGAGTCTCCAGAAATCCTCGATTGTAGGAACACCAGGGTTCCGAAAAGATGACACTCATGGCACTAAACTCCAATCAACTTGGGATAAAGTAAAACAAAACCAATGCTGGGCACTTCTGAAATATCCCAGTTTAAGCATAGTTACAAGCATATTTTATAAAGAGACTAGTACCTTTCCTTAGTTATTTCCAGCTAATCATTGCGGTACTTGAAATTGTAAACAGATGGAAAGAATCCAGCACATTTTGTAAGCCTGACTGAAAAGTCATTAATGTATTAAAAAATCAGAATACTTTTCTTAGCACATCTATTCCTTCTGCTTCAGTCTTTCTTTCAGAGCGTGTCACTTTTAGTGCCTGGATTTGAATTTCTGCAATGACTAAATAGAGAAACTGCAAAATAAATGGAAAGGTGGTGGTATGCTGCCTGTATCTAAATGGATTAAACTTGCTGTAATCATTACTGAGATGTATTTTGCTACAGCTTCTAAATTATATCCGTTCTGCATGATGCAGTTACTCATGTTATTTAATGCTGTTCACTCTGCAGGACGATAAAGTAGGTAGCCTACGTTCTACCAAGTTAAAAAGGTAGCAAATTTAGAAGTTTTTCCTTGAAGATTAAATGAAGTGAGTAAAGAGACAGGAATGTCATTATACGGACTGAAATGTTGCTTTATTTTTTTCTTTCCTTTCATTATTTTAAATTATATATTAATAATATTAATTTATATTTATTTCTGACTCTATCAACCAGAGAAATTTTTTTAATATGCAAGAAAACAAGGGTATAGTTTATCATATTTTATGACTGATTTATTTCTTTAATTAAAAGCATTTTGTGTAACCCTGTATTGACCTACCACTTTTCAAAACTAAGAATATTACTTTTTTTGTGAATGAAGAAATGATGATTTATTAAAAATCTGTTCTATTATCTGTTGAGTCAATTGTGGGGAAAAAAACACTGTAGTGAGCATTGTGACAGGTACACTAGTGAGTGTAACAAAACATTTGTATTTTAATTGCATTTATATTTAAATGACATTTATACCAAATATTTGCAAATACATCAGGGTTTTTCTTGATAAATCTAAGAAACATGTAAATCTAAGACATAATGCTTATTATTGTTTAGTAAAGGAAAACTGATTATTACTTCATGATAAGTGTAAGTATCCTTGCCTATAACTGATCTTGTCTAACACTTAATTAAAACAGTCTCCAGTTATTTACTCATTTTCCAAATATTAGTTATTTAAGATGAAAACATCCCATGTTGTGCAGCATGAGAGAGGAACAGAGGAAACTGTGACAGGCAGAGATATGAGGATCAGATGAGAAGTCAAAGTGGTCTGGCAGCCCAGTCCTGTTTGGTGCCCTGGATAAATGATACTCAGGAGATGTGTCATGAGCTGTTGTCCACAGAGAACATGCCTACCTTATTGGTGAGTTTGGAAAAGAACGTGGCAAGAGCCTGCAGAAGAGGAAAGGGTAGTCTTAGATAGCGGTAATTGGAAGTCATCTCAGAGGAGTGGGTTCCTTCTCTCTCTCTTGAAACTTCTTTGTGATACCAAGAAAGCTACGTGAAATGAGTTCCTGGACAGGTGGCTGCATAGCGGTTTACCACTAATGACGATAGAATTGCAACAAAGTTGGTCGCACCAAGCTGATTTTATATAATTAGCATAGGCAACAATAGTACATGGCATGAAGTTCAGTATATTGTGAAAGTATGCCAGGGTTCCTAATAGTGGAGCAACTTTAGTCCCAACACAAGCTGAACTTCTGCCCCCACTTCCTTCTCTTTTATTTTTACCCTTGCTAGTTGAATTAAAGCTTCCTGAAGTGTACACCAGCTAAAAGATTCTTATTCAGATGCTCCCACCTCTGCGCACTACAAATTATAAAATTAACTAATATTCTGTCATCATACAATCATTACCCTTTTCCCAAGTCCTTTTCCTTTGCAACCAAACAGTAATATAAAATGAAAATGTTCAAACAGCCAAAAAGACTAAAGACAGACAAAAGAGAGAGAAGGGACTACACATTTTATCCTGTGTTCACAGGACAAATTATACCAAAGGAGATTTATGTTGAGAAAAAATCATATAAGAAGGCTAGTGAAGCATTACAATAAATTCTTCTGGAAGCTTATGTAACAACCATCACTAGATATATTTAAGAACAGGTTAGACAAGAATCTGTCTGGAATGGCACAGGTATACTTCATCCTGCTTTGATCTTGGGGGCTAGGATTACAGGATGTCTCAAAGTTCTCTCAGTCCTATGCTTGTGTGATTTCTTTTTAGGATCTATATGAAAACAGATGAGAAATGAAAGCATCTATTTAAAATTAATTTTTTCATATTTGAGACATTTTTATTGCAACTTTCTTACAATTCACAATGGGAAATATTATAGTGTTTTCATTTTAGCTTTTTATTCCCTGCACATTAATAAAAACCGAGGAATAGAAAGTGTGAAGAAGTATTTGTACTGTGCTCATGAACACCGTACAGCATTGGGTCATATTCTGATTAAGACATCTTTCCTTAGCCATAAATTATTATATGCTTATGTAAATAAGTTACGAGTTTGCAATTAAATGTGTTTGAATGTAACAGATGTTATGTGTATATGATAAGAAATATCTTTTTAAATTCCTGATAAGAGGCAAATGCCCCAGAAAGATTTAATCACCTACAGATAAGAAAACCCCAATGAGACAACAGCACCAGATAAGAAAGTGAGGCAAGACTGCCTCGCTTGTTTTCATATGGTTCCTTCTTAGAGTATTATACTTTTGTTCTAAAGTGATTAATGTCAGTAATGATGCTGCCCGTATTTTTTATGTCATAGTAAATATCCAGTGCAATTAAACAGCTTTATATCACTAATTATTTTAAGGAAACATGATTTTTCAAAGTTCATTCGTACTTTCAAAATTCATCCTACTTTCTTTTCTATAGTTCATACTGCAAAATTACTATTTAAAATAAAATATTATTCACATTTTGTTCTGGTACCTCAGCAAGAGTTCCATGTGTTCAGCATTGAGACAGACTTCTCCTTAGAGAGCACTGTAAAGAAGATTAGAGGATTCACAGCCTGTTGTGATTGAATATCTATGAGGATTGTCAAAGAAGTGGCTGTGACAAACCTTTGAACTAGACAGGAGGAATCTCATGCAGCCTAGATGATCAGATTTCAGTCTGCACTGCATCAAGAAGTTTGTTCTGAGGCCAGTGCCAGTAGATAACTCTGAAAGTGGCTTCCTTGAACATTGTTGCCTCTATATCTATTTTGCTGTATGAATATAACATGAGATCTGGGAAATGGATGATCTCTGCCTTTTATTTCAAGAACACTTGCTTAGGGCCAAAACGAGCATAATTTCAGTACAAAGGCTCTGAACTAAGGGAAAGTAATGCATTCCAATGGAAAGTTTAATTTACATGATGTCCGCATGAAGCTTATTAACTCTTATAGTCTATTCTTGCTTCTATGTATAACCAAAGCCAATCCAAATATTACTATATCACTATGTTTAAAATAGTGAAGTATGTAAGAAAATAGATAGTATGACAAAAGTAACATCAGTTTAAATCCAAATGGCATTGTGAAGAATAACTCAATGATAAAATAGAATGGAAATAAAAACATATTTTATTCTTTTTTATTACAAAGAAAAGTTAATGTACTGCCAGTATTTCAAAACATGCAGCAAAACATAATCTTCTGGATCACGAAAGATGGGTCATTTTCCCTCTTAAGAGATGATGAGACAGTGGAAGATACTTATCTGAAGACTGCTAATGAAAACTAAAATTTAATTGAATTTTTTGAAATTCCATGGAATCTAACCTGTCAACAATTTGTTTCAAGACTGTAAGGTAATATATTTATCTTAGAAACTCACTTTCTTAGCATTTCGGCTGTTGAGATTTTTGGCAGTGGTGGACCCCATGGTACCTGTACAAGTGAAGTCACTCATTCACTTTCCAAACCTTTTTATACTTCAAGTTTGTTTCCCGAAAAGGATTTCCTGCTGTGCTGCACCCATTCTCTTGCATTCTCAGGAATCACTGCCTACAATAGTTTTCATTACCTTCGCTAATATAATCTTGAAGTCTGTCACATTTCTTTCAACTGCCACTCACTCCTATTAGAAGGCCGTCTAGAATCCCAGTCTTTAAATGCTTAGGAACTTTCTTCAGCCCTTTAACTCCTACTAATTAATGGTGTCTCTATTCACATTTATTCTTGTACATTACTGTTATTCAGCTCCAATACCCCTTTTACCTGCCTGGTTCTCCACCAAAATTTTTATTTATGGGCAATGATCCTACTGCTGTCTTTTCTAAGGGTTATATATAGGGTCACACTTGCACCAGTGTTTTTCATAGCCAGATTACAGTATGGTTCATAGGCACTGAAACACTTGGATATTTATTCTTTTGTAATTGATGATTCCACCAGCTACAAAAGAAATTCTTACTATTTGTTTTTAAATGCATCTCTGTGTTCTGTAGCATTATATTTGCTCGTTTCTATTACTTCAGCTAAATGATTCAGTTTTCCCTGTATAGAATTCAGCCCTACTTTTTAATCTTCCCAATTCCATATCTTATCAAACACCATTAGCACACTACTACATTTTGTACCAATGTCATTAAAGAAAATAATAAAGTTTACTCTTAAAACTCCATAAGCTTCCTGTGCAGGTGGTGTGGTTTAGCCTCAGTTGGCAACAAAGAACCACGCAGTTGCTCTCTCACTCC
>Ga0065711_1004648_pt1 | contig 25036 bp, 18 predicted proteins | sample Hoacrofraction12_FD_59098 | JGI IMG/M metagenome (GOLD analysis project Ga0065711, IMG submission 59098) | Hoatzin crop microbial communities from Cojedes, Venezuela - Epithelial fraction 12 v2 (version 2) | ecosystem: Host-associated > Birds > Digestive system > Esophagus > Crop | place...
TGAAGTTCTAGCATGTCTGGCACGGCAGCACTCAGCGGTGGTGTGACTTCATTCAGGCCACGGTAGTCTATTGTCAGTCTCCACTCTCCAGTAGATTTTGTCACTGGCCAAATGGGACTGTTAAAGGGTGAGTGAGTTTTGCTGATCACTCCTTGACTCTGCAGCTGGCGGATCAGCTGATGAATGGGGAGAAGGGAGTCTTGGTTAGTGAGATATTGTCGCCAGTGCACCGTTGTGGTTGCGATGGGTACCTGTTGTTCTTCAACCCTCAGCAACCCCACAACGGAAGGATCCTCTGAGAGACCAGGGAAAATGGACAGCTGTTTAATTTCTTCTGTCTGGGAAGAAATTGCAGCCACGTTACCGCTGACTTCACTTCAGCAGGAGCTGGCGACAAGGGGGTGGGCATGATGTGACATTCTACCCCTTCCTCAAAGCTGAGGGCTGGGAGTAGGAGCCTGGTAAGGTCTCTCTTGCTCTGCTCCCCACCTGGAGCTGCGGGGAAACCTTTTTGGGCAGGGCAGGGCCAAGCAGAGAAAGCGGTGCAGCCTCGCCTGGGGATGTGAGCAGACTGGGCTCATCTGCGCCGCTGACCCGCACAGGCTGCGCATCTCTCAACAGGACCATGTTTAATTTCTTCCGTCTCCTCAGCAGCTATGCCAAAAGCCCACCGATACCCCTTTGGGTCCTTGAAATACCCTCTCCTAAGATAGTCTATACCCAGGATGCAAAGAGCCTCGGGGCCAGTTACAATGGGGTGCTTCTGCCACTCCTGCCCAGTGAGGCTCACTTTAGCTTCCAATACACTCAGCTCTTGGGATCCCTCTGTCACTCCTGAAATGCAAATGGACTCTGACCCTTTGAAATCTGATGGCATTAAAGTAAACCGTGCACCAGTGTCCACTAGAGCTTTATACTCTTGCGGATCTAACGTGCCAGGCCACCTAATCCACACCGTCCAATAAACGTGGTTGCCCCTTTCCTCCACCTGGCTGGAGGCAGGGCCCCTCTAATCCTGGTCAGAGAATTTGCTGCTCGCTTGCTGTAAGAATGACTTGGGGGTCCCTTCCAGAGGATCAGAATCAAGATCAAACTGTCTACCTGGTCTGGAGAGCTGGCTGCTGGAAACTGGAGCAGCATTTTTCCTAACAGAATCCCCTTTTGTGATTGTTTTACCTCGCAACTCACGCACTCTTGCCTATAGACCTGAGGTAGGCTTTCCATCCCACTTCCTCATGTCCTCTCTGTGGTCACACAGGAAAAACCACAGGGTGCCCTGTGGTTTACAGCCTCTGTATTCTCTCTCCTGAGCAGAGGAACACTTGCCCCTGATAGCTGAGATGCTGGCCCGTACAGGTGGGGAGTAGGACATGCTCTCTTCAAGTCGCTGGACCTTCTGGGACAATTTCTCCATGGCTGAGATGAGGGAGGAAGAGAGGCTTTCTTCATATTGCTAGAGTCTGACAGCCACCTCATCCACTGTTGGTGTCTCCTCACCTTTCCAGTCTACTAGTGCCAGTGAGTTGGCATATGAGGATGGTGCGCTCCGCACAAACTTCCTCCACATAGATGGTGTGCAGTGGACTTCATCTGGGTCTGTGGATACCTGCTCATCATCTGGTTCATAGTAAACCAGCTCCCGCACAGCTAATTCCCTCAAGTACTGAATACCCCTCTCCATGTTGGTCCACTTGCCAGGATAGCATACAAAATCCTCACTGAAGGGGTACCTCTCCCTCATGCCTGACAGGAGCCTCCTCCAGAGGCTGAGGACTTGTTCCTTTTTCCCAATGGCTTTGTCAATGCCCCCTTCCCTGGCCAGGGATCCCAGCTGCTAGGCTTCCTTGCCTTCTAATTCCAAGCTGCTGACCCCGTTATCCCAGCACCACAGCAGCCAGCTGACAATGTGTTTGCCTGGATGGCGGATGAAATCTTTCCGCATGTCTCGCAGCTCACTTGGGGACAGGGACCAGGTGATGATCTCTGTCTCTGTCTCCTGCGATGACCCCGGCTCATTGTTATCTTTCCCGGAGTGATCTGATTTCTTTGTGTCTTTCTTCAGTTTTACAGGAGTGACTGCAACTGGCACAGGTTGGTCATTGGGCTCAGCCGTGATTCCTGCGGCTGGAACTGCGGCTGCAGTAACTGCCGTGCCTTTCGGGGAAGCCGGTACAACGCCAGTGGCTGCAGCAGTGGTGGTGCTGGTTGGGGGGGCTGTGACTGCCTGCTGGGCTGGAGGGGCTGCAGGGCCAGCTGGGGGGGCAGCGCCAGTCGCAGTGCCTGCCGCTTCTTTTCCCCCCCTTTCCCCTTTAAGGCACTGAACAGTGTTGAACAGGGCTCGGTAGGCATGGGCCAGACCCCAGCATGTTGGGGTGATTTGTGTCTCTCTGGAGTTCCCAGGGTGGCAGCACACTTTTTCCAGATATTTTACTAGTTTGTCCGGATTCTGCACTTGCTCAGGGCTGAGTTTCAAAAACACTGGGGGTGCCCACTGCTCTAGGTACTTGCCCATGCTGTCCCCCCCACACAGCCACTCAGAGCTATCCAGCCCTGGGGCAGGTCTCTGCAGGATGTTTTTAACTACTTGTTTAACCCTAAACAAAACCTGCAACCCATTCAGGAGGCATAACAATAGGAGAGTGCTGGCCTGAGCATCCCAGGGGTACTCAAAATTCTCAAAAGCCATTAGGACCAGCCTGAAGGAGAGAGGAGAGGTGAAAGAGTGGGGGGAAAGCATCCCCTCTGGTTTTCCCCCAAGAGTGGGTTCGATTACTAATAAATTTTAAGACATAGGATCTGAGGTATGGAAATGATCGCAGTGCCGCATGCAAATACAAGCCTAATTTCATGCACAGTGATGTTATCATGTCATAAGGTGATATCATGCAGTACGGCAGAATTGTCATCGTGATCTTTTTCCCAGCGATAATGAACAGCATGGCAGTGAACATGTACAGCAAATACGGGTTCAAATACCACAGCCACTTGAGCAAAGTCAGCAACATTTTTTGCCGGTGACTATTTAACTAACACAGTAAATGCGTACAACAAATTATAAGAAAATGTAAGAAAGCTGTTTTAACACACGCTGCTCAGCCCTGCTGTTATCCCCGCCCCACGCTTGGGGGCCAAATTTAATGTTATGGTTTGGCTGCGGCCGGCAACAAAAGCGCCACGTGGCCGCCCCTCCCCCCACCGGGGTGCGAAGGAGAATGGAAAGAAAGCGGCAGAAACTGGTGGGTTGGGATAAGGGCAGTTTAACAGAGCAGCAAACAAAGGGAACAGGAACAACAACGATACAGATAAAGGGAATACACAAAACGAACCCGCAGAACACAGAGAGCCACTCCCACCATGCTCTTCCAAGTCCCGAGAGAGTTCCCGCAGTGCAGGTCCCCCCCAGCCGGAACCCAGCATGATGGCACATGGTATGGAATACCCTGCTCTGTTTGGCCAGGTTGGGTCAGTCCGCCCGGCTGTGTTCCCCGCTGGCTCCTGGTGAAAATTAACCCTGTTCTGGCCGAACCCAGGACAACAGTTGGTTCTTCTCTTTTTATTTTTATTTTTGCTATGAGACATCCATATTAGATATGCTAACTTCTCCAAGGATTTTTATTACCTTCCCTTCCACAGGTGTTCTTGGAGTGAGGGAAAAGACTAGTACGTCTATGTTTCTACTAGGAGTGGTGACTTTGGGGTGACTAATGAGGTGAAAAATAAGTTAAGAGCGTTCAGTCACTCACTGGATAACAATACCCATAACAACTCACAACCTGAGTACCCTGACATTACAATGTGAGTTGCACTGTGGTTGGTGCTACAGTGAACAACATCGGAAACTCCTGTGAGACTGAGAATCCAACTGAGAACTGAATACATTCTTTATTCTTTTACTGAGGTTTCTTTTAGACTCACTAAGTTTGCTCCAAAGTCAACTGATTTACTACTGTGTTTTAAATAATTTCAGTGCCATTCTATTGCGTTCATCTCTTGCATCCTAAGTTTCCCATTTCACCTAACTCACTCCCATTGATATGTTCTAAGTTCTCCAAATTCTTCATTATGTCCTATTGTTAACAAATTGATGTGCATAGTACAGAAATCAGTACACAATGGTTTGTTCCACACTTAGCCATTTTGAGGTGCCAAAAGAAGCCTATGCAGTGAGCTGTGAATGAGGTCAAGTGGCACAGACTGGAATATTTCTATTAGTTATGAAATAAACCTTATTATTGATAATAACTCTTAAGTTCATGCAGGCTCTATCCAGATGATGTACTGTCACATACTATAAGAAAAGTATAGCTAAAGAATTAAGAGCCTATATATTATTTATATTTGAATTGCATTTTTGCAAGTTATTCAACCAGTCTGATCACTCCTGTTCCTTACACTACATAGACTGGCTTTTCTTAAAACATGACTTCTCAAAGTACTCTGACTACTTCAATGTCATTAGAATTTAATCTGTGATAATCCTGCTAATTCTGTGTTATAGTTGACTGCAAGTCTGAAAAAAATTGCTTGGGTAGTGGGTTTGACCCACCCCTCCCTTGCACCCATGCTGGTTAAATCAAGAAGTACAGGCAATGTATGATCTACATTTAAAGTGAAGGGTCTATTCCTACTGTGTCACAGCATTGCATGTTTTTACTGGAATGGCCTAGGGTGGAAAGGACCCCAGAATGACCAAGGAGGCAGTGCAGATTTCCAGTCTCTTGTCAAGATGCATTGGAAATTTGGTCAGGGTCCACCACAAAAGCAGCAGAGCAAATTGCTCCGATGTATGAGCTGATATTTCAAGTGTTTCCATTGCATATGATCAATGTTTCTGGAGACTCCTTAGCACCAAATGAAGCACTATAAATCGTCTTCCTTTTTTTAGAGGCAATTTGAAAAAGTTCAGAACAAACTGTTCAAAAAAGGACAGTCATAATTTTAGGAAGAGGTTCAATTCAAACCCAAGGCCTGAAATTCAAGAGCACAAGTTTAAAGTGCTGGCATTATTGCAGCTACATACCATCAGGCATTGCTTTCCTCTTAAAGAGTATATTTTATTCCTTCTTTTGACTATATCTAAGAATTGAACCTGTTCAATGTAATGTTTTTAGCTGTAGTAAGACAGCCATTTAATCATTAAGCAAGCACAGGAGTCTTTTAAAAGTTGACAAGCAAGTTAAATTCATAGACATAAAACCACATGGCCTTGAGCCAGTTGCATGGTTTTCACACTCTTTACTGGACTTGTGGTTTCTTGTTGCAGTTAACATCCAAATACAAGTCGAACATTCAGAGCTTCATTGAATATTGGTTGTGAATACAGAACATGAAGCAATCCACAAACTGCATTCAGCAAATCCAACCCTGAAGTTGTGAAATTCCTGGTCTCCTTTCCTCACAAATTTCTCAAGCATGAAAAAATATCATTAGCTGAGGATCTCTAACAAAGACAAATTAATTAACTTGGAAAGGACAACCATCAAGGGAGTTAAATTATTCCAAGACATTTTTGTGGAGCATATTAAAAGCACAACTCATGGAAAGCCTTCTACCTCCATAATCGTTGAGGAATTTCAAAAAGGAACTACCTCAGTCTCTTTATATCTCCCTCCTTAAATTAATGGGCCTCTTCAATCAAACTAAGCTGTTTCACTTACTTCCATGGGGGCATCTGCAGATGCAGATACTCTTTAAAAGGAAAGCAATGCCTGATGGTATGTATGGGAAAAAGTTGAAAGTTAAGCAAAAAACACAGAAAGATAATTGCACTTTACACCCAGTCTCATGGAAACTATCCTCCTCATGTGATAAGAGCTGCACAGTCCCTGTTCCCAGGACCGTGCTGCTGCCTTGATTGCTGTTTTGGCAGAGACAGGTCCAGCAAGAGAAAAGTCACTTTTCTGCACTCCGGCTGTGTCAAAAACAATGACATCAAATCACAAGGGAGATTCAAAATGCTTCTGAGATCGTATTTGAATCTCTTCAGCTATCTTCTTGTTTAGAAGAATGCTTTATGCATTTTGAAGGGGAAAGGGCTCTATAGGGTCCAGTTCTTATTTTTCTTATTTATTACATACATAAGTGTGTTATGATTTTAGGATTTGATGCTTATATGTAGTACTTCATCATTACTACTGCGTATGTCAGTCTTCATGGGACAGATCTCCAAAGTACCATTTTCTGTGAAATATGAGTGTGAAAACAAAGCAATTATCATTGTTTTGAAGTATGGTTGCTCCAGTGAACTGTTGATTCTTGCTTAAAGGGGAGTTTTTAAAGGTTAGTTGTTACTTACTTATGTAGCTCTTTTTTTAATGCAACTTTCAGTTATCAAATTTATTTTAGTTTTCATAATTAGGACAGGAATAATTAAAATATTAAAAATGTTTCTGGTAAACAGCTGCCAGATGTGCTAAAAATTGATGCAGAGAATCATTTTTCAAACATCTGTCTCACTTAATCTTGACCTTTACAGGAGAAGAGGACACACTGCTGAAAAGGATTGAAGTTGTTCTGCTACATCAGTTAATTAAGTGGAATAATTAGACACATTTGCAGACTATAGGGAAGAGAGAAGTCTTGTGACGAATATGTGCTATTATCAGAGTTATTTTTCTTCAAAAGAACTTCATTTAAAAGTTGCTGTCTTAGTTAGAAGGCTGGTAAGATAACTATTTGGAAAGCCCTACAAACCCACTTCAAGCCACAGAGGCTGAAAATGCAGATAACAGTCCTCTACACCTCTCCTGTCTTAAAGTACATTTCAGCTTTTTACGGCTGAGCATTTCAGGCTTCAGAAAAAATACTGTTCTGTCTTACTCCATAGATGTCATGTTTCTACACAAGAATTGAAAAAGGAGGGATTTAGATGTCTCTGTAGGCCCTGTACTTCACCACATAAAGCCCATGTATTAAATAAAAACTTATTAAATCCCTATGTGAATGGCACATGTGGTGTCAGATCTGTACAGCTCAATCTCTCTTGGTTTATTTTTGATTTTCCCTAACTTTCCCATAATCTACTCTACAGAAATCACCTAATTTTCCTTTCCTCTCTCATGGTGCAACATCATTGGAACCATCCAGCTGTTCACCAGAAATAAAGGGGCTAACGATGTCGTGCTTATGGGTTATGTATATCACCTGTATGGTGTAGACATACATCCTATGAAGGTAGCCTCTGTGGTAAGACAGAGGTTTGGGATGGCTAGCTGACCTTTGACTATACAAGTATTGTGTTTTGCTACCTTATCTCTCCCCTGTCTTAATATTTCAGAAAACCTACCTAGGCCCAAGATGCGTTCAGAAGAAAATCTCCTTGTGAAAAGTTAAGAAAGTTTATCAGGTGTGATTGTTTCTTCTTTGACTTTGAATGTTTTACTGAAATGTATGACACCAGGTGCAAGAGTAGCATCTTACACGGATAACGAGACAGCGTCTGACAGAGATCTACATACTCCTTTGTTCTTTCCAGCAAATGATGCATCTTTCTGATGAGGCCAGTAGAGTGAGAAATTAGTCTGCACAGTTTACATTCAAATATGTTTAAAGACATTTGTTCTTCAGAAGGAATTCACAGCAGTCTGATAACCTGCTTTCATAAAGGTGCATAAAGGTTTAGAGAACCTCTCTCAGTCTCTGTGTGATGAGCTACTACATAACTTAATTCAAAGCTCATTGATCCCAAAGACAGCTCTTCTGTGGACTTTAATGTGTGCTGGATTGACTTCATGGATCTTAATGACATCATATGAAAAAATTTAAATCATTCACATGAATGAACATTTTTAATGATTGAAATCATGGTATGCAGTAATTAGAAGCATAAATTGCTTAACACAATCTTTTTTCTATGATCAATATTAAGATAGTTTATAGGCAGATGGACAGCATTCATAGACTTGGAGACATATGGAAATAGATTATACGTCCCTCTGGATTGGTGATAAAAATGAGACTATAACAATCACATGCGTATTGAAACTACTAACTACACTTTCAGAACATTGTCACTGAAGGAACTTACAAGGGTTTGATTTGTGTGTTTTCTTACCCATTCAATAGCGTCTCTTAACAACTATTACAAGCTAATGTCTGGGAATATTGATCCAAAGATATTTTATTGTTAGGAGGATTTGATGTACTTAAACGTCTGAAGTTTTTGTTCTTAGCATACTTTTATCTCAGCTATTTTTTCCACTAGTTCAGCTCTATGAGAGCCTGAAAATTTTTTTATTCCTAAGTAGTCAGTTTATTTTGGGGGGTTTGCTTTACATTATATTTTGTTAGATGATACTAAAGGGTATCATCTCTTAAAGGCCATAGAACCTTTGCTGTGGACTTCACTAAATACTTTATTTGGCTTGGGTAGTCAGAGTCCTCTTTTGCAGTTTATTTTAATTATTAAACTGAATGGGGAGCTGTGAGCATGAGGTAGCTTGATGAGCTGTAGTATCTCAACCACTGGCGGCTGTGTAAGCGTAGAGACAAGTGGCTGAAGACTTAGCCCACAAGTATGATTTCTTCCATGTATATGTTCCTAGATGATGTTTGCTCATCATTTGAGACATAATCAACTTTATGACATAATTATTTTGAAAGTAATACAATAAATGTTTGGGAAATAGAATACACGTTCTTTCCTTTTGTGACTACACAGTGTAGCTAAACATGAACACAGACAGCTGAAGGGTTCAGCTGGGTGCTCACAAATCCTGACTTTTGGAGCCTCTGGATTTAGAACTTCCTACCCAGTCTAATCATCTGACTGGCTAGTACTGATCCCATAATGTGAGGACACTTCAGTTACTTGAAGACTTAGTGTATGGTGAAATTCATTTTGATATCATCTACTTCCTCCCTGTACTTTTATGAAAAGTGGATGTTGTGTAATTCTTGGTGATTTTCTATCTTCTGGCTCTTCTGAAAACTCCAGATTTTAAACAGAGGCACACAAAAAAGTAAATATATTTCATACATGTGCAAAGCATAATAGCTATAAGTCTGGTATTGCGTTGTCAGTGTTGGTGTGTGACAATGTGCTTAAATACATTAATTTCTTCATAATTATTTTCTTTCAGGTGAGAAGACAGATAACAATTTCAGGGTGACATTCATTTCACTTTAATCTGAAAGTGAGCTATCTAAGTCTTAAGTTCATCATCAGAGACTTCTTTACAGTTGATAAAAAGACATTGACAACATCTGGGTTAGCTTTTCTGGCTAGAAATTTACCCTGACTTTAACATGTTTTGCAAGGAATTCATTTATGTAGGATCATGCCTAGATTTTTCCGTTGTGATTATTTTAGGGACTGTTCTGTGTGAATTTACTTTTAAATGTTTAGTGGACTAACAGGGGTTGAGACACTTATCCTCAAGCTAAAATAATTGGATATGAAATAGTATCCCTTGCATTCTTTCCCAGCTATACAAGAGTATCAAACTAATGTGTTTTCCCAGTTCTTATGAAAAGGTATGCCAGAATGTGATAATAAATTTAAGAGCAATGAATATATGCCAAAGCTGACAGCACCAGGTAGCTCTTTTTGGTTGGTTGGTTTATTTTGGCTTCGGTGTTTGGTTTTTTTGTTTTTGTTTTTGTTTTTGTTTTTGTTTTTGTTTTTTGCTACTCCCTTGGAAGCCTTGTTTCATGAAAAATACGTGGGAAATGTGGTACCTGTGTTACCACTGCCTGCTTCTTCTACCTCATATCTTTTGGATATTTTCAAGTTACTTTCATCTTTGTTTTTCCTACAATGTGAAAAGATGTCTCCGGTTAAGAATAACCCATATCTACGGTGAGGGAACATCTGGATTACCATCTCCCCACCTGGATCAAAGATTTTATTAAGAAAATATGTATTTTGTAGCCTTGCTTTGGGAGCGATACTTCCTACTGTGTCAGAAATCCATGTTCTCTTGAACATGTTTTGAAGAACATGTGCACATCGTATTTGAAAATGACTGCAAATTTCATACGCACTTAGATTATATATTTTGAACACTGTGAAGATATTTTTCAGTCTAAAGCAACTATTTTTTTGTTACCTCATTAAACAAAAAGGATGGTATGTTAAAGTAAGCCTCAAATTGCAGTGTTTTGTCTACTGTTTAACACATAGCACTACAAAGAAAAAAGTCTAATTTAGATCCAGCTGTGAAGTTCCTACAATTTCTGTTTTTTGCTTTGTCTTTGCTAATATTCATGCAGCGTTCATCTTAACTGGCCTCTAACTGGTTTCTGTACAATTCGAATTATTTTTGGAATAAAGCAGCAGTCTGCCCATTAACCTCTTCCTTTGGCTACACTTCCATCATATCTTGTCCTTGGGATTTTGGCATTGTTCTCTCTCTGTTCAGATCAACTAAGTCCCTGGTATGTAATGTATTCATTTCTTAGCAACTATCTGAACACACTCCTAATTTTTTTAGCTTCAGCTTAAGGGGCTCCAGATATCCCCAGACATGGGACTTCAACGGTCTTATTTTGAAACACTCAGCATCACTGACTTAAATTTTCCTACTGCAAGTGACAAGAGAAACAGCAGCATTATGTGCACTGGTTTATGGTCCTGTAACTAAAATAAATATCTTCTCATTGAGAAGCTTTTAAGTCTTAGAGATACATTTTTATTCCCCAAAAAAAATTCAGACAGACAGAAGTGATGGAGAAAAGTGAAAACTTGCTGCTGATAATGTTCTAGACTTTCTACTACTTCTGTGAATGAAACTTTTAGCAGAAATCTCACAAATTTTAATATATCGGATTGGAAGATAGAGTAGTGCAATGCAATAACGGAATTTCATTAGAAGTGGAACATGCTGGTCATAAAAATCTCATTTTTTTCCTGAAATGAATGAAGTCATGACCTAGAGGCAATTTTTAAATTTCATTTTAAAGTATTAAAGACTCAAGTACAACTTCCACTGCCCCCCGCCCCAGTACTAACATCCTCATTTGTTTTAATTCTGTACCTTTATCTTTGGCAAATGAAGCGCTGCCTTCCAGGAAAGGACAGGTTGTGCCTTTACTAACAGAAGTGGGAAGGATGAGAGAAGAAATAAAATTAAGTCATAGATTTTAATGTCCTTTATCATAAAAAATGACCAAACAAGGATTTGACATTTTGTGTGAACAAAATAAACCAAAGCCTGGTTTTCAAAATTTTGGAGAAGTTTAAGTGCTTTGAAAATCAGATTGCTTTATTTAGAGGCTTAATTAAAGATTCACTGCCTTTGGCAGTCTGAAAAAAATGCTGCTTGTGATGGGTTGCAATATCAAGCCAGTTGTAAACACATTCTTATCCTCACCTTGTTTATGCTGTGTGACAGTGTTCACTGACTGTAATGAATGCTGCAAAGCCTCCCTTCTTGAAAATCAGTTGCTGAATAGGAAAGCAGCTACCACAAATTGATGTAGTCAATTAGCACAAAAGGATGGAGGTGTTTGAGCTAGAAGCTGCCAGATGATGCAATTCCACGTTTCTCACCCTGCACCAGCAAATACCCTCGAGCCATATGATAAAGACGTATGTGATATGGGAGCTGCTCTTAACTAAAGCAGGATAATGAAAATGGGGTCCCTACCCTGGTGTGGGTACATGCTGCTCCTGGTATATCTTTTTGTTGCTTTAAGAAGGACCATATGTTTCATTGTCATTATTTCAGATGTGCTTACAATTGAACAGGGACACGCTTCCAACGTGTTTCAACATAAATTTTTATTAGAGCAGACTCAAGAACTGTAGCGTAACACAAATACTTAATATCAAATTAAATAGCACACCTAGAGTAGAAGTGCTAGCATATACTCTAGTATACCATATGATTTCATCAGAAATATGAGTAACCTTAAGTGTGAGTAACAGGTTGTTTACTACTCAGTCCCACAGAATTGTGTTTTTACTCTGATTGTGAGTATCCTATGGTTTCCAAGTAAAACTGGTCTGTGAGCGATTTCTCAACCAAGCATTAAAGAAATTAGAGGAAAGCCATTAGTGTATGTTTAAAAGCACAATTTAGAGTGAAAGCTACTGCAATTTAATTATGTTACTGTTCTTAAGTCTAATTTGCTCCTTGGTGGCACAATCTGTTTCTTAAACTACTGAGTTTTAACGTAAAATATAGGTTAATCCTGAGACGTAAGTAGTGCTCCTTTGTTAGGCAAATGCAGTTCACAGTCTGAACAGCTATTTTGGATTGAGTTGTGTCGTTGTGTATTACTTTCATTAAGTAAAGAATGCTTGTTTCTTTTTTTTCTTTTTCTGAGTTAAATGTTTTGACTTCATCAATTTTATCCTTGATGGCCAGTAGTCTCCAGCAAGAATTGTGCTAATACTCTGATAAATACCACTGTGACACTGCAACACGTGCATCATAGTTTTGTTTTACGATAACTGCCACCTCTCCACCAAATATTTAAGCAGGATGAACCTTACTGCAATTACTTTTCCATCAAACTCCATTTGGGAACTACAAACACGGTGAAATGGTCTGCAGTTCAGTGTTGCTCTACCACAGTTTAGATCTATTCCTCTATGGAGCTTTCCAGAAAAAAAGTGCAACTATCATATTAGATTGATAAAGAACACTGAAGTATGGTTGGTAATGTCTTACAAGCAAGCCAAATGTTGAAGTTAAAGAAGTTAATGATAAATTTATATAGGTTCTGTATTTTTCTTTATATATATATTTATATCACCTTAGCAACTGCTGGAATTAGATGATTTGAAACTTCTGAAAGGGATGAACTTTTCAACAAAATTTACTCTAATCTGAACTCTCACTGAACTGCATTTTCACAGCTCCTGATTGTTTATGAGATTCTGATAATCTACATAAATTTTGTTTGTTAATCAGATCTTAATTCCTGCTGTGTAGCTGTTCACAAGTGATGTAAGAAATCAAGCTATTCAAGAATATGAGTCACAACATTTCTTCAGATATGTCAAGGTACCAAAACACTTTACATCAGCTTTTTTTTTTTTTGGAAGTGGGTGGTAGAATGAACTATCGAACTCTGTTTGATCTGCAGTAGCTGCGGTTTCAGATGGAGGTATGGTGGAAACGGCAGGGTGTGACTCAGCTGAAATGAATATTACACCACATAAACTCAGCAGTCCTGAATGTCAGAGGGATTTTTTCCCGGATCATCAGACCAGTGGAAGAAGGCTACATTTTTGAAAGGCAGACTTTTCCTCTCCCTCTGTGAGTGCTTTGTTTATTTTAAACATTTTTAGGCTAGCCTTACAAACACGTGCAGACAACACAAAAACTTTAGGTAGCATTCCTGCAAGTCTTCAAATGACTGTGGGTTAAATTTTATGCATGAGACTTTTCCAGAGAGCTATGCCAGCTAGATCTCTGTTGGGGGCATCATTTGCAAGATGCTGGATCTACTAATTTCTCAACACAGTATTGCATCAGTATATTAACCATCAGCTCCAACATCTTCGCACACAAATTGAGTTCACCTGATTTCTTCATATTGGGCCCAGAGCTGCACTAGTTCATGGGGATTAATAAAGGGATTATGAATCTTTCTCACTCTATGGGGAAAGGGCAGATATCTGGCTGCTGCTCATCTACCTCCCAGGAGTCCCAAGTGATGCTTATTGTATTTTGATATATTGATCGAGGGCGAAGGAAGCTGAGCCAAAATGTACTCATGACATTAAACACAGTAACACCTAAACAGACAGTTTTAGCTATTGTAAAGATTTCTCTTACACTTGCAGCTGTCTTTGTGGAAATATATTTCTATTTTAATCATTCACGAGTTACTAGACAGTCTGCTGGTAGACTTCTAGTAAATCAGGTAAGTGATGAGGAGGCAGAAATAACATCTTTAAAAATGTATTTTTTCCATCTTCTGAGTATCCCAGTTCTCTGTGTGTGTTTTGTCTTTTCTCTGCTGGTCTCCTTTATGAAATATCAGCTCTGTGGCTTCCTGACTAAAAATTTTTCTGTTTTAAAATATCTTTGTTTACCTGCATTCTAAACTGGGAGAAATGACTTAATCTGAGGAACTGTTTAAACGAAGACTAACTTATTTGAAATTTAGCAACTAGCTTCATAAAACAAGAAATTGCTGTCAACAAAAATCTTCTTGTGTGATATATTCTTACTATTATGATGCATTTTAAAGCAGGTTTACTGTCCTACCACAGCAAAACAAGCATATGTTTTCAACTGATTAAACACACTACTTTTCAATAGAGAAGTGCTACAAGGAGCTGCTCTTTTCTATGTTGTTACTATCTAATGTTTTCTTCTCTATTCTGCTTTTTCTTTTTATTCAAAAGAAAGAGAGCTGAATTTAGGTGTTGGTAAATTCAGCCAGTGATTTATGGGCGCTAATTTGAGCAAAATCTTTCAAACAAAATTAGCTTTCTAAATGAACATGCCTAGTTATAACAAAAAAACAAACCAACCCCCCAAACCTTAAAAATTACCATTAATAAATGAGACTGTGCCTGCTCTTATTTCCTCCTAGGAAGATCTTTTGGGTTTTGTTTCTTTATTATTTACCTAAGAACTGCAGTTTTTGCCTGGCTTAGTCAACAGAAATGGCACCTACTGAATGAGTAAACTGATGCCTCTTGTGAAGGGAAGATAAAAATTAGTCTGTAACCTCATAAAACCAATAAGAAGAAAGTAATTCATTAATATGGACGTTCTCAGGATACTCAGGATGCTCTGGAATCATGTGGTAAAAGCCACTTCTCTAACAGAAAGAGCAGAGGCAGAGATGCTTTTTCTGTCTGAAGTCTGTAACTTGGGAGCAGAAGTTGCTGCTCAGCCACCAAAGCAAAAAGGACTTCAAATAGGTGGGTGAAAGGTATGTTTCCCTCAGTTATTCCAGCAAATGTCCTCTACATTGGTTATACATGAGTCCATACTTTCATAGATTGGGAGGACTAAGTGGTCCTCCTCCTATACCCATTTTACTGTAAAATGAAAGGAGTCATGTGCCATTGGAACAGCCATGCTGGGGTCCAGCCTGTGACATTTGTGCTGGGAAGACCTGTAGACCTGTGTGTTGTCACTGCCAGTGCAGGGTCTTTCATCTTAAAAGTTTTCTGTGTGGAGGTCATGATACTCCATTGCAAACTAAAGGGAATTCTGTGTTTGGACTGAGGGAGAGACCTGAATGTAGAGCATCTGTACCGTCTCCCTCTCTTATCTTTCCTCTGCGGAGCACACAGAAGTCTTGTCATCGGTCTGCATGAGTCAAGGGGAAAGGAGGAAATACACAACAGAGCAGACCAGAGGATTGCACAGTTCACCTGCTTCATGAGTCCCAAAGAAAAATGTCTCATTCGTAGGCAGGAATGAAGCTCTCGGGATGAATGGCAAATGCTTGGGCTCTTGCTGAGATGCCTGTTTTATATTAGATAGCTTTTCTCTAAAATAAATCAGCGTGATAGACGGTTCCATGAAGGACCAGGACAAACCATAGATCAGGCTATTCAATTAACTCTGACTGAAGTCTAATAGATAACTTGCTTGAAAACAGCATATTATATGTATGCTGCCATTATGTGGGTGGAGGCAGGACACAACTACTTTCAGAGAAGCTTGATTTCACCCTCCTCCAGCTTTCTCCCACCCTGATGTCTCAGACATATTGATGTGACCCCAGAAAAAGGTACTTCTCGTCTACACCTGTGCTATAGCTGCTCAAGCAGCCGAGTCTGTCGTAACTCCTACTAACAATTTCACTATTTCCAACGCGTCTCTTTTTTTCTGACACCCCTGCGTATTTTTTTCTGGTTACTGAATAAGTTCATGTCTAAGTCAGCTTGAAAATTAAGAGATAGGAAAAAATAGAAAAGGTTTAGTATAAAGCTTAACCGAGCTTACGACACCTGCCTGTTGCCAGAATTATCATCGGTGTTACAGACGTACCTATAGGACTCTGCAAAAGAGTTATAGCTCTTCACACTTGCTTACTTATTATAGTTCTCATGATGCTTTAAAAATAAAAAGTATCTCTCAGTCTCTTTATCAGGACTCCATTAATGCAAGTCGTTGGAAGACTGGCTTGATTTGAAACTATAATTTTTTTTTAATGAACCTTAATTTTTAAATGTAGTCCATGCAGAACACCTGAAATTAAATTTTAAGTCGTATTTACGAAGAGGGAGAAAATTCTAGTCTCAGCACTGACATAATTAAGGCAGATGAATGGGGTTTTTTATAGGTCCCTTTGAAAACTGTAAATGAACTTGTCCACTCTTAGAGTCTTGCCTTGGTTAAATATATGGCTCTTATTAAAGACAAATTCTAATACATATACTTTTATTACCCGTATGTCCACAGGAAGAGATTGATAGATGAAACCATATACTATATCCATAAAATCCTACTTGAATAAGGTTGAACCATTAAATGGAATATTTTTATTAAATGCTTAAATATGAAGCATTTGTGAAGATCACCTAAGTAAGAATTTATTAAATGTATTAATACAATGGCTATATTATTACAATAAAATAAGAGAACTCCAGAATTTATCCAATTTGTTCTGTATCCAGACAAATGGGCAAAGTTGCTAACACAAGAGTAAAGGTGGGAGAAAGAGTTGTAGGCAAAGGATGTCCCTGAAATACATTTTTAGTCAATAGAAAGGATGTGACACAAAATTTTGCATTTTAGCATTCTTTTTATCCTCCTCAGATCAACGCTGTAACACTCAGAACATGTCCTGCAGAACCTCAGTTTCGCTCTTCACTCTGTTCTGTTTTTACCCCTGATTCATTTGCTGCTCAAAGTGCTATGTGGTATGAAATACTGGTTCACCACTGCTTCATGGCAACATTCCTTTTTTCAGAAGTGATACAGAAGGTAAGGAGGTGCAGATGCAGGAGATGATGGATTGTTGGTGCTGCAGGTGAATTCCACCTAGGAAGCCCTATTCTTCCATGAGTGCCTCCATGCATCTCCTTCAGCTACACTGTGCAGGTTTGGGGATACACGCGTCCCCTCCAGCTGACAGTCCGAGGTTGGACCTACCCCTTGAGACCAATCTTCTCTGTGCTCACTGTCCCTCCTATGATGAACACAAACTCAGTGCTGTTCCAGTGAAATAAACTTTCCAGTAATGTGGTATCTGTGTGAGCGCGTCCCTAACTTTTCCCAACAAGTCGGACCCAGCTGTCCTGGGTTTGGCCAGGACAGGGTTAATTTTCACCGGACTCCAGGAAGGGGCACAGCCGGGGGGTGGGGGCTGACCCCACCGGGCCAAACAGAGCCCGGTATTCCATACCATGTGACGTCACACTGGGTTCCGGTGGGGGGGGCGGCGCGGCGGGAACTCACTCGCGGCTCGGGAGCGTGCGGTGCCAGTGCGGTCCGAGAGAGAGCGGGTCTGTTTTTGTCGTGTTTTCTCCTTATCTGTATCGTTCTTGTTCCTGTTTCCCTCTGTTTGCTGTTCGGTTAAACTGCCCTTATCCCGACCCACCAGTTTTCTGCCTGTTTCTTTTCATTTTCCTCCGCACGCCGGCGGGGGGAGGGGCAGCCACGTGGCGCTTTTGTTGCCGGCGGCAGCCGAAACCAAAACACCAGCTCATTGCAAATCTTTTAAAATCCTCTACAGTAGGTCTAAGCAAGACTGAACAGGCATAACAGCAACATACTTGTCTTCAAGGTCTTGGCCTCATTGCCATAAAAAGCCAAATGCTCTAGATGAACATTCTTGGTTGTACAGCAGAATAACACATTTCCTCTAAAGGTCAGGAGCCTTAAAAAGCTCCTTGGGCTAATTGGGAAAAATATGTATGAAATCAATCAGCTTTCTTAGTTTATTTTTGTTAGCTGCCATTAATTACAGGTGGCAAGGAACTCATCTGGGAGTGATGGCAATTCAGGCTTGCAAGGTATTTCCAGCAATTAGATTTGTATGAATGGAGAGGGTTTAGTCAATCTACAACTTCTCAGGCATTAACTGCACAAAATATATTTATCCCTCGGGAAAAAAAAGGCCTTATGTCAAATATGCTACAAGCTTAACATTTCTTTTATTATTTGTCCTACTTTCTCTTAAGAATATTTTAGATTGATTAAAACTAAAGGTTAAGAGCAAATTTTCTCCTATGTCTCTAAAAATATCAAAAGCAAATATCATGGATAAATTGGTTTTCTGGTAACTTTGCATCTTGTGAGTTCTTAGCTTTTACCTAGCCTCATATACCTGGTCCAAACATATTTTAAAAGAGCCTTGCATAACTAATGGCGATCCCAGCAGCCCATCTGCAGCACCTTGGGCACAGCAGCACTATGCAGAGTCCCTGAACTTTGCAGCACGGTGGTGGTGCCTGGTCTCCCTGCAGCATGCTTGACCTGCATTTGCTGTCCTGACCACCACAAGCTTATGTGTAGGTCTTGGTGGTGGCATCTTCCTTCTGGAGCACTCATTGGCTTCAAGGGGAATCCTTCATGCCCAGAGAGAGAAACTGCAGCTTTGCCTTCCTACTGCAGAAAGGGAGTGAGAGCGATGGAGAAATCTTCCTTCTTAATAAGTGGCATGTCCTGATTAGTGTCGGTCAGAATGAGAAACTAAAGGACATTTTCTCCTCTGCAACTTTTAGAGCTTTCTTCTCTTTCTTTCAGCCCTCCCTCCCCACTACACCTTTCCTTTATGCCCATAGCCCAGTGCCTGTTTTTTTCTGGCCCATGGGTTTATGACAATTGTGCTGATTTCAGTCTCAGTGGATGTTTTGCCCTTGGTAGCGAGATTGGCATCTGCTGCCAGCTTTTTATTTCATCTTTCTTGTTTGATCGGCTTGACTAGGTGTCTGAGGACCTACACTGCTGAATCTTATGTTCCAGGCAAGAGTGTTGTGCCACTGTTGAAATCCACCTTCTTCAGGCTACAGATCAGCTATGATGCTGTACAACAGCTTCAATTATACGTCTTCATCCCTTCCCAGCTGGTCTCCATGCTGTCTTCCTTGGAGGAAACCAGCCCAAGGCTTCTCCTGCAAATATGGGTTATGGTGAACAGATGGGAACTGTATCGCATTTGCTCTCCAATGAATATGTCAAGGGCAGATGTTTTCTTCCATGACTCCAGCTTTGATAAAATAAACACACAGAATGAGATATAGATTAGGCCAGAATGTAGTACATTGTGTTGGCACAGACCATGATCGTATGTTTTTACATTCAGTAAAAACATGCAGTTTTTCATTTTTCAGTGCCTTGTCTAATACAACAAGTACATTCAGACTGAAGAGAGAGGGTAAGAATGCAAAAATTAATGTGGTACCATGTTTGTGTTAGGAAAAATACAACTTAGTTATCTGAAAAGATAAAGACCTTCCTAAAAAATATCAGTGAAAATGAGTACATTTTATCCATTCAAAATTCTTAATAAGACAAGTATTTTAAAAATATGTACCTATAACATGAAAAAATACATATTCAGATTCACTATGATTCCTTTATCTACTTGTAGGCCCCAGCCTAATCTGTGAAAGGAAAAACAAAGAAGGAACAATCTGAATAGTAATGCTTCATTCAGTGCTTGTCTTGTCCCCATTTCTCATGTCCTTTACCTGGAATTACATGCTATTGCATAGTTACCACACTACCTGTGCTAATTCAATTTTCAGGACATGACAGAGGATGTGGTATTTTTTCTCCACAAATGTATATTCATGGTTGAAAATTCAAGGTCAAAATATCTCCTCCTGAATTACAGGACCAAACACGCTGAAATGTCAGTGACTTTGGAATAATTTACTGCAGCAACCTTTTGCCAGTGTTGATTGCTGATAGACACTTCTGGTCATCTAGAGGTGGGTGAACAACTCTCATTTCTTCATGTTACAATTTTGGTATCTCACTTAGCAAACTGCTTGCAAATGAATGAACTATCAAACCAAACAGAAAAATTTGGTACAATCCTGCATGTTAAAATAATTGCAGCTTTACTGGACAGGAAGGGAGAAGGAGGGACTTGTGTAGCTATAGCAATTTATAGTGACTTGAACTTGTAATTTCCAGAGAGTCAGGGAAAAGGCTCCATCCAATTCCTCAAGACCAAACACTGAATAACTACTTCATATATGGTATATTAATATATCAGGCCTGAGCTGTGAGGGACATCGGACTGACAGTTCGCTTATTTCCCATTATTTTAGCAATTACCTACCTCCAGTGAGATCAGACGCCTCCATAACAGTCAAACATTATCTGTAGCTGTGTCTTGCAAGGATATGAACAAGATTACGTTGACGTAAAATACGATAACCTCTTATGCTGCAATGAGAAGAAATGCTAGCAACTGGGTTGTGGTGGCAAAACACATCGTAATACTGTTTGTCAGTCTTTTAGACATGGTAATCCTCATCCCTCTTAGACGTACCATAGCTAATACAGTAGGTCTTTGTGGTGAAACGCCAAATATCCTGGAGTACCTACCAATGAACTATGTATGACTTATTTTACTGGATGTGACAGAGAAGGGAAAAGTTAGAAATATCTATGGTCTGTAGCTGCATTTCAAGATGGGATGCAGCTATTCCTGATGTGGCCCTAGGAGACATAACAGTACCAGCCCAGTGACTCAAAAAAAGGGTACCCCATGGCCAACTGAGGCAATCAGGAGCTTTTCTGGCACTCTCAGCTGGGGCCATGCCTGTGAGAAGGGCTCTGTTTTCCACATTGCTATTGCCACCTGTGTCAAGTTTTGACAGACGGTTGATAAGTTCCTTCTCCAATGTTTCTCCTCAGTCCTTATAATTTCGACTTTGTGGCTGAAAAGAATTGTCCTCTCACAGGATTAGTAACTCTCCTCTGGGTCTTATCTGTATTCGAAGCACTGTTCATCCCTTCTCTGCCTGTTCTTCTTCAAGCTCCCCCCTTTTAATGTACACTACAAAGACCCTGGTCCATGCAGTTCTGCAAGCACATCACAGCTGCAGCATGTGGCCGAGACACTTGCAGGCATGTCTGAAAATGCCTTTATTGACACATTTCAGGTACCTGTGTCATGTCTGGGGTATATTCTGGGCAGAACTGCCATGGGCCCCCAGGTTGTTTCCATCAAAACTGTGGATCAACAGTTCTTCTGTTTTTTAGTTCAGTGACTTGTCCTTAACCATTTTCTCTGTTGGTTTTCGGTTGCAGGGCTCAATCAATCTCTGTTCTTCTTCCTCCCAAATTTTGCACACGCTGCTATGCAGATGAAGTCATTGTGCTTCTTCTCCTTGTCAGCAGTTTATCTCCTGCCTCTGCTCTCATTGCGGCCTGCGGCTCACCCAGATCTGGCCTCCATCTCCAGCCTTGGGCTATGCTGCTGCAAAGTCCTGCACAGAGAACCTGCACGTTTCCTTGGTCTGATGTGTGCTGTATTCCTTTACTGTGCTGAGCCAGAAGAGGAAAAATCAGATTTGCTTTCTTGATCTGGAGGATTGTGTCCAGATAGGGACTCCTTCCACAGCAGATTCATCACTGCTCCTTGTCCACATGCTTGTAAAAAGGTCACAGATTTAACGGACTTCTTATCTGTGCATGAAACAAACATAAAAATACCAAAGGGCTTGTCACACCCCAACAGTGAGAGTGATTAAATGCCCACTCCATTAACGAGAGTGACTCAGATTCGTCGATCCCCTGGCTGGATTAAGGTGAAATGACACCAGAGGTCCTATATTACTTTACAAGGTTTATTCACAATTATGATAGATCAACTTATTGTGGTACAATTATGACAGGCAAACTACTGAGGCACAATTATGGTCATGATTACAGTAAGCAAACTTCGGTGGTACAATTACAACAAGCAAACTATGGTAGTACGATTCTGATAGACAAGCTACTGCAGTACGATTATGATCAGCCTTGCTTTTGTAGTTTCAAAGAAGAAGGAAAAGAACAGAAGGCGGGACAGAAAAGAAAAGTTAGAGAGGAAAAGAGGAAGAAGAAGAAATAAAAAGATATCACCAGTCCTGGGTCCAGCGTTGATCCGGCCAGTGGAGTGGGGGTCTAGATCCTGGGGCGTACTGCCTTTACAGTGATTTTCTCAGTTTTTATATGTAGTTAGCCCCCTCCCCTTAGTTGAGTATCTCGCTTCTCATGCTAATTAATTAGTTGGCGATAACCACCTTTTCTGTTATACGCTAAGTTAGCCTCGCTTTCCATGTAAATTATCATGCATGCTCCTTACAGGTGTGGTAGGGCAAGTGTTTTCAGTCTTGAAATGAGCTGGTGGTCACAGTCTCCTGCTATCACAGCTACCTCTGTTTGACCTCACCCCAGTGCAGGACTATTGGCTTGTTAGCTGTAAAAAGGGAGTTGAGTACGGAGGCAGTTAAAAGTGGTCTGCTTAGTTTTGCTGGAGTAGCATGGAGCTGTGAGGGTCTCTCCCTTGGTCCAGATGTGACTTGGTTGATTTAGCACCAGATCGCCAGGCGCCAGGATGAGCAAGCCCTTTGAGCCAGGATGAGCAAGCCCAGTGCTTATTGGCACAAGATAAGTACAATGTCCCTGTATCCAACATTCACAGCTTTGTTCTTCACATTAGCACCTTAAATGAGTGTTTGAGACATTCAACCTCATATTGTCCAGACTCTTACAGTGCTGTGATGCCTCTGAAGCTGGGAGTTGGATGAAATGCCCCCAGAATACAAGATTACAGGTTAAATGCTTACCTCCCCTTCCTCTGATGTATATAGAAGCATTCGGGGGAAAGATGACCTCCAGGCACTTCCAAACTAGCTGTTTTAACAGAAGGATACCTAGAGTTGAAGCTCAACCTGTAGAATTAATGTCTTAACTAGAGGTGGCACTTGAATGTATAGATACCCAATCCAGATTTTAACAAGGTATTGGAAGCAGTCAAGATATTGCAGTTCAATGCCACCCAATTTATGCTGCTTTTTAGATGAAGTCCATATTCTAGGTCTGTGTAGCAATCCACTTGTAATCCCTCTTCCCATATGTGTAATGACAGCTGTTCTGTTTGGACACTTTTGTTGATCTTTGCTGTGGCAGAAAGGCACAATAGAAAAGAAAAGGGGTCTTATCAAGCCAAGTTTTTGATGAAATAATTAAAAATGGGACTGGAAAACAAAGATGACCTCACAAGGTCACCTAGTCAATGTTCTGGCCCCAATTACAGCTAAACCATCCCTGACAGATGTTTGTCTAGCTCTTATTTTTCTCATCCCAGCATGTCTTTATTCTCTGGCTGAACTTATTCTATTATGAATCAGGCACTATCAAGTCTCCATAAAAGATTAAAAGTTCCCTTTGAATAAGAGACTCTACTTGTAAGACAAATTATGTACAGCAGACAAGGGAAAATTCCAGAGGAGAAAATATCTGACCTAGCAACTGCTGCCATGACTAAAAGGTCTTCTTTAAAATGAATTTAGGATTTAATGTATAAAATAAACATTACAGCATACACTGAGACTTTAAAAAAATCCTTGATGCATAAAAGCAAAATAAAAAAAAATCAGTTATACCCTAAAAGGTGTTAATATGTGTATCATGCTCCATACAAATCTCCAGGGAATAAATAGTTCATGCTTATTAAATGAAACCCTTGGCTGAAATACACCATGTAAATACATGATATTACTACTAGAAAGAATCTTATATAGGTTTTCTGAATGGTGTTGTTATAACTGCTTTAATGAGCAAGCTTTTTTCTTAACTTGTGGCTAGCTTTTGCCTTCATTAAAGATGCTGCCTCTCTCACAAATCCAGAAATCGTTTTCTTGGTGCTGACTGCAGCCTGGGAAACATTTAGACCTCCAGCATACAATGCAATGCAACACAAGAGCTGTGTAGGTTTGCTGGAATGATGTATTTTTGGCACAATGTCCCTCGCCTGTGATGCATTAAGGGTCAGTCAAAGAGTGCATTGTACTTAGAACTTTGCAGAAATCGAAGGTACACTGCAGAGGGCACTATTTACTAAGAAAATTAAAACAGGCACATGATTGTGGTTAGGGAGCGAAGAACGCTTATAAAAACACAGAGAGTGCTTTGATCTATCTATTTTCTTACTCTTTTTAATCAGGAATGAAGTATGGATTCAGTTCAATCTTTTTTTTTTTTCCCAAATTCATAGATCTGGGAATGTCTGCACTCTGAGTTTTCTCAGAATAATGTATACTCCATTATTATTTTTCAGGAAAAAACAATATTTACTAAGATGATATTATCTGTCAAAATGTTATGTCTGAGACAGGAAAGTTTTATACTTTGAATTTATTGTTGTCTGCAATAAATTTCTCAAAAATTAAGGAAAGTTGAGATATAATCTCACAGAGAGTAACATTACAATGTAGTTTTCCACAAAAAAACCCAACACCAATAAAACGACTGAACAAGATAAGATGGTCAAGTTCACTGTTTTAATATTCTCAAAGAAGATGAGCATATTACTCTCTGTCTGTACACAAGGTGTTTTGTATGTTAATTTAAATGCAGCCATCCTGCTGGTAATAATCCACATATTGTAAACTCCCTGATGGATGTTACACAATAAGCATATTCAAAATTTTCATGGGAATTAGAAGGGAGGTGGGAAGACATCAGGTAAGAGAATGAAAATCTGTTGTAAGACATGGAGCTCTCAATACCAATATATCACAGTATTCTAGTCAGAGCCTGACTGCATATTTTATCACAGTAGGTAGCTTTAAAAATTATTTATGAGACTTGCAGAACACTTTGTGTACCAAAGAAAGGACAAATCACTCCTGCTCAGTGTATACTTATGCTAAATTCTCACTGGTCTGTAGCAAGTTTAAGATAAAGCGTCTCCTCTTTTCCTTCTCAGGAAAGCAATACAAATGTGATAGCAACAAGTGTGAGATGTTTACAGGTTCAGCACCCATGCACTTGCAAGAGGATGGGATATAGTTGTATCTCGCAGCTCTGCAGCTATGCGACAGCAATCACAGAATCACAGAATCACAGAATAGTAGGGGTTGGAAGGGACCTCTGTGGGTCATCTAGTCCAACCCCCCTGCCGAAGCAGGGTCACCTACAGCCGGCTGCACAGGACCTTG
>Ga0065711_1033676_pt1 | contig 25036 bp, 14 predicted proteins | sample Hoacrofraction12_FD_59098 | JGI IMG/M metagenome (GOLD analysis project Ga0065711, IMG submission 59098) | Hoatzin crop microbial communities from Cojedes, Venezuela - Epithelial fraction 12 v2 (version 2) | ecosystem: Host-associated > Birds > Digestive system > Esophagus > Crop | place...
GAACGGGTTGCCCAGAGAGGTAGTGGAGGCCCCATCCCTGGAAACATTCAAGACCAGGTTGGACAGGGCTCTGAGCAACCTGATCTAGTAGTGGTGTCCCTGCTCGCTGCAGGGGGGTTGGACTAGATGACCTCTAGGGCCATCACCCCTTCCAACCCAAAAACTTTCTATGATTCTATGATTCTAAGTTTGTGTAGATTTTGTTATTTGGACATATAATGCTTTACAGAAAGAACACTTTGAAGCTAGAAACAGTGTGTAAAGAGTTGTATAGAAAATTCACAATTACACAAATGACTTCCAAGGATGTGTTAAAATGAGGCAGGAGGAACTTTCTTTACTGTTTCTTACGACACAGTAAAGAGTAACAGATATCCCCTAGAAGTCGCTAGGAGAAGAGTGAGGACAGCATTGTTGGTAAACCCTCTGTCTAGACGTCTCCACCAAAGCTGTTAGGTCCTCTTTGGGGTTACTTCAGCAGATGACTTCTATTATAAATGTAGTCGCTAAAACCATTTTCTCATCACATGGTAATTTTCCAGCTGGGAGGAAGAGACAATGAATGGCAAACTTCCAAATGGGCAAGGAGTGCTGGAGATGCCAGTCCTGTGGGCAAATGGGGAATAGAGGGGACAAAGCAGAATAACAGAGAATCGTTTTAGCAGATAAGCTTTCACTGAGCTGGTTCGGTGTGTTGAACTGCCGTTACTGAGTCAGCAGATGTACAGAGAGGACAGGTGAAGTGTCAGCTACCACTCTGGGTCTGAGGGATATACCTTCAGTTTCCTTTCTTGCTCTCTTTTCTGATTATCCACTTTTTTTATGACAGTGACCGAGGGACAGTTCTGTAGAGACATAAAACTGCAGTTGTAACCAATGAGGAGGAGGTAACTTAAAATTATCAAGGCTTTGGCCCAAAATTTGGAGAATGTTTGGGTGATTCCTGGTACTCTTGGACTCTTGTGGTTGTTTAGCTAAGTGTTGATGCATCTCCTGTGCTTGCTTCAGTAAGCAACTGAAAACCAAGCAAGCGCAGGAGAAAACAGAAGATGCTAGTAAAAGGCCAGCTAGTTTTCACATGCAAATCTTCATTGAATTTACATGAAAGGCACTAAAATGCCTTCTGGTTCTGCAGGTCCTGGTATATGTGAAGGTGTTAAGCAGGAAGCCATGAAATTTATGGAGGAGGCAGAGCAGCTCATCCTGGCATCAAATAGTTCCCACTTCCCTTTTGGAGAAAGCTTCTTGATGGCAAAGGGAATACAGCTCACAGACAACGACCTCCTACGTTCTGCTCAGCCCTACGAGACAGAGGTGGTGATCTCTGAAAAGCTGTTATCGGGCAGTGACTATGCTCTCCAGCTGGCTGCACGGTCAGGTAGGTGAGAGAGAGAAGTGATCTGAGTTAAATGGATTAATGCTCAGGATCCGTGCAAGAGATATCCCACTCTATGTCAAATTCAACTTTGCCGAAAACCAGATGTGACTCAGCAGGTGTAATTAATCAGTGTAATTGACCTGCCAACTCAAGAGCTGATTTCAGTTGTCTTATATGTATGACACGATGCATATATAAGATCTGGACACTTACCAGCCTTTATGTACTTGCAGCATTTGTTCATTTGACTGCTGACGCACAACGAACATTCAGATACTTGCAGACATGCATTTAAAATATCTTGGATTTGCCACTAATAGTTGGTTTTAATTTATCTTTCATAGTCTTGCATTTCTACTGGCGGAGTCACTTTACTTCAAAACGCTCTGCTGGGGAAGCAATACAGCTGGGATTTCTCCCTTACATCCCACAGTGTGATGGCCTGGGATACTGGGAGCCAACTCAGTGCTATGAGAGCACAGGTGAGCAATTGCTAACAAGCTACTCTGGGCTGTTTGAATAAAGAAAAGCTAAGCAGAATTCTAATAACAAATGGAAAACCTATATTCTTGTAGCCAAACTGGAGAGAGGTGAAGTGCTCTACAAGATGCGTGGAAAATTGACTGGAGTGAGGGACTCAGGTTTCAGCTCATTGTTGCTCAAAAATCAGTCGACGTTCAGTTGCTCGTTGCTAGTAGCATTTCTCAGGGGTCAGTTCAGAGGCTGGTATTGCTTAATGCCTTCATTAATGACCAGGACAATGAGATGGATTTCCATCTCAGCAAGTTTGTGGATGGTACCAAATTGCTGGGAATAGATGATACACTGCAGGATAGGGCTGCAATGGAAGAGTCTCACCAGCGCTGCTGCATTTCCATAATCACCTCTGCTCTCAAATGTGGTCTACTTATCTCTGGATAGCAGCGTTAACTCTGACTTAGGTTTACTGACCACTTTCTATGGTGCTTCTGAGGATGAAAATCTTCCCAGTACACAACAAAGCATACTGCAGTACAACATCTAAAATAAAGCTGCTTTTCTTCCCTGGCCAGGTCATTGCTGGTGTGTGGACGAGAGAGGACGTTATGTCATGGATTCCTTGGTCTCACGCTCAGCCGAACTTCCCAAATGTCAGTTGTTTTTTGTTCCTAAATATTTGTCTTTACTTGTTCTTACATATTTTAATATTTATTGAAGATTCTAGTATAGTATACATGAAGCAAGGCTTGTTTCTAACCTTTGTAAGAAAAGAAAAATGAATTTTGTTCTTGTTTTGCTAATTCATTTAATTTCACTATGTGTGATTTTGGCTTGCATCATTTGAGAATGGACCCTCTACTGTTGGTGGCCCTGCCTGAGCCAGGGACATTGGAGCAGATGTCCAACCAGATGTCTCCAGAGGTCCCTTCCAACATCAACCATCCCTTGATTCTGTGGTTATCAAACACCAATCGAGAAATCCCTGCCTGAGGCTGTAGCAGAGCCAAATGGAGATGTGCACAGGAGCTACCGCTTTCTCTAGCTTAAGTTTGAGAACTTGATTTTATTTTAACATGCATGTATGTTTTTCCCTCTTACAGGCCAGACATCATGTCAGCAATCTCAAACCAATGCCTTAATTTCCAGCTGGAGACGGAGCGGTTCAAAACTGGATGCTTCTACAGCTGATCTGTTTGTCCCCTACTGCCTTAAGGTGATTTAATGTGACTGAGGGAGGAAGAAACAAAATCTCCCTGGCTTTGCTTACACAGTGCCAAAGGCCTGTACAGTTTCCGTCTCTGCTCCTTGAGCATCCCTTGTGCATTGCTGTTAATCTAAAAGAAAAGGGGAAGACAAAACAAACAGCAGGGTTTGCCCTACATAAGGCAGAATTTAAATAGTTTTGAGATGAAGACCAGGAATAGGAAGCTCTGTCCCCGCCTAAGCTGCCCTCCTACAGGGTTGCTCTGCCTAGTCATTTTGCGGGACTGTGCTTTAAAGACACAAATTAATTCATGGATGTTTGGGGGGCTCTTTCCTCCTGAGGTCTGAGAGAATGTCAGGATGAGAGGGAGCTGGATGCAGATATCCCAAAATAGGGTCTGTGATGCTCTCCAAACATGGCCGTGAGCAGGACAGAGCCCTGAGAATGGCAAGGAACAGACATTTCAAATTGAGATTATACCAGAATTTCATCTCGATGCGCTTTCAGTCTGCATACTGCACCTCTCAGGACCTGGTCTATGTGTTAAATTAGGTAGACTGTATTTTAATATTATGTGTTTCTTTTCAATGTGTTGTATTAATGGACACATGTAAATATAATCAAATATTTTAACCAGCCTTTGGGATATGGATTGTGATGTGTCTGTATTGATATACCTTGCTCTGCAATGATATGTAGTTGATTCTTTTTAGACAGGAGAATACGCCGTGCTGCAGAGATCCGACACAGATATTTGGTGTGTAGATCCTGTGTCAGGAGAAGTATTTCAACGTGGCAGCAAGGATTTGGATGGCAATCCTGAGTGTGAGTAATGCTTTACCCACAGCCTGTGACGCTCGTGGCAATGCCTCATGCTTTGCAGCGTATGTACTTTCCTCTTCAGAATGATGCCCGTGAAACGCAGGGGGTCTTACAGTTTAATTCCTCATACAGATAAGCACATTATCGTTGAAAGGGTGTCTTGAAATAGTTATCCTTTACTTTCATAACACCAGTAATAAACCAGTCTATATAAACTGATGAATAGTCTTCTATGCATTTTTTTACCTCCCATTTCTTACCACCATAGAAAATTCTTTGGGCTCACGGAGGAGTTTTCTAAGGCAATGAATCCTGAACTATACACATCAGTGAGTCCATTTTGCATGGGCCATGTGCAGTCAGTGAGTCCATTTTAAGTGGTCCACAACTGCTCCGTGGAATGCAATTTGGTCTATGATACTTTTGTACTGTCTTCGAATAAAGACAGAGAACTGCTGAGGTCTCATAGGACATGGTTGATCCAAAAAGTTGAAGAAGCCCTGCTCGTAGGGATTGGGATGCCCTGTTGGAGCCCCTGCCTGGTTCTGCTCTTCTGAGCAGTACAGGCAGCCCAAGAGCCTACAGCTCTGCTGTGCTTGTTTGTTCAGTTTTTTTGCTAGTGATTTTCTACTTGCCATCTCCCACAGAAAATTTGGGAGAATATGCTGCTGGCTTCAGGCAAACCTTCTCCCAGAACATCTGTAACAGAGTAGATAATTACTCAGGAGAGGATAGTGAGTTAGATATAGTAGTTTCATCTGATGCAGCAAGTCTGCTTTCTTTTTCTTATATATGGGCTAAAGACAGAAGTCCATGAAGACGTGCAACAAGCCTGATGGGGGATAAATAACTGTGCATTCAGTAAGGAATTAGTTGTGTAATGGTTCATTAAACAGGTTTACAAGCAGATGAACAAAATTAGTAAGAAGCAACTTTCTCTCAAGTTTGAACTGAACTTTTTGCATCTTCTTGTCAGGGGGTGGCTCTGCATGCTCATGTCTTTTTGTTTGTTTGTTTGTTTGTGGGAGACCATTAATACTGCTGTTTTGTGGTTGTTTTTTTTTTCCAGTTTTGAAGTTATTAAACTGTGACGTTTTCACTGATTTAAAATGTAAATAATTTTATTGTTACACTTAAAATTTCTTGCTCAAAAATTCTCAGTAAATATTAATTTTATTTGTTAAAAATTAGAATATCAGCATCTAAATTATAAACTATCAAATTCATATCAAAAAAGACGTTAATACAAAATAAATATCAGTATTTTTTCCACTATTTTGTTAGTGCAAACCAATATAAACTGCACTTTAATCTCACAAAAAAAGAAGGTGTTTTTTTTTCTAGTGGAATTAAAATTTCACATTTCTATAATGATATAATGATACGAAACCAGACCGAAAGCACTACTGTTTAGGACAATTCTGCACATTAGTATAGTTATTTTCTGCAGATGATTGTAGAATCATAGAATGATTTGAGTTGGAAGGGACCTTAAAGATCATCCAGTTGCAGCCTCCCCCCGCCATGGGCAGGGACACCTCCCACTAGACCAGGTTGGTTTGTTGTCTTCTGCTCTGTATCTTGAATTTCTCTGTTTAAAGGTCCTAGTTTCTGTAATATGATGAAATCTAAAACTGGTTTACGAGAAGATGGCAAAGGCTACATCCCAGAGTGTGAAGAGGACAATGGGGCTTTCTCACCCGTGCAGTGCAGCCAGGATCGAGAGAGCTGCTGGTGTGTTTTTGACAATGGAGAAGAGGTGCCGGGAACACGAGTAAGCGGAGGAAGACCTGCTTGTGCAAGTGAGTTCCTGCTCAAGGCGCATTGCTTCTGAACAAGTCCAGGTCTGGAACATGACCCGCATCATAAATTTTTCCAGTATTTAATTTTATTAAGGCTTCTTTGTTCATACCTTTACAGAGATTTTTGCTCAAAAGGCTATGGTTATCTCTGTGTTATAGCAGTTTTCAGACCTGTCTGGGCATGATATCTGATTTTCTTCAAGTGTTTTGTCAGGATGAAAGGAGAAGGGAATGAATCTTTAACTTTTCTTTATTCATAAAACTGGTTGAATCAAAGCAAATGAGCTATTAAACTTCGCTAAAAAGTCAATCTGAACAGCTTGCTGCAAACTTGAACCTGTTCCAGTCTGAGCTGGCTCTGGGATTAAAAGCCATTCAACTGACTAAAATAAAATTTGAAAAATGTGTGCTTCTGCCATTCCTACTCTTGGCTTGTGACCAGAGTTGTGAAAAGGATGTGCCAAAACACTACATATTCACAGAGTATTTCCTGCAAGACCAGAGCTGCGAAGCACTGGAATTCACTTATGGTTTCCAGTGAGATGTCCAAATGGGCAACATTTGGATAAATTTAATTTGCAATGGTCTTTATACATCTCCCCATCACTGAAGTGAAGCAAAAGAAATCAAACTTTCTACAAGGCTGTGCTCCAAAGTGTAATGATTAGTGGAAACTAGAGATGTAAGAAGAAAACCTTCAACTGGTGCCTGCAGGGCACTACTGTTTCCATAGTTCTTTTGGGTTTTTTTAAATGAGAGCTGTTGGTAGATTTAGGAAAGTGAGACCACATGATGACAACTTGCTTCGGTTTCCTTTTGTGATTCTGCTATATAAAGAATAGCACTTGCTCACCAACCAAATGCCTGATTGTGTCAGCCCAACTAGCTGTAAGGCATTTTAGTCAATTAGATAACTCCTCAGCTGACTTGGAAACCACCACCAACTTCAGTTCATTTTCTATGAACTTCCTTATACCAATAGAGAGCTATGTGGATGGGGTTTTATGAGAAACTGCAAGGAGACCCCAAGTTTGTGTCTTGGCCCATGCAGTGTGATGTTATGTGGAGATGCCCAACTGAGCTCTGAAGAGAAGAGCTCCAGAGCTAGGGCGGCGAAGCAATGGCAGCATAGCAGTTCAGTACAGGTTTCTAGCTCTTCAAAGGAGCAGAAATGATCGGTCTAACAAGTACCGTGCTGCTGCTATCCTGCTTTCAGGTTACAGGCTAGTGTCTCTGTGGGATACAGGGCTGTGTGATATTTAATTTGTTTGGACTAGCTGGAGGAACTGAACATGATACCTGGCACTCAGCAGTACGGATTGACTTTCCCATAGACTCTGAAGGTGAACAGGGATAAGTGGAAGCGTTTCTAGTAGGCCAGAGATAAGACAGAACTAGTTATAAATGTTGTATTATTAAAAGTCCTTAATATCTCCTCCTCTCCATGAAAGCTCATTTTCTAGATTTCCCCATAAATTCCAAGGGAATTTATAGAATATGTTCTAAGGAGGGTGCAGGTATATCCCATGATCTACCTTTAAGATGATTTTAGATTTTGCATGCGCATCTGATGTTTCTCGGGATCCAGATTTTCCTAGAGGTAGTAGTGACTGAATGATTAATGACCTTTCTTTTTTAAAAGGCTGAGCTGAGAGAGAAAACTGCTTTGAAAATATAGTGGAAACCTGGCTTTACTGAAAGCTATTTGTTATTTTCTGCATAGAAATACTACTGAAATAATCTTTAATGATTTTCCTGGATTTTGAAATAGCGATGGAACTTTTTCATGCTAAACAACTTAGTTATTGTGTAAGAATAAAGAAGCAAAAGTTATTTTTCCCCTCAGTCTATCCAGCCTTATGCCTCTAGTCCTTGGAACTACTAATAATTGTTCAGGAAAAAAAAGAGGGGAGTACTATCTCACTATCTTGGAGATCTTGTCTATCAACAAAAGAAGCTGTTGTGGTGGGAAAATATGATAAAATTCTCCTCCAACATCAAAACAGACAGCTGTAAACAGCAAGTAATAACTTCACAGTGCCTAGTGCATGCAATGAGTTTTTCATTAGCTTAATCATTTCCATCAGAGGTAAAATCCAACTTTTGCTAGTTGACATGCACCAGAATGATGATGCTAAGTATTCCAGCAGTCCTTGCACGCATCTCCTGTCCTTATGCCCACTTTCCACAGCTCTGAGTGGAGATAGAGGACAGACAGCCTTCCAGAGAAGGTCCTGGAGACATTATTTCCTTGTGGAAATCTTTAGAAGCACCTATGAAGAAGTGTCAATATTGGACTGGATTCTGATTTACTCCTACAGGTCCAAGAAATCGGGGCAGAAATAGCAGAATGACAAGATGATGCCGGCTTGATGACAATAGTAAATGAGAAGGCATCTGTAGAGGGTTAAATAAACAAATTACTGATTGTCAGCTGAAACCTGAGAACCACACCAGGAAACCATCCATCATTTCTGTTTTGGGGACTGATTATTTTCCTAGTTGGCACACCAACTCTCATTGGAACAGCCAGTAAAACATTGTAGTAGCATACGACTGAGACTGGATTTGACTTGCTGGATTGTGTTAGAGCAATGAAGAGACCACAGACTGAATTTTACATACTTTGTATAAAGAGATGTTAATATAATTTACACATAATGGTGGATGAAGTTTACGTTGGTCAAGATAAGTATTTCTGTCTCATAAAGTAACATCTTTTGGTCCTAAAGTCTAGGGAGGTTTATTAAAAGTCTTTTAAGTAGGAATGCCAGGTTTCCACCTTTGCTGAAAAAGAGACTGGATACAGAGTCAATGAATGAAGAGGAGGAATGTAGTGGCCTCATTTACAGAGTTATTGCAGAAAAGATACTATAAAGGAGGCTTGGAAAAAATGCATCTGGCAATTCAGAGAGACAGATATGAAAGTATTTATTTTGGCATTGTAATGATCAGGGTTGCAAAATAAATACATACTGTGCACAGTGGATCCCAGATTCATCCTGCAGTGACTGAAGTGGCTGCTAAGCTGAGGAATTAATCTCTGTATCTTCATATCTCTGTCATAAGGGGAGAGAGAGGCTGGTCAGACCTGAACCATCAGCAGTGTTTGCCTTTCTTCAGTGAGTAGGGAGACTGGGACTTACCTGAGCATTGCTGTTTGGAAAATGATCAATATATACCAAGCAAGTGAATTATATGATATGAGAACATCTTTTTCTTTATATTTATTTCTAAGTGAGGAAGTTTTTTTTTTTCTTCCTGTATTTTGTAGCTCTAGAACTCAGAGCTGTTTCATTATTACTAGATATATTCAGTAATTAGGTTGGGATTTGGCTAATATTGAGTGAAGCAATTGGTTTGTACTGATTAGTAGAAATTAATTGTCATTTTAGGTAGCATGCTATAACAGTCCGTTACAGTGAGCTAGCAGGGTTGAAATGACCATACTGATGCAGAGTGAGTCGACAGGGTAAACTTAGTGCTCCAGCTCCAAATCTCTATACTGCTTCTAAGGACCTGCTGGGTCACCAGAAACATCCTGGTGCCATTGAAGACACCATAGTCATGAGCTCCTCAAAGTGGAGCTTTCAAACTTCACTCAAACAGGAATTGAGTGTTGTTTTTGTTTTTTTTCCTGGCCCTGCCTATTTCCACTGGATATCTTTTGTAAAGGTTTGTTCTGCTGATGGGTAGAAACCTCTTTCTCATTTCCTGGTTAAATTTATTCATGACTGTTTTAAACTTATCTGTTCTTAGAAACCATGCACATAGCTTTCTGGACCCAATGCATTACCCATCAAAGTCAATATGTGTCTTGTCATCAACTTGAGGAAACTGAACTGTGCTGACATCAAACCAGATCCAAGCTGAGATGAGTGGGAAGTGCACAGAGTGCAGTCTAGGTTTTCTCTGTTGATACGAGGGTTATGCGGACGCTTTACTTGAAGTGTTTCGTAGTATGCCACTAATAAAACCCCTTTCTCATGTGCCTAAAGGTCCACAGTGTGCTCTGCCATTTGGTGCCTCATCTCTTCTCAACGGAGCTGTATTTTGTGAAAACATTTCTGAGCAAGCTCCAAGTGTTCAGCAGTGCCGGCTGGTGTGTCGCCAGGGCTTCCGCAGCGCCTCTTCCAGCACGGCGTTTCAGTGTGATGTGCAACAGCGGCGATGGGTCTCGGCTGCCCCGCTCCATCAGGCCTGCCAGAGTACGTCTGATCATGGGGTGGGAAGGCTGCAGAGCAGTGTCAATCGATGTGCAAAAATGAGCTTTCGTCACAAAGCTACTGTGTGAATGACAATAATAGGACACAACAGTTCTGTGGGAGCTGCTGCATGAAGGCACAGTAGATTAGCCCCGTCTTCTGCCATTTTCATCTCTGTCTCTTGGCTAGCTCCCATGCCAGAAACAGTCCCACTTTTCTGTAATAATATAGCTATAAATAGTTATTCAATCTATATGCAGATTTTTCTTTGCAAGTTAAAAGATGCTGATCATGAAGTGATTCTGATGGAACCACTTAGTCCTGGAAGAACAGATGCAGACCAGATGTTTGAATTTGGCAGAACTTGACTGTTTATTTGCATATTCAAGTCACTCTTACTTCTGCATCTTTTCGCAGCAGTCTGTTCTTTAGGATTATTGTTGTCTTTGTAATCTGACTTGTGGTTTTTTTCAAACCGTTTTTCTTTCAAGAAAAAAATGGCACTTTAAATCTTGGAAGAATGAGTTGTCTGTTCAGAGCTCATGCAATCAGATATTAATGTTGGCCTTTTCAATTGTTTCAAACAGAGATACATTCTGATCAAAACAGCAGTTTGCAGCAGTGCTGAATGTTGAGAAATGCAGATCTTGATGCCAAGTTTGCAGCTACTCCTCATCTCCAGAGTGGGTTAAACCCATTCCAGAAACCACTGTATTGACAAATTTCCAGTTCTACCCCAGGTCTTCTATTCCAAAAGTAAATGATTTTAAACTTTAAATTTCAGACTGAGACTTTTGTCTGTAATCATGTTTGCTAGGTTTTTGTAGCATGTGAAGAAGTAACTCTCATGGTTGCCTGATGGCAGCTGAACAACAGTTTGTAAGGCCAGAGGGGAGCGTGTGGCAATCTGGCACAAGCTGCAATTTAATGCAAACTAAGGACTTCCCACAGTAATTAGTGTTTGAAATAGAGCATCTGAAGGCAATTGAATAAATTTCACGATAATGGAGAATTAACCGCAACACTTAGTAATTTGTTCCAATGGATAATTACCCCCACACTTACACATCTTGTTTCCTCTTCCTTACGTGTATGTTTAGAGACTGTGGTTAAGACAGCTCCTAACTACTCTCTGATAAGCTAAACAGATAGAGGACTTTGTGCCTTGCAGGAAGAAGTAAGCTTTTGTGTCCTCTGATCCCTCCCACCATTCTCGTTGGATGCTCTCCAGGCTTTCCCATGCTCACTCGTATTGGGAGCGAGGGACAGAACTGTGCTCCAACGGTGACAGTTGTGCAGGATGCAGTGAGGGTCTGTGGAGGAGGTGAATGAGGGAGAGCTTTGATGCTTCTCCAGGCTGGTGGAATAAGAGCCAGCTCCATTTGCATGTGACATGACAGCACCACGACTGTGCTGAATCTGAGATAACAAACCTTACATGAAGCCTGGGATCATCGTAACTCCAGTGGAGACGAGAAATTTGCACCTTTTTTATTCTGCCTAAAACCGGGTGAAATAGATTTTAATTTTGTGACTGATGAGCTCATGGGTTTCTCATCGATTTGTGCCACTTTGGTTTGCAATCAAATAATTGAAGGTCCTTGTAGATGTCCATGTCAACACTGTTATTATGCATTCAAATTTATTCTCTGCTAAAACTTGATTCTAGCTAGTTTTGCAAACTAGGTTTCTGAAAGAGCATTTGAATTAGCATTAATTCTTTTGAACATAGAATTCCTTTTTAAATAGAAACTCTTTCATAATCGTGTCTGAGAGAAGCAAAGGTTGACAGATCAATAACTCCTGTCTTCCTCTTTCTTTTCTAAGTATTGGCATAATGTCCACTTTCATCTAGTTCTCTGGAAATTGCTATCTGCCAAGGCTTATAAAAGATCATCCTTAATGATCCAGATTGTTCCTTATCCTTCTATGAGTTAGTGCTCCAATGTAAAATGTTTCTTTATTATTATATAATTATATCACTTGTTTTTTTCTCTAATGCACAACATACATATTTATTAAACATGTCTCTTGCTGCTTATTATTTACTACAGACAGTTCTACTACTTTCATCTATAAATGGGGAGTTGCTATTGAAGAAAGGTAAAAATGCCAAATCAATGTTGTCTTTTCTCAAAGTAACTTTGAAAGTCAGTTTCCACATTAAATAGCGAGGCTGCAAAATGCCCTTTCTACTTATTTTTTAGAGCTCCAATTACTTCAGACAGTCCAAGCTCAAACACACTTTCAACTACTGCTGCCTCCTGAGAAGACCTGTAGTTCTGACTACTCTGGGTTACTCCAGGCATTCCAGATATTTATTTTAGATGAGTTAAAGGCTCGTGGCTTATGTCACCTCCAGGTAATTTAAATTCCTTATTCTCTGTTGTTGGTGGGGTTTTTTGTTTGATGGCTGTTTGTTTTTTGGTTTTTTTTTTTTTTTTTTTTAAATAAAAAGAAAAAGGCAGAAACCAAGTAGAACTTTGCCTGTTTGAGAGAGCTGGAAGAGCAGAAAATGCCGTGAAATCTGTCAAGATTGGCAGCAGTCTCGTGTGGATGGCTGGAAAAAATAGGATGTTTAGTCTCATTGACCCCACATTGGCAGAACAGCTTAATTGTAGCCATAGACATCACATATCACATCAACCCAATATTTATTAAATATGTATTTTGAAGGAAGATAATTCTTTGACTATTCTTACAGTGAGTAAACGACCTGCTAAAATTATCTTTTCCTACTTGTGTTTTACAGGCCTTTTTGGAAATGTTGCCTTTGAGCATAGCACAGTGCAGTTGAATAGGGAAAGGCAAGAACTAGATGGTTCTTGGGTTGACTAAATGTGGTTTCATTTAATTTTGAATTCGAGGTAAATGCTTTTGGAACTACCGGCTCGGTTTTTGTCTGTGATGATTCCACTGTCTATGTCGAATGCCTCAGCGTGGACCGCCTGGGGGTGAACGTCACGTGGAGGACTCAGCTGGAAAACATCCCAGCAGCTTCTCTCTCTGACTTACATGATATTGGTAAGTATTTTCCCTCTGATATTTCTGTGAATTAAGCCTGGTTTTCTTTTAATTGTTTTGCTTCCCTGTGTCTGCTCTTAGAGGAACTAACAAGGTAGTATAAAAGCTCATGGAAAGAGTCTTTATAATGCTGGAGTTGTGTCTTTGAGCTTTTGGTGTTGATATATTTACCTTTTCAGACTGTGACTGCACAGTGGAAAGGAGCTATAATTGAATGTTTCTTTCAGATAGGACTGCCTCTCCCAGCTGCTTTTAATGAGATGATTGAAAATTACTTTATTGGGCATGAGCTGAACTGTCCCAGATGTTAATTTCCAGTGGGCAGGCCCTCAGCGGTGGAAAAGATTGTGTTCCTTATTGGGTTGGCCTCAGAGAAACACAATTCACACATTGCCAAAAATATAACTAATGTCTTCCAAGGTTGTTTTTTTTTTCATTTCTTTCTTTTTTCTCCTTTTCTTTTTGTATTTATTATATTACCTTTGACACTAAAGAATGACCCTTACCTCAGAAGTCCTGGAGCCATTATGCAGAGACCATTGACTGGCAGATCTTTGCTGTGGTTTCCAAGCGAGTTAGGGATGGTGTAAGGAACTTCTTTCAAAGCAGTCAGTGTTTCCCTTTAAAATAAAAGATGTAAAAGACTTATCCCAAGTCCAAATGTCCTCTATTGCAGCCTTTCTCCAGTTGTACTGCTTTGCAATGATGTTCTCAGCACAAAATATAAATAACTGCCTGCATGTGTCCTTCCCTCTAACTTTGGGACTTGGAGATGTGTGCAGATTTTGCCTGATCAAAACCAAGTTCAGAAGCCCTTCAGGATGCAGACAGTGCTTGTGTGGTTCCTGGCTTTACAGTCTGTTTATGTTTACATCTGTTCAGTTGCTCCAGAGTAGAAGGGAAACATGACTATTCAAGCAGTTTGCAGAAGGTGGATCAAAGTAGAAGTGTGTTTGGTTTTATATTAAACTTTACTTTTGAAAGTGTTTTTCTTCGAGGGCTTTATATTTTTGACCCTCTTCACACTAAAATTTCCCCGTAATATTAAAATTACTTTTCAGGGAACGACTGTATGGTTGCAGAAGAGACAGTAGGAGTCTAGTCAGGGGAGATCAGTCAACTGGGAACCAGCTCTCTGTATCCTCTTGGCACCATCAACTTCCATTACCTTCTAAGGCAGCTTTGGGTATTTCTGTTTGAGGTGTTTTCTTGTGTATTTATACAGAGTGAGCAAATTGGCTCTCTGATTTGAAAATCTACATTGCTAAAATAGCTTTATTCTTCTCCTAGCTTTTTTATAGGTAAATGAGAAGTCTTGCTATTGAAGTAGCTGAGAAAAAAAAATTGCAAAACAGAAGCGCAGCATGCATATGTTCCCAATGAAGAGCTTCAAACTCAAACCACTCATGAATGCCTCATTACTTTTTTTTTCTTGCAGATATTTTCATATATTAAATTTCGAGGCTGTGCAAATCCCTTCCTGAAGGATCTTATGCCACTCGGCTTTGTAGCTTAGGCCTCAGGTCTAAAATAGTGAGGAACCCTTGCAGCAAATTCTCTCTTTTTTGTTCAACGGGCAAAAATACTAAAGATTATAAAAGTGAGCTTTTGGTGGAAGAACATATACTTAACAGTTCCCATCAGTGAGACTGGACAAAATCAATCCCTGCTCTATGCAACTGGTATTTTAAGCTATGTCTTTGTGCTCTGCATTTTCCTTCAAGAAAAAAAAAAAAAAAAGAATAAATTTACATTTTTTTCTTTCTCTTTTCTATCACTTTCTCGTTGGCCAATATAAACTTTGGGTACTGGTATGATCCCTCTCACATTCAAATTAGTGTTTCGTTCAACAGGAGCGAACCTAATCAGAATTCTTCCTGCTGCACAACGTAGGATGTAACTATTTGCAGGCTATTTCTGTGTGTGAAAAGATATATTGGCCCCCCTAGAAGTCCAGGTCCTTAAAGGTATACCAGGCTCTGGAGAAATGCCTAGTAAGAATTTACAACAAGTCTAGCAAAGTGTGAGATGCGTAGTAGCTTGAATTGTGCAGCGAAGCAGGAGCAAAACCAGGGAAGCACTGTTGCATCTGCCATGCTTTAGAGTATACTGAAGGTCCTGGAAGCTCATTTTGGACCAGAAGCTAGGTCCCATGTCAGCAGGACAGTGTGGCCCCAAGCTGACCAGGAAGTGCTGGAAGGGCTGAATCAAGGCAGGTCCTGTAAGACGTTATCAGCGGGTCTGGCTGGCTTGTCTGTCATGTTTGTTCTCTGTTGAGACATTCCAGGACATACCTGTCTAGGGTCCATCTATCCTGGGTGGACTGTTTGGTGGCTAAGGAATTGACTGGAAGGTTGCAGCCAGAGGGTAATGGTCAACGGCTCGATGTCCAGATGGACGCCAGTGATAAGTGGTGTTCCTCAGGGGTCCGTACTGGGGCTGGTGGTGTTTAACATTTTCATCAGTGGCTTAGACAGCGGCATCAAGTGCACCCTCAGCAAGTATGCAGATGACACCAAGCTGAGTGGTGCAGCTGACATACCAGAAGGACGGGATGCCATCAGGAGGGACCTGGACAAGCTCGAGAAATGGGAGTGTGCGAACCTCATGAGGTCCAGCAAGGCCAAGTGCAAGGTCTTGCATCCAGGTCGGGGAAACCCCTGCTATCAATAGAGGCTGGGGCATGAAGGGATTGAGAGCAGCCCTTCCAAGAAGGACTTGGGGGTACAAATGGATGAAAAGCTATACATAAACCACCAGTGTGCGCTTGCAGCCCAGAAGGCCAGCCGTATCCTGGGCTGCATGAAGAGAAGCATGGCCAGCAGGTTGAGGAAGGTGATTCTGGCCCTCTACTCCACTCTGGTGAGACCCCACCTTGAGTACTGCGTCCAGCTCTGGAGGCCCCAGCACAAGAAGGACATGGAGCTGTAGGAGCGGGTCCAGAGGAGGGCCACAAAAATGATCTGGGGGCTGGAGCACCTCTCCTATGAGGAAAGGCTGCAAGAGCTGGGGCTGTGCAGCCTGGAGAAGAGAAGGCTCCAGGGAGATCTTCTAGCAGCCTTTCAATAGCTGAAGGGGGCCTATAGAAAAGATGGGGAAAATATTTTGTGATAGGACAAGGAGTGATGGCTTTAAACTAAGGGAGAGTAGATTTAGGCTAGATATAAGGAAGAAGTTTTTTACGATGAGGATGGTGAAACACTGGAACAGGTTGCCCAGAGAGGTAGTGGAGGCCCAATCCCTGGAAACATTCCAGGCCAGGTTAGACGGCACACTGAGCAACCTAGTCCAGTTGAAGATGACCCTGCTCATTGCAGGGGGGTTGGGCTAGATGACCTCTAAAGGTCCCTTCCAACCCAAAGCATTCTATGATTCTATGATATGCATTTATACATAGTGTGGTCACAGGAGGGTCACATATAGCAGTAGCGTTGAGAACTCTTCAGCACAGGGGAACATTTTAGACTAATGGAAGTTCAACAGACCTCAGTGGATTCTTACTGGTTTGACAGTTTTCTGCTTCCCTACATGTGAATTTCCTCCAGCTGTCATTTCAAGTTTATTTTTAATTCTGCTACAGCTAGTCACTAGACAATTTGGAAGCATATTTGCTTGAATAAAAGGCTAATCTGCTTATTCCTGCTTTCAATTACGAGACTATTTCTGGCAAAACATTTACTAATTGTTGTTGGTTATGTGGTGATCCCCAATTACTTACTTGCAAGTGAAGTGTCATTTTGGCCTGGGGTTGAACAAAACTAAGTGATGTGTTGTAGATTGTAGTATGTGTCAGTGCAGCAGAAGGATAGGTTGCTCAGTGCTGGAGGAAGCAGAGCACTGAGATGAGGATGGTGCTGTCAGATGTAATGTAAAGTCTGTTCACTTTAGCCCGTAAGTATAAAAACCTCATGCCCCTCCTCTGCAAAGGGGGGAACAGAGTCTTCATAACAGCAGTCAGCTATGGACCAACACTCAGGAAGAGAGGGCACCTATGCCTTCAGTATTAAAGGTCTAGGATGATCTTTCAGAAAAAACATTGTACATCTGTGGCCTGTTCAGCACAGGGAGGAGTGCAGCGCTGCGTCGCCAGAGCCCTGTACCTGGCTGTGAAATTCTCTCCTCGCACAACTGTAAAACCACCCCTGGGCTACAGTGCAAAGTCAGGAAACTCGCCACGCAAGAAGGCAGTGGTACCCTCAGCTATTTGCTTTGAGCACTGAAATTGTCCTTGCACAAGGCATTGAAAGGGAAGCTGTCTCGGCAACTAAGAATATAGGATAAGAGAGGCACTTGCGGTTTCCAGCTTTAAATACCTGCTTCAGCAATTGTGAAGAGCGTGTTGTATAAGTGGATATATCGAATATCAGTAATGTGATGGATAGTATGGAAAGTGATTAATATATCATTACAGACACTGGCCTTCAAAAACAAACCAACAAAATGCTGAAAAAGAAGTAAATGATACCCATTGAAAAAACAGGAATAAATTAAATCTGAATGTCAGATAAACCTGGTTTTCAGCTGCTGAATTTTTGTAACTCAGAAATCAAATTTTATTCTCTGCTTTAGCATTTGAATATATTATTTTTTGTTAGTTTTTTTTTTCTGTTACTTTAGCACTCTCTACATATACTGAGATTAGGATTTTGATAGACAGTACAGATTCATGGTTGTGTGCTGTTTGCTCACATGCTTATATTTCTGTATCTGCCCATGGTTTTAACTTAAAGCTCATCAGTCTCTGTGTGGTTATCTGTTCCCATATTGGGAGTGTCTTTCATGCTGTTCTGTTGTATTTTTCCCTCCCTTTAGAAAATGCAATTGTTGGGGAAAATCTCATTGAAGAATTTATAAAAGAGATTAAGGAGGGTGACTTTCTGCTGCACTTGGACTCCAAGCAATTCCTAGCAGATTCTTTCGTTGATTTTCCCCGGGATGAAGAGTTTGACCTGTCTCCAAGTGTGTTGCTAGGATGTAGAAGCGGATTTCGAAGAATTTCATCTCCTCAGAAAGCAGTCCCAAATTCACAAGGGTGTGGTATGTCTCAGTTTAGCTTTACCTTCTTTGGTGTTAGGAATCAGTATAAACCTAAAGTTGGAAAATCATCAGTGATCTTGTGTTTATGGTTAATATATGAAAGGTGTTAAGCACCAGCGTGAAAGATGAATCTGAGGAGAGATGGGAATTAGTGCTTTGCTTACTGTTCAGTACTTGTGTTACAGACAAACTTGAACCAATGATTTGGAAACTGGCATCATGGCACTAACATTGTATAGAAGGTTTTGCAAACATATTGGTGGAGTTTTTAGAGCTGTCTGATATTAGAAGGTCTTTCTGTAATGTACATGATCCTTAATAAGAAGATTTCACAAAGACAATAGAGCCAGAGCTTCAGATGATGATACATTACCCAGAAGAGAAACCTAGACGCAGAAATGGCAAAGGTTCTGAGACTGTGACTTCCTGGGCCAAGTCCAGCCAGCTCAGATGGAAGCTTTCTCGGTGCTGGCCAGCGCCCAGACCTGATTGCACTTCTGCCCCCTTTTCATCTTCTTTCCTTCTGTTTAGTCTGCTTCCCTGGAGCAGGCTGCCTTTTGGCCAACATCCTGCTTAGGGCTGCCAAACTCACCTTTTCGACGGATCCCCGTCGCTGTGCCTGGCACCCTGTGTACCAGACCATGCTGCCAAAAAGCCTTTGCCTGAGCAGCCCCGGTCTTGTTTCTGTCAATCAACATCAGCCCTCCTACAGGGCACCCCTCATCATTCTCGTTGGCGCAGTGAGCCTCAGTGAGTCTGTGTCTGTCTTCTGTCAATTTGGGATGTATTCACTATGTCTAACTTTTCTGAGGGGTACAGAGGAGGGTTGTACCACTTCTACGTATAAGACCAACAGTAGCAGGTGTTGGATAAGTTATCCAAAATGGGGAATATTTTCAGATGGGAGAACTTCAACACTATGCAGCTGAAGTTAGAGACCATAGGAGCAAATCAAAATACATGAAAACAACTTAGCTCCCTGCTTGGTGTGGTGTTTCTCTTCAAGTTAGGAAAGCTGCTTAATGCCTGGGTAAGGGCTTCAAAGTAATCAAGTGATGAATCGGTTCTGAGCTGCTCCAGTTTCCAGCTCGGACCTTTAAGGGTAAATTGACTGCAGCTTCAGTTCACCTCCATGGTCTGAAACTCTTCAGGTTTTGGTTGTTTAAACATACCATGCAGGAAAAAGATTAATTCCTATTGAGAATCTGGAGTCTGTAACAACTTGCAGTTACTTAACAAGATGTAATGTTGTGCTGATTAAAGGTATCATGGTTTGTTAAGCAGAGTCCATCACTTAGAGTAGAAGAACTTACAAAGAATGGGATCTTTCTACCAAGTATTTCCTGCCAGGGACAAAGGCCTCTAAGCAGCAGTGAGTTAATTTGCCTTGTGCTTTAGTTCATACATATTTGAACGAGCTAGCTGTAGGAAAAAGTCACTCAGTAAAACAGACTTATGATAGAGATGTGGAAAAGAGACAGTTTCCGCTCCAGCTTTTGGCAGAGATTTCATATTCTAGAGATGCCATAGTAGGCATGCTGCTAAACACTGGTTTGTGTAGTAGGACTGCATATTTTCTTCTAAACAGGGGATTTAGGAATTCTGTTTCCTCTTTTATATATATGTATATACACACACATATATATATGTTTATTTTGCATTATGGATATATTGTGGTCATTTATCCTCTCTGGGTCTGTTCCTCTACTAATAACAGTGACTAGTAGTAAGAAGTATCACCTTTGATTACAGAAATCAAAGTTGTGTGAGGGTGACAGGGATTGTTTCTTTATTCTCTCCCCTTTCCTGTTCCACCTTGTTGTTGAAATACAGATTGTCTTTTCAGATCTTGATCTTATTGATTTGCTTGTTTTTATTTCACTGTAAGTGACTTGCCCTTGCTTCAGGAAGCATAGACAGATCTTAGAAGCGGCAGCTTTCTCGTGTTTCCAATAAACTTAATACTTTCATTTGGGGACATTCAGCTTGCATAAACCTGCCTCTGCATCTCATACATTTTCCTTGCAGTCATCTGTTTTCTGAAGTTTGCATCTATTGTAGCTTTGTTTCATGTTTTCCCGTCTGCAAAATGGGTAACATTTGTCATGTGTTAGTTTTTCTTATGTGATGTTTTTTTGTCTCAGTCTTACATGGAGTTACTTTACCACACAGATATTTACGAATATAATTCCTGAAGAGTCTGAGGTAACAGTTTTGTTTTAGCTAGATTTTAAAGGGACAAAAGACACTTTCTTTGCTGAGGTGTGAGCTGAAAAGAAGAGAGTTGGAAACTGTCTGGGAGACAGCTTCATGGACTCAACCCTTTTTCCCCCTTTTATTTCAGGAGAAAGCCTGAAGCCTGCTTGTGAGTTATCTTTGGTTTATTGTATGTTTCTGTGCTGCTTCCTTTTATTATTTAGAATGCTTTGTGCTAGTCTATCAGAGTTGCTCTGAGCAGAGCATAACCCACATCAAATAAAGTGCTAGATTTGTAGCTGAGCTGGCAGCTCAAGACTTCATTTCTAATATTCTAGATCAAGAATCTGATATCCTGAAGTTTTCCAGTGTCCCTGGAGGGAGGTAAAAGCAATGCAAGCATTAGGTAATGATCAGCGGTGGCAGTCTTTGAGCATGCTCAGTGTAGTGGGAGCTGGTCTTAAGTAAAATGAGGCTACTGTGAGGAGCAGTATTCCTGTGCGGAGTTGCTTTGTGATTCCCCAGTGAGCTGCTCTTTAGCCTGAAATTGCTATTCAGCATGTTGTTCCCCTGGTGTACGCAGAAGCCCGAGTGTGGTTAGAAGTGAGGCCAGGTTACAAATCTGATGTGCAGGAGCAAGGGATTCAATTTGGGTGTTTAAATGTAAATTTAATTTTATTATTTTATTTTATTCTTTTTTTCCTATTATATGCATACAAATTTTGGGCCTAGTACTAATGCTTAGCTCTGAGATTTTGGCTCAAGGCTATTCTCTAGTTTCCTACATTGTTAAGAAAATATGAATGTTCAAGCTTGAAAGAAGTACAATATTATGGTTTGTCTGACTTCTAGAATCAAACTTAAACCTCTATGTGATTGTGTGGAGTGTAACCTAGAGGTGAAATGACACGTACCTTCAAGAGTTATAGAGTCTAGAAAATATTCATCTCAGCACCAGAGTTTTTTGCTGTTGTCTGTGCCTTTTTGTTAATCTAATGTGTGAGGCAAAAGGCAATTTTACTTGCTTAAAATGTGGTTGGAGACACAGATGTTACTTTCACATCATGACTATAACTACAGAAAAAGTAGGATGATCTGAAAAGCTAGTTTGTTCCTTTTTAAACTTTACTTGCTTAATTAGTCTCCCTCACCCTAAGCATATTTTTCTTCAATTTAGGCGTGGATTACTAATTTCATTTTAATTTCTACTATTGTTCATTTGCAATGAGTATGATCCTTACTGCATGTGTTGGAAAATGTCTTGAAAATGTATCATACACTCTTGTGTATCAAATAATATGTAAGAGACAGGAGAATTCTGTCTGATTCAGGATGTTTTTTGGTCTGTAATTGATTTTAGATATGTGTTATACCTAGAGAAATTGCCTTGATACGTACATGGGAGGAAAATTTCAGTCTCACATTTGTCTCATCCTAGAATTTCCCATTGGACCATTTAGAGAAGATGCAGGAAGATATGGTCATTTTTATACTAGCTGTCATTTTAGTATATTCTAATTTAGGTGCTTCTGTAAGTTAAATTAATTTACATTCCAGTGTGTTGGCCAGAACAGCAATTCAGCATATGGCTTGTAGTGGGGGCGGCCAATTTTCCATTACTGTTTCTCTCTCGTACAAGCTTAAAATGCTGTCAAGGCGTAGGGCAAAAACAGAAATGAAGTTTTTCACATTGTCAAAGTCCCAAAATATACATGTGATAGTGTTTTGAAGGAAATCTACATCTGGAAAGCAACTGTGAAATAAGAAGTAAAGGTATTGTCCTGTAAATGTGTCTGTGACTCTTCTGCTTTAATGTTCATTTGAATGATCTGGAGAGCAAGACAGTTTTTGCATGATCTCCCAGAAGACAAAGAGTTTTCTTTGTAATACGCAACAGGTCAGCTGGAAATATTACTCCTAAATTGTACTGAAAATGATATATATACAGACTAAGAATATCTTTTTGGTTTGTTATTGGGTTGTCATGTGCACAACTAGTGACTTTTAATCCAGCCATTACTGTTTAGTTTGGAAGTGCTGACCAAATATTTCGTTACCAGGAAATCTGAAGGAAAGTGTTACCATATGGTGGGTTTCTGCATGATGTTTCAGGAGTTTCTACTCCTAGGAGTCGCTCTGTTTCTGTCTGTAGTGTTCGTAGAAGTTACTCTGTAGCTTGTGTTCCCTTGTTTTCTTTCACAACCTATCCACAAAGTGCATTATCTTATTACAAATGGATTTGACAAATGGAAATCAGGCCTGGACTTGGCATTTCCAAAGACCTTGACGTGCACTAATTCAAGAACATTTTTAGGGTGATCTGAGGAAAAAAAGGCCATGGTTTATATTCCTGTCATTGATGAGTTTAATGAACATTTAAGGAGTGTTTACCTGTGTTATACCGCTTAGAAATACATGTATCAAGAGCTTGAAGCCTATGGTAAGTCTGCCAGTATGATACATATGTACACCCACACATATGTGGGTGAATGCCTGAGGTGGTTAGATTCCAAAAGAGTAACAAATGTTTTTTCTCTTTGCAGTTGTTTGTCCTCCGGGCAGTCATTTCCAGAACGATGAATGCATTCCCTGTCCTCTTGGCTACTATCAGCATCAGACAGGACGTTCCTCATGTATAAAGTGTCCCGTGGACAAAACTACCGAGTCCTATGGGGCATTCAGCGCAGATCACTGTGAGTTGAACTCATTTCTTCCCTTATCCTTTGTATTCTCTCTTTGAACAAGTCATGGGGTTTTTTTTTTCATCTGTAAGTTTAAAAAAAAAAAAAATAACCTCCCTCTGAGTTTTTTTGGATGGACATAATCTCTTCTGGATACATTCAAATAGATTTTTCCAGGACAGAAAAAACTGTCTGGTGTCTTGACCAAATATGCATGAGAAATGAGTGGTCAGTCTCATCCAGGACGTTGTGGTTCCTTGAGACGTGTTCATTGGCCTCAGGAATGATATCTGGGTATTCAGTATCAGTGGGAAATAGCTTACGTAGTTCACTCATTGTCACTTTCATGAACACTAAAGTAGTCTTGTCTCTGTGCAGCTCTTTCACTTGCAAATACAAATTCTTCTCACAAAACAATTATCAATATATTCACAAAAGTTGGCGTATTCAGTTTAAATGACTTATTTTTGCACGCAGTTCCATAAAGAAAATCACTTAAGTCCAAATTCCATTTCATCTGCAGCATTAGCTCATGCATACAAAGAAAAATGGGTAGTAAGAGTGGGTTTTTTGGGAGTATCGGTGGGTATAGCGATGCTTTGTTCTGTTTCAACCTGTTTCTTTTCTTAGGTGGGATAAAATAAACAGGTTCATTTTAATGCACCCTGATATCAATTAGCTTTTGCTTAAAGAAGAGGTTAGATTGAGATGTCATTCTTCATTTCCACCTGTGTTCCTGGTGTAGGTTTTGGACTCCTGTGCTTGAGAGTTTGCTCCTTAGGTTTTCTTTACTGCACTTCTTGTTTTCTTTATTGCAAGTGCCTGCAACTAAACCTGCTCCCTGCCTGGTCTCTGCCTCACCTGAGTCTGAGTGTCAGCTCTTTCCAAAGGGCCATGTTGTACCCATTTAGCTTTCTTCTTCCTCTCTTCTTCTGTCTCTCTCCCTCTCTTTTTCAGCTGTCTCCTTACAAAATCTGAAGAGTTTGCTGAATTAACTGCCAGATAAAAAAAGGAAAATATTGACTTCTAAGCACAGCACAAGAAAATTGGAAGGTTGAAGCCTTCTCTGTGCTGCTTACCCTGTTTTCCTCCCAGCGGTTGTGCCTCTGTGGCAAGGATGACTGCGGCACGAGAAGCGTTTCCTACACTACCTTAGCTCCTGGCTTGGTGCATTGAATTGAAACAATGCTGAGGCTGCCACATTTTGATATGTCAGACTAAACTCTGGTCGTTTCTTTGTACATAAACAAGCCTCGCTTGCTTCAGCAGCATCTCAGAAGGAGGGCATCAAGGTGGTTAACCTGTCAGGCTTAGTCCACTTGGGATTCTCTGCTGCTGCCTTTAATGTTCGTAAATTTTCCAGATTTCTTTCTCTGTGGAGCCCAAACACCTGTTTTCTACAGACTTCTAAATCATTAAAAATGTTAAGCAGTTGGGAAAAATGCTGCTAATTAAAATCAAAGCTTTTCATTCTTTGAGAATAGAGTGCAAATATCTTTTCTTTCCCACTGAAAGGGAGAATTTAAAAAAGGTGGAAGTGTAACAAATAACAAATTCATGTGATGACTCTTGTACCTTGGTTCATAACATTTCATGGATCCGTTGCAGTAGGCAGTGAACAAGCCTGTAGGAAAATACAGTTACTCCTCTGCACTTCTCTGCTTTACAGTTTTTGGCATAAATGAGAGCTGATCCATGGCAGAGAATCCTAAATATGTTTGGAATATGAATTGCAGTAAAAACAAAGCAGTGAGACTACCATGTTTCAGAGCATGAAACACAGTGCAAATTATAGATTAATATTCAGTTAATATTTTCCTACCCCATTGACAGGACTGGAGGCAATGGACACAAATTGAAACACAGGAGATTACCTCTGAACATCACAGAATCACAGAATGGTAGGGGTTGGAGGGACCTCTGGGGATCATCTAGTCCAAACCCACTGCCAAAGCAGGGTCACCTACAGCAGGCTGCACAGGACCTTGTCCAGGCGGGTCTTAAATATCTCCAGAGAGGGAAAATCCAGAACCTCCCTGGGCAGCCTGTTCCAGTGCTCTGTCACCCTGAGAGTGAAGAAGTTCTTCCTCATGTTCAGATGGAACTTCCTATGCTTCAGTTTGTGCCCGTTGCCCCTTGTCCTGTCACTGGGCACCACTGAAAAGAGCTTGGCCCCATCCTCTTGACACCCACCCTTCAGATATTTA
>Ga0065711_1033677_pt1 | contig 25036 bp, 11 predicted proteins | sample Hoacrofraction12_FD_59098 | JGI IMG/M metagenome (GOLD analysis project Ga0065711, IMG submission 59098) | Hoatzin crop microbial communities from Cojedes, Venezuela - Epithelial fraction 12 v2 (version 2) | ecosystem: Host-associated > Birds > Digestive system > Esophagus > Crop | place...
CCCCCCCCCCGCAATGATGAAGGCACAACTTCGACTAGATGAGGTTTCTTAGAACCGCATCCAACCTTGAATGTTTCAAGGGATGGGGCATCTACGACCTCTCTGGGCATCGTATGCCAGTGTTTCACCACCCTCATCGTAAATAATTTCTTCCTTATATCCAGTCTACATCTACTCTCTTTTAGTTTAAAAGCATTATGCCTTGTTCTATCACAGCAGGTCCTCCTAAAAGGTTTGTCCCCATCTTTCTTATAAGCCCCCTTGAAGTACTGGAAGGCTGCTATAAGGTCTCCCCGCAGCCTGCTCTTCTCCAGGCTGAACAGCCTCAATTCTCTCAGCCTGTCCTTGTAAGAGAGGTGCTCCAGCCCTCAGATCATCTTTGTGGATCTCCTCTGGACCCGCTCCAACAGTTCCATGTTCTTCTTGTGCTGGGGGCTCCAGAGCTGGATGCAGGACTCCAGGTGGGGTCTCACCAGAGCAGAGGGGCAGAATCACCTCCCTCAACCTGATGGCCAAGCTTCTTTTGATGCAGCCCAGGACGTGGTTGGCCTTCTGGGCTGTGAGCACACACTGGTGACTCATGTCTAACTTTTCATCCAACAGTACCTTCAAGTCCTTCTCGGCAGGCTGCTCTCAATGCCTTCATCCTCCAGCCTGTATTGATACCAGGGGTTTCCCTGACCCAGATGCAGGACCTTGCACTTGGCCTTGTTAAACCTCATGAGGTTCACACGGGCCCACTTCTTGAGCTTGTCCTGGTCCTTCTGGATGACATCCCTTCCCTCAGGCACCTCAACAAGGTGAACTAGAAGCTCTGCTCAGGAGCAACTTGATGAAAGCTCTCATCTCTCTCAGAAGTCTCCTTACTCCTGTGGGTTTGCATAAACCATTACAGAGCCCACCAAATAGTTACTGTTCAGTTATTTATTTAAGGTTAATTGAGACAAATGAAATAGGATTTTTTCAGTTAAAAAAAATAAAATAAACATAGATTTTCCTTTTCTTCCCATACGTTAGAAATGTAATTCAGCAGCACTTCAAAAGCAAACTATCAGAACATATGATGGTAAAAATTGCTCGTTATTCAAATTCATCTGGAATTTTTCAAATTAATTTTTTGCAATTTTTAAATAGACTCATTTTCTAGATAATTTTAAATAATTTCAGTTGACCTGAGACTGTATTGTTCAGCAAATAAGCTACTCTCCAGAAACATGTTGCTCAGCTTTCTGCCAGCTGCACCCTCTTGATGTTTCAAGCAGCTCCGTTTTCTGTCATTATGAAGTGAAGAAGGGGAAAATGAAAGGGAAAGACATGACAGATTTATCATAATTTCTTGTATATAATTTATCAATGTCAAAAATAACCTCTTGCCTGAAAATGGAATGAGGTTAATCAGGTGTCTGCTGAAACCTCTGCTGTTGCTTTACCCATAATTTCTTTTGTCACTCTCACAGGTGCCATGGTTGCTGCCCTCAACAGTACCTGTAGCAAAGAAGTGACAGTCACACCAGAGGCCATGGCAAAAGCATTGGCATGAAATCACCTAGCAACAGGAGAAACTGCAGTGTCAAGAAGCAGCAGTGAAGGTGACAACAAAAATAGCACTTGTATGCAGCCTATATGCTGGAAAACTTTATTAAATCCTAAAAGAGCCCTCTGCAGTTTTATTTCACTTATCTTTTCATTGGCTTAGTATAGTGATGTTTTGAGGTTTTCTAAAAAAATGGCCATTGCCAATATGCAACTTTGCCTACTGGAATGATTTGGAAAATACTGGACTGCACTTTTCATCTGAATGTAGTCTAACCCACGTACCTTCTGAATGTTTTCATTCCAAACAGCTGGCGCTATTTAGTCTGACAAATGAAACACTTCAGACAGTTTCTCAATTGTTGTAATTAAAAACAGGAAACAGCAAGGTAAATAAAGTAATCATGGGATCAATAAAGCATTATTATTTTAATGACTATCTCAAAAGCCCAGATTGTGAAGTGCTAGGTTTCAAAGTGCAGGAAATCTTAGGAAGCACGCATTGGTCTCTGATGGAGCTGTTGAGCAAAGAACTGAACAAAAATGAAGTATCTGGCTGGAATTCAGTCTTTGTCTCTGAAAAAAAAATTAGATTTCTGGGGAATTGCCATAAATAAAGATGCTGCAATAAGGTGAGGCGAGTGAAAGATCAGAGAGGAATCATGGCTGAAAGAGAAGATTGGGGACAAAATCTGATGTTGATGTAGGAAGAGGTATCTCCAGTGACAGAAGTTACCAAATACCAAAGCATTCTGTGTAAGGTGTGTGGCATTAGTGTTTATGAAGGAAATTGAACGCCACCTTCAGTCACTTTGTGCTTTTCTTGAACAATAAGGGGCCTAACAGATTAAGAGAGGCTTCCCTAGTGTTGTGTTAGATGCAACAAATGAGTATCTTTGTGAAATGTTTATGGCCTGTGACAGAGAGCAAGACAAGGGCACAGAATACACTACACAGTCCAGCGCAGTATTATGACCGAGGGACTGTTTCCTTTCAGTGCTTTCTCTTTCACGGATCTTGCAGAATATCTTCAAGCATCCACAGTTTTCTCTCCAGTCACTACCTCTTTCTGCATTTTCCTACACTTTACCTTTTCTATCTCTGTGACTTGGCCAGATGAGCTGAAAGTGTTACTGATGCTTCAACTCAGAATTTGCCTGTTAAACAATGAAGAACTGTGTGAATATTTGTGTATTTCTTAAGACAGGTTTGCAGTTTTCCGTTGTCATTTAGTGTTCTGGTAGAAACTGTCTTATTGTTTTCATTTTTCTACGTTGCTTGGGCATATATTTTAAATGTTTAAGTCTTAAATCTCTGTCTATTGTAAGAGCTACATATCTGGCAATCTTTACAGGACGCGACTTGAAACTGCTTGCTGAATCATTTACCTCAGAAGGGTCAATAATTTCACCGCATGTTGAAGAAGTACCTTGGCAACTTAGAGATTTATAAGAACTGTGAAGCATTTGCTTTCACTGATACTGACAACCCTTAAATGAAATAACAGCAGGCTTATATTTTACAAAAAAATTTGCAACAGTAAACGCATTCTCCAGTAGGTGATAAATGTTGAATATTTTTCTCAGGGATTAGTATTTCCTTTTAATTTCTCTGAGAACAGTCAAATGAGGTCAGATCCTTTGAAAACGATGTTAATATCTCCAGTAGGATTTTTGTATAAACTTTAAGCATTGTGAGGGAAGTGCATCTTAAAAAAAGCTGACAGAAATACTATTACAGTAAATACATATTTGGAATAAACTTGTTACTTCTGAGTTTGTGGGTTTAAAATAAAAATATATTTAATGTTGAAATTAACTTATACATAGCAGGAGGATCTAAGGCTGTCCAATGCCTTTCTGGTTGTGCTAGTGAACAGAGAGCAGTTCAGAAGGGAGAACAGTGAAGAAGCATGGCAAAAATCTTTGTGAAAAAAAATGCTATTATAATAGACTGAAGCGAAAAGATAGTAATGAAGGTAGACTAGGGCAAGAAACAGCAGGGAATAAACAGATCATTTAAGAGGAAGCACCAGTCTGCAGAAATAGTAAGCTTGAAAGGAGAGATGGAGTGCATGGGAAGGCCTAAAGCACCAGTCATGAAGAATATGCAGAGTAAAGCTGGCTGAGGAGGAGATGCTGATTATTAGTGGGTTGTGCAAATGTTCCAAAATCAGATTCTCTAGATGAGAGAGAACTTCCTAAGGAACTCTCTTTCTGGCAAGACTTTGTAAAATCAAAAGGCAAAAGCTCAAGAATGCCTCTACTGATGTGTCAGAGTAGGGATTAATAAACATAAAGTGTATGCTAATTGCTTATTCATGGTCTACATTATTCATACCTGTTTTCATTTCATGATGTTGCCAACTTGGAATCATGCCTTTGAACCAAGAGGTGTCATAGGTGTCATTAGAAGTTCTGATCCACTCTAACTGTGTAAGGTTTGGTCTTACACAATTTCAGTGAAAAAAGATACTGCTTTTGCTGTTCTAGCAATATATTAAATTCTTTCAGCTGTATCATTCACAGAAACTGTTTTCTCGCACTTCCTCTTGGAAGCTGTCATATAAATTTTGTTGAGTCATGTCAAACATCTGTTGCTGTCCTGCTAGATGTGACAGTAATGCTTGTAAGAAAAGGTCTCTAAAGAACTTCTATTTCCTTGAGGGTGTTTTGAGATCTATAAATCTATTTATCAGACCTATGATTATTGAATGAAAACTCCATTGCAACATTACTGAAATACTTGAAACAATATTCCTGCACATTTTTAAGTGACTGCCATAAACATAATGAAATAACTATCCTAACCATCATCAAATTTTTGTAAGAAAGAATTACGGAATATTTAACAGTACAAAAATTTTGTGCACATTGGATTTAGATTCTTCCCTCTATTACCTGCCTGCAAATCCAATGACTTTGGTGTTGTATTATTAAAGTAAACCAGGCTGTTCATGTTCATCAAAAATATTCATTAATAAATAAGAATTTCGGAGGTAATTTGGGAAAAGACAAAAAAAATTGAGCTATATATCTTCTTCAGAGGATTTTGCTAAAAATGCATCATCTGCGGCAGTAGGCTGAGATTTCTCTACTTTCCAAACCTGCAATTCATAGCACTCCAGGAGTTTCTGTTAAAGTCATAAAAACATTAATAAGTACATATGTTTCTGCTTCTGGTCATCTATATATCATCAGAGTTTTATTGTTCCTTGGTATCTTTTTTCTTCCCTGAGAGTCCTCTGTCTATCAGTGATTAGATACCTTTAATAGTAGTTTCATATTTTTACATTTTTAAAAGCTTAATCACATGGGCAGAAAGGTCTAGCACTGCAGAATAAGAACAGGTGAACTTTCTGAAAAGGAGAAACATTTATCCTATTGTTGGTACAGAGAAAAATAATAACACACATTGAGACAGCAAGAATGTATGAAATTCACTTATATTACCAGAACAGATCAGTGATCTTTCTAATACGGCAATTTGTCTCTGACAATAGCCTATACATGATGCTTAAAAAGAACATTTTAATCCCTCTGTAGAGCACCTAATTGAGCAATGCCATGTTATAAAGGAAAGACTCTTCTGGCCTTTAGGTGCTGACCAGCTTGAAGTGCTTATACATGAGAATTGACAGACTCCATTATTATTTCCTGTAGATTGTGTACGTCTGTATTACAGTCAAACCGAGTTAGGATTCATCAAAAGTGGAAGTACATTCAAACGTTGATGACACCGCAAAGTCAAAGCAGAACTAATTACCACATTCATTTTTTTCCCCAAATAATTCAGTACACAAAGCTCTAAAGAGTTCACATTTTGCCATGTATTTTGCTGATAGGAAAATGAGATACTCAAAAAAATCAGAGTGGTTGTAAACAGTGTATTGAGTTAGTCATTCCACATGGACATCTGAATTCTGTGTTGAATTCAAACTAGCAGAAAAAAAGCTCCACTCTTCCAACAAGTCTTTTTACACTGGGTGGAAACCTGCATTTTAAGCATTGTCCGCTTCCTGTCATGGAATTGGTCTCCACTCTTGACAGTCCAGCTAAGCAAGGACTGACTGCATTAGTTTTGCCAGTGCAAGTAGATTCCTCTGTGGATGTGACACAGAACTCAGTGAGGACAGTGTGAAAAATTCCTTTCATATCAAAACTCGTCAGGTTTATCTATCTTATGCTGTGTGTGTGTGTAAATAATGTAGCAAAATGTAAAATGAGATAGTACAGACAGTATAAGATTATTTTTATTATGCAAAACACTGAGTTTTCACTCATACTTATAGTCTAGCAGAAAGTGTCCCTGCTGTGGCAGGGGAGTTGGAATTAGATGATCCTCAAGATCCCTTCCAACCCAAAACATTTTACGATTCTATGAAAAAATGAGACATGTATATGCTAATATTGGGATCAATATTACGTGTGATGGGAGAGAGGACAAGAAATCCTGCTTCTCGGTTCTTCTTCATATCTTCTAGGATCATTTTCTGTGAGTCACATTGCTTGTTGAAGCCTTTACATGCTCTGGACAAAGGCACATAGCAAAGCTGAGCTCTATCACGTTGAGATTGCCCCACATCTGTGCTGTGGACTTAGCTCTTGTGAGGCCTTGCTGCTATCAGCATTCTGCCCAATTCCTTGTTGTTATCTTTGGATGGCTGCTCTCAGTCTCTTGACTGGCTGCATGTTCACCACTTGTTTAAACCCTGCTGTGACATTTATTCTGCTGTTTTTACACACTCATACATGCAGTCTCTCATTCATACTCCATGCAAACTTACGTATTGACTATATTGTGTATTCCTTTGCAAATCTCTACAGGAAAGATTTATCTTGGAGAATGGAAGACAAGGAACCGAAATGAACAATGTTTTAGCAGTTCAGCAGCTGTCCCTGATTTATTTATGCTTAATGTTGAGGCCACAGGTTAATGGGAATAAGTTAATCAATGCCTTTACTGATGATAGAAGAACAGTTCTTGTGAAGTACTACTTTTAGTTTTGTGTTGCAACTGCCAGACTGAAACCCAGGGCCTGCAACTTTGTTTTTTATCACAGTGCGATTCATCTTTCACTAAGGAAGTGAAAATACTTTTTAAAACAAAAAAATTTGCAAAGTCGGTCTTCTCAAATGGAGTAGAAGAGGATGTCAAGTCAAAATATTCAAGGAAACAGGAAAAAGGTAATCATCAGAGATTTATTTCTAAGGCATTAGATGATTTAACTCAGATTTTATCTTCGTATATTAAAAAGTGTAAATATACCCTATACAAGAGTACTTAAGAAGTTAGACAGTCTTTGGGTGCTTTTGATAAGATTTCTTACTTATACTGAAACTAGAACTGGTCTTGCCTTCATCAGGATACTGCTAATTCAAGTTAGCTTCACAGATTTTTCTGTGGGGAAGCCCTTAGCTATCAAAAGTTACTTTGAACCTAAGCAGAAAAATTATGTTTCCTTGCTTTATTCTACATACATGAGCTTAATAAATTAAAATAGGAGGAAATTCTCCAGTTAATACTTAGAATTCTTTTTCCTTTGGATTGTATAAGCAGCAGATCATATTCTGTTTTGGTGCCTGTTGTGCAGCCACCTCTGTGCCACAGAGCACAAATTTTAGGCCACAGAAATTTAAAAAAATGTAAACTGAAACACAAACAGAGGACAATATATATTAAAAATAATAATTCACAGAATCATAGAAGAGTTTGGCTTGAAAGGGACTTTAAAGATCATGTAGTCCCAACCCACTTGTCGTGGGCAGGGACACCTTCCACTAGACAAGGTTGCTCAAAGTCCCATCCAGCTTGGCCTTGAAAAATTCCAGGGAGGGGGCATCCACAACTTCTCTGGACAACCTGTTCCAGTGCCTCACCACCCTCATAGTAAAAGATTTCTTCCTTATACCTAATCTAAATCTAACTTCTTTTAATTTAAACCATTACCCCTTGTGCTATCACTACACGCTCACATAAAAAGTCCCTCTCCAGCCTTCTTGTAGGTCCCCTTCAGGTACTGGATGGCTGCAATAAGGTCTCCCCAGAGTCTTCTCTTCTCCAGGGCGAATAACCCAAACTCTCTCAGTCTTTCCTCATAGAGGAGGTGTTCTATGCCTCTGATCATTTTTGTGGCCCTCCTCTGGACTGGCTCCAACAGCTCCACGTCTTTCCTATGCTGAGGGTTCCAGAGCTTGACACAGGACTCCAGGTGGAGTCTCACCAGAGCAGAGTAGAGGGGCAGAATTATCTCCCTTGACCTGCTGGCCACGGTGCTTTTGATGCAGCCCAGGATACGGTTGACTTTCTGGGCTGCAAGTGCACATTGACGGGTTGTGGAAGTGTCTATTTGCCTTGGACTTCTGAAACTTTGAATGTTCAAGGAAAAATTATTATTATACTGTAGTATTTATAATGAAGTCACCCAAGAATCCTGACACTCATTTTGAAATTTAAATAGGTGTTTTCATAGAAAGTTTTAACTAAAAATATTCTTCTGCAATGCAAGATATCTCTAATGGACATGTAATAATCTTAAAGAATATACATTAAAAAAACACCTAGTCTTGTTTTTTAGTAGTTAAAATATTTGAATTACATTAAAAAAAAAATCACAATGAAGCGTCACTTATTTTTCTCCATAGCTCTAGTAATCTCCATGAAAATGAAAAATTTTTCCTAACGTCTAAAAGCAGAAATTTCTCTTCATCAGAGCATATCATGGCAGATGCTATCATCTACTTAAAACAGAGATGTACCTGAAATGTCTTTGTTGCACAGTAATTCCTTGTAATGCAAAATTTTACACACATCTTTAATTTCACAATGCATAGAACTCAAGAAAGAAATATGGATTTCATGCCTTTGTCAGAGATCTCAATAGTTTTGAACAATTTTGACCAGTGAATTAGTACTGCAGTTTTGAAGTAACAGATGTTCATCCTCTGAAATACTACCAAAGTCTGAAAAGACTTTAAAATTGTGCATTTTTTTCACTGCCACAAGCTTATATTTCTTTCTCTAATATTAAGGAGAGCTGAGAATCTACTCTGAGGTAAAGTGTTAGTGGTTCATGTAGGAAACTTGGGAATTTCTCATTTTAGCTGCTGAATGGTACAGAAAATGCAGCTCTATTTTTATCATCCTGTTGCTGGCCTTCCTCTAACTTCCAACTTTTATTTGTTGGAAGTAACATTAAGCAAAATACAGAAAACAGTACAAAAGTAATTCATGTTATTTTCTGTATTTTCCAAAAAAAAGTTGCTAAAATGACCTTACTTATGCAAATAAGACCTAATTATTTTCAGTAAAAGATCCAAGTTGTAATATATGGTATCTTGAAGTAATGTCAGGATGTGTAACTCCAAATATTTCAGCACTCTAGCAACCAACGTTAAATCCTTAGTGTCTCTTTCAAAACCCACTACCTGAAATTAAGCCAAGTTTCAGGAACCGGAGGCACTGTATCTGGTGTTTGCAAAGAGGTAAAACAGTCTATCTGACAGATAGAGAACTCAGTTTTGCTTCAGCAAAGGAAGCCTTTGCTGTGGGTTATGTCACGATACCATATTATTAAGGGAACGATGAGTTAGATGAATGTATGAAAACAACAACCAAGAACAGAATCTGAACCACAGAAAAGCTGTTTCTTTTTATTTATGAAAACTATGATTAATCCTTTGCCATAGTTCTATGTAGAAAAGTCTTCTTTTTGGGGGTAAGTCTTCTTTAGAAATGATGTGGGCAGAATTCCGAATTCCTGCAGAATACAGCATACACTGTAATTTCTGAAACACTTGAAGTCATGGAAGAAAAAATCCTCTGCTCCTGAGATTTTTACCTTGTCAACTAGATTTTAAGAAGTTCAGGGAAATGTAAAAAAAAATAGTTCAACACTATTAACATCGAGAACTGCTTTGCAAATTAAAAGCAGTTATGATTGATTGCGACAACATTCTGTAAATACTATATTCCATATGTTACGAATGTAATAGTCTATAAAAGTCAAGGTGGGGAAATTAAATTGCTTTCCAAAAACTAAGGAGAGCTCAGTGCTCTAAGTAATGAAGGCAGGGAAGACTTTAGGACTTTCTTCTTTCTGGACATGTTGATTGTTATTGCAGACGTCTCTGAAGAGTCAAATTTGAGGGTTTTATTACTGTTTCTTTACTTAATATCTTAAAAAGCACGATTTGTCTGAGAAGAATGCAGAGACAAAAGCAGGTCATAAAGTAACCAGAACATATCAGAACTTCTTATCAGCAAAAGCACAGTGCAAACAAAATATAGCCTTGAAATCCGTCACCCAGGACATCTGACAAATACCTTACAAAAGACAACATGTGGATGAAAAAGTCGAGCTTTGTTTATGCACTGCCTCATACCATCTATTCCAAATTGTCTGAGACACTCCCAGAACAGAGGTACTCTGATGTTCTGAAGAGGTTGGTCGTCTTCTCTTACCTGTTCCCAGAACCACTGCAGGTGAACAGGAGATGATAGGAATTATGCTCCTACCTCCTCAATTTGACCTTACTAGTGTGAAGGCCTGAAATACCTGAAGAATAAGGCTAAATTTACCTAAACATTCTTTCCAGTCACCAGTCAATTCTTAAAAACTTTTTGATAGAGGGGAAAGGAGGGTAGAAAGAAGACTTTCTGATGAACACAGTGCAAAAAAGTAGACAAACTTCAAAGGCCGTTCTCATCTGTTTCAAATGCTGGCATGACCAAGGCTTTAATTTGTAACTAAATTTATTTGAAAGAATAGTGTGAACAGCTTGTATTAAACTCAGTCCATCAAGTTTTTTTTGCGTGTAATGAGCAGGGTCATCCTTTACAGACTTTTTAATGCAAGCTAATAAACTATCTAATACTATAGTTAGCTCAAGTATTTTGTTTCCAGCCAGCTTGATTTTAACTGAATATCCAATTAACTGAAGAATAATGAACCAAATTCATCAAAATAATAAAGTAATACCTGTCAATTCATTGTAGAAACATTAATTTGGGAGATGGGGGGGCAGACTCCTTCTTTTTGTGGGCTCTAAATAACCCATTGTAGCTGCTAAGAGTTAACTTTCTTGTTATGCAACTGTTTTTCCTTAACCTGTCTCATTTCATGCTTTTTATTGAAAAAATGAAAGGTTGTTGACTAGGATGTGTCTTATCTACAGTAAATGACCTATAATCGCCTTACTGAAATTGGGTGGGTATGCTCTGTTCTGAGGTCTGTCAGGATGTTATGCTTTCTTATAAATCCCAGGGAATAAAAAAGTGTTCTAACCTAACATCTATACTCTATACATTTAATGTGGACTTCTTGCACTAATTAGAGGGGAAGGAGAGTACTGAAATAGGAACTGGTTTCACTGTGGATTGTGCTTGACTACTGTGAACGCAGTGAGCACAGACATCCTTGAGATCAAAAGAGAGCCAAAAGATGAATTTTTTTAAAGGGCTATATAAATCAAAACCCTCAGATTTAAAACCAAAGAATATTTTGTTCCTGAATTAGTTCAGATCAAATCTTTCCAAATGTCTTCTGCAGTTAATAATACTTTAAGTTTTGTTTGAAAAGAGAGTTTAGTGGTTTTATTTTTTAAGTTTTAAGGAAAAGAGAGGGGATGTCTAGATCTGGTCAGAGGAAGTTTTGCATTCTGTGGTCCAGACCTGATTCACAAGGCTACCAAGCCTTACCTTATCTCCTGGATGTGAATCACTATATCTCTTTGCTCAGTCCATTTTATAGGTAACATCTGATCCATTACTTCTTAATAGTATTTTGTGCTTCCAGATTTGAAGACTATACTCTTTTGTATAGTTTTTGTGGAAGATGCAGATACATTTTATTTTTTGTTTCTTTACTGTTTACTAATCACAAGCAGGACAGTGACAGTTCATGAGAGGGTATTCTCTTTTGCATCCATATGTTTTCCACCAACTGATTTAGAGATCCATTGTCCTTGTGTGACTTTGTAGAATAGCATATTTACTTTTTTTTTTAATACTTTATTATATCCCTGTTTTAAACATGAACAGTGATATATACAGGTAGTCAGCAACCTAATCTTCCTATTGAGGAATATTTTTTGTAAAATATTTTACATAGCATGAGGATTGTTGCCAAATAAAGGTCTAGATTTGACTCCTCATCTAATAGAGCACCATTTTTATAATCTAGATAACTTTTTTCCCTACAACACAGTTGGATTGCAGATAACCTGGACTCAAAGAAATTAGTTTAAAAGAATGATCTTGAAACCCAATTAACCTTGTGATTATTATAATGGAGGTTCTTATTTATCATGGTCATAGTTGATATACCAGCATTTTGTATGTGATTATACATTTGCATGTGATTATGCATGCTTGGTTGCTGTAGTCTCCATAAATATTCTTTCTGGAGAATGAAGCTAATATCTCTGTCCATGAGACACAAATAAATCTGTGTCAACTTTTGACCGTGTTCCACAGTATTCTTGAAAGCACCACATATGGACAAATCACACACCAGTGTTTATTACATATTTTCTCTGTTTTTTCAAAATATTCTTTCTCATTACCTTCATAGCATTTGGCTCACGCAACTAAGTGACTAAGACAAAAATATTCTAAGTGACACTACGTTTTAGCACGAGTATCTTTCAGATATATTTACCTTAACATTTAAGGAAGTATCATATTCTTTGAAGATGAAATTTTTAAAGCCACTCACATTAAACCAGAATTTTGATAGCATAAACCCCACAGGATGAGTCCCAGGCAAGAAGTTCTCTTGGGGTCATCATGATTACTCACAAACTCAAGTCAGTAGTTTGGAAAGAAGTATTGTTCATGAGGAGTTTGGTGCTCCAACAAATCCCCAGTGCTGGATGTAACTCCAACACTGGCTGTGATACAGCACAGCAGAAGCAAGTCATGTCTTGTCACAGAGTATTCATTAGAAAAACAATTTTTTTCACTGTTTCATAAAATATTTTGGAGTGTTTTGCCTGTTTTGTTTGCTTGTTTGTTTGTTTCCAAAAGTTGGAATAGGCACGACAAATACTACAGTGTCATTAAAAGGAAGCATAACATCAACTCAGTCTAATAAGTAGAGGTGAAATGAGAAAAAAATCCTGAGTGAATTCCTGCTGCTTCACTGGCTTCCAAAGTGCTAGTTAAGGAGACCTGATTAGAATAGTATAAGTTAATCTAGTCAAAACATTCATGAGACACATTTTTTAAGTCAAATGCAACGTAGTTTAGAGATTTATCCAGAGTGAGAATAGGAGCAACAGCAATATTTCAACATTATTGTCCATCCAGGCTCCCATATATGTCAGTTCACACTCACACAAGCAAATGCAACATGTTTGCACCTGTGATTCTTTGTCACAGTACTTCTCTTGGAGTTTTGCTGTACTAATTGTTTATACAGTAGCCAGCATCAGAATTTTTTACTTGTCTCTCCAAAATCTAACTATAGTTGGACAGGAAGAAAAGGCAGAAAGCTCCTGAAAGTCAATTTCCCTGAAAACCAGGTATTGTGTACTGAATGAAACAATCTCTGTTTTATTCATTCTGTTGTGCTGCCATCAAGAAAGTCACTCACCACGTCCCCTGTTTCTCCAGCTCTTCAGCTTTTTCTAAAGACAAGAAAGGACAAAGGGCCTTTCATAAACATAGGTAGCACAAAAGATGTACCACTCAGGGCATTACTTTTAAATCACTGTATCCCTACAGGGTCGTAACTTCTTTATTTCCTTAAATTTTGCATGCAGCTCATTCTGCACATCTGCCTTGAAGTGAGAGCAGCTGAGGTAGATTTCTGTACGAACTGGCAATTCTCTTCCCTTTGCAATCACATGGGCTGCACAAGTTTAATAGATGTTGAACTTGGACCGTCTGAAAGGATCAGATTTAAGTCACTTACTCCCAGACATGGACAGACTGCCAGCCTGCTGTATGGGTATTTCCCTTATTAACAACTAAGCAGAAAATGCAGTTTTGCTATGTGTTTGGCTAGAGATGTGATGTTTTGCACATGAACGACAACAGAGATTAAAAATTTGAAGTTTCAAATACAATTTTAACTGAATGTTTTCAGAGTTTTATTACGTCTTTGTCTTTTTTTTTCAAGAAAGGAAAAAAGAAATTAAAAACCTGTGCTTATTTTCCCAGAGTGGTGCACCATATTTTTGGTCTGACACATTCAGCTGTACCAGTAATGTTCTGCTATGTCAATAAAGTAATGAAACATGACTGAAGTAACTAGACACAGCAATGAAATAGGCCACAAAATGCAACAAATAAGTTTTTTTGCACAAAAAGGGGAAAAAAAGGCTCTATATTTTTGTAATTCTAATACAGTCTCTTCTAAGAGCATCAGTTAAAATAAATTGAATAAATTATTCACTTTAAAAATGTTATATACTGAAGTAATGAGAATTTTCCATGTTTGACCTGGACCTGTAGTTGCTATGACTATGTTACTTCATGCTGAGGCCAATGACATCCTGGCTTGTATCAGGAATAGTGTGGCCAGCAGGAATAGGGTGGTGATGGTGCCCCTGTACTCAGCACTGGTGAGGCCACACCTTGAGTGTTGTGTTCAGTTTAGGGCCCCTCACTACAAGAAGGACACTGAGGTGCTGGAGCATGTCCAGAGAAGGTCAATGAGGCTGGTGAGGGGTCTAGAGAACAAGTCTTACAAGGAGCAGCTAAGGGAGCTGGGGTTGTATTGTCTGAGGTGGCTGAGGGGAGACCTTATTGCTCTCTACAACTACCAGAAAGGAGGTTATAGTGAGGCAGGTGTTGGTCTCTTCTCCCAGGTAACTAGCGATAGAACAAGAGGCAATGGCCTCAAGTTGCACCAGGGGAGGTTTAGATGGGATATTAGGAAAAATTTCTTTACTGAAAGAGTGGTCAGACATTGGAACAGGCTGCCCAGGGAGGTGGTTGAGTCCCCATCCCTGGAGGTGTTTAAAAAATGTGTAGATGTGGCACTTCTGGACATGGTTTAGTAGGCATGGTGATGTTGGTTTGATGGTTGGTCTAGATGATCTTAGAAGTCTTTTCCAACCTATAATTCTATGATTCCATGATTCTATGAAGGCACTTTTTAATATGAGACTTTACATTTCAGAATCTTCTTGTGCTTTACATATACTAAATAATATGACACTGCTCTGAATAAATGCATACAAACATGTGCATGTGTGCACATATGTGTACACACACAAATGTACACACACAAAAATAGAGGCAAGATATGGAGGACTACAATGTATCTCTAAGGCCAAACCTACACTGCTCTTGACTAACACAGTTAGTTCAGAAGTTTCTAGTGAAATTCCAGTCATATTGATGAAGTGTATTTTAATGCATGTAGCTTATTCTGACTCTGAGGAATCCTTTTATTTTGCCAACAGACAGCAGAAGTTTGCCATGAGTTTTCTCTGATACACTGCAGTAATTTTTCATATGAGGAAGAGTTTCTAATTCTAATTAGAACTGTAAGCTCAAAGTGATGGCTTGTCTAGAAAATGATGCATGAAGATGGAAACCTAGGTAAACACCATGGTTTAACAAGTCTTGAGTGTATAAATCATGCATATAACATTAAAGAAAAATACTCTTTCCTCAAACTGAGATTCCCAAAATCGCTGTGACAACATTAGTCAATATTTATTATCTCAGACTTGGCATTCTGCTGCCTTTTCTTCAGCACAAACTAAAGGCATGGGACATTCATTTATGTTTAGAATCTGAGTACAATATGAACTACTGTCTTCAGATATCCTATACTGTAAACTTTTTAAAGAAAGCACAATTATTCCACTTAGTTAAATATAGTGGCTAACCCAAAGAGTGGCTAGTTCTGAGTCCTGTACCTTGTTAAAAAAAGGCATATGGAATACTTAAACATCTATCTCCTGAAATAGTGGTAGAGAGTAGGGACCAATTACTTATCTGGTGGAAAAATGGTGAATAATACTGAGAAAACCTGTATTTGACATAGCAGGAGCAAATTAGAGACCAGATGAAGAATTTCTCTGCATGTATTCTATGACAGATTTGGTATAAAATAACAGGTTTTATAGGCCCTGTCTTTATTTTCATCTTAAAGCAGCACCACAGCCTGGTCAGTGTGTCCTGATCACATATGTGAGGCACAGTAAGATTCAGGTTTGGAAAAATAAATTAATCTCCGTCATTTTTAAGGGCTGGTACTGAGATTGATTTTTAATGTCTTTGTTGCTGGCCTGAACAATGGGATGAAGTGTACCTTCAGCAAGTATGCAGATGGTGTCAAACTAGGGGAAGCTGGCAGAAACTTTATGAAGTTAAAGCTGAATGAGACATCCTGTACTGGCTGGGGACGTACTGTCTAGCAAGCAGCTTAGCAGAAAAGGATTTAGGTGTTCCAGTGGACACACCGAATATTATTCAGCAGTATGTCTTTGCAGAAATAAAGATTAACTGCCTGTTGGGCTATATGAGGAAGAGTGCAGCCAGCAGGCGACAATGCTGTTTCTCTGTTTGGCACTACGGGTGCAGCATCCGAAGTATCACACACAGTTTTGGGCTCCCCAGTACTCGAAAAACATTGACATAGAGAAATTAGTCAGTGCAAGGCCACCAAGACGTTTAGGTGGTTGAAGCACAAGATGTACAAGGAAGGACTAAGGGAACTGATTTAATCAGCATGCAAAAGAGAAGATGAACGGGAGTTGTTTTCAGCTGCCTGGTAGAAGAGTGTAGAGTAGACAGAGCCAGAGTTTTCTTGGAGGTGCATAGTGAAGGTATTAGAGGTTACGAACATTGATTGCAAAATGGGAAATTCTGAACAGATGTTAGGAAAAAAAGTTCACTATGAGAGTGGTCAAAATCTGAAACAAATTGCCCAGAGAAACTGGAGATACACAATGTTTCACTGTGATCTAAAGCTGAAACTAAATATAGCTTGGAGGCTGGCCATACTCTGAGTGGGAGACTGGACCAGCTTAGTCGCAGAAATCCCAGATGTCCTTCAGAAATCCTTCGCAAGCTAAGCTATAAACAAATCACATGATTCCCAGAAGTGATATTAACAGGATTCGTTGCAGGTTTTTGTCTTGTCTTAGATGTCGTTCCAAAGAAAATCTTGATTTTGAATGCAAACAATTTTTCTGCTATTGCAGGGACTTAAAACACTGAACTCATGACAAAGTTGTCTTTGTAGCTTTAATGTTTTGCACAATGGAAATTACTGAACCAAGCAAATCCTTCTAGCCCTGTCTTCTATGTTGATCCGTCTTTGAGAATCTTCTACTGTCAGCTACAACTCTGAACACTGGCTACAATTATCCACTAAAATGAGCAGGAAACCTTATTGAAGAGGTTTGTTCTGGAAACACTTTTCTTTTATCCTCTTCTTTATATTTTCATGTTGGGATAAAAGAATGAAGAGAGATACAGTATCATTGTTTCATTCCCATTTTGAACAGTAATTTTCCAGGGGTGCTTTACCTGTATGTTAGAACACTTTCATACCTGACAGGCTCAAAACTCAATTCCATTGAAGAAACCATCCCCATGTTTTCACTTTAATCTATGAATTTTTATGTCAGTGAAAAACTCTATGGAAGTGAAAAATCCACCAGTAAATTTTATTCCTTAATGTAGATTTTATCTGGTGTAAAAAAATAGAGACAAGGGCTCCATTACTCTAACTGAATTTTAGTGATAAATATTTTTTTTCCTTTTCTTTTTAATTTGTCATCAAGCTAGAATATGAGTCAGTGCACTGAACTCAGAGAAATTCACTTCCACAAGTAGAGTCAAACATCAACACCTAGTTTGTAGATATTCGTTTGCATTTGAAGATTATTTCCATATATTCTGTTTTCAAAAGACAAACATTAGCTTATCAAAACTTGAAAAACAAATCTTAAATCCAGAATCTTGAATGTTATGACATGATTATTGGGTTATTTTGTGGTTTGGGGTTTTTTTTGGGGGGGGAATATGTTTTTTTTTCTTGTGGTTTTTTTTAGGTTTTTGTTGTTGTTGTTTTGGTTTGTTTGTCTGTTTGTTTCTCCTCAGGACCGATAATATCTTCCACCTGCTCAAATTTTCTATACGCATTGTACGAAGAAAATTGCTTCCTTTAAACCCTATTGTTTCTGAAGTTAGCAGCACATAGAGATGGTACAGACACATACCAAGAGTTTATGCTTAAGAAGGTGGCAAACAACAGACTACTACCCTGTATTTCAAGAAAAAGAAGAGTGCATGCTGTGGACTGAAGTGGCATATCATGACCCAAGTGAAAGCGCAGTGTAGTGGCCTTTAATATGCTATGACCTGAATACTGTTGCTCATAGGCTGTTGTGATGAGCTGCAGTCAGTACAGAGATTGGCCAGCTGTGAGTTCCTTTTTAAACACAGTGTTCTGGATGTCCCGCAATCTGTTTGCGTGGTTTCACACATCATCAGAAATCTATGGATTGACCACAATCCGGGAATCAAAGTTATATTTTCTGTTTCTTCTGCTAGGATTTTCTGTCTTGCTACCTGGAGAAACTGTCAGTTTCTGCAGCTGGAAAAAAGTGGCAGGATGCTAATTATTCTTCCTGTCTATTAACCAAAAATGTGGAAGAATACCATTCATTTTCATAACTCACACAATTTTTGAAGGCCTTTTCAGACTTAAAGCAGGGCTATAAAGTTCCTTCCTCCTGTAAAAATCGCACATGGATCATTTCTTTCTGCCTACCCGAATTTCCAATTCACTTTCAAATGTATAGAATCATAGGATCACAGAATCACAGAATCATAGAATGCTTAGGGTTGGAAGGATCTTTAGAGGTCATTTAGCCCAACCACCCTGCACCGAGGTGGGGTATCTTCAACTAGACCAGGTTGCTCAGATCCCCGTCCCACCTGGCCTTGAAAGTTTCCAGGGATGGGGCCTCCACTGCCTCTTTAGGCAATCTGTTCCAGTGTTTCACCACCCTCACAATAAAAAATTTCTTCCTTGTATCTAGTCTAAATCTTCCCTCCTTTAGTTTAACTCCTTGTGTTATCGCAACAAGGCCTGCTGAAAATATTTTCCCCATCTTTCCCATAGGCCCCCTTCAGGTACTGAAAGGCTGCTATAAGGTGTCCCCACAGCATTCTCTTCTTCAGGCTGAATAGTCCCTACTCTCTCAGCCTTTCCTCATAGGAGAGGTGCTTCAGCTCTTGGATCATCTTTGTGGCCCTCAAAACAAGTTACTCATGAGTCTCTGTTGAGCTGAATACAAATTTTGAGTCCTGGTATTCCAACAAAATAGTATCAATGTAACTGCATCCTTCTTTTTCTGCCTCACATTTTCTGTGCACTGTTGTTGTGTCCTGGTGAGTAATATATAGGATGGTGCAGTAGGGAGAAAAGCTTGTACTCTGTTGAAAAATGCTTGTGTTTCACTCCAGAGAAGTAAGTCTTTGATGAGTGAAAACAAGAAGTTCTGTAACATGAAAGCATCTAAAAATAACAAATTGCTTTAGGGGGACAGGAACATATAATTTAAATTAGATATAATTCAAAAAGCTTTGCAGTACAGTGTGCATAATGATATAAAAGAAGTTAGTGTGGTGGTTTTGTCACTGAACTTTAATTAAAAATTTTTCTGATGACTCATATGAAAGTGCTTTTGACACTAAGGATTTGAGTATCATGTGTTATGATTCAGTCACAGGATGAGCATACGCAAAGTCTGAAGACACTTTGTAACAAAGTTCTTTACATGTATTGAGTTGAAAAATATGTGTTTTTTTAAAAAAATTTTTAACACCGCTTTATTTTGTTGTAATTCTTAACAACAGAAAACTCAAAAATGTTTCTTGATTGCTAGAAACTCAGTTCTGGACTCCTTATATGACTCAGAATATCTGTGTGAAAAGAAAAACTACAAAGTGATTATCGAAACAAAGTTTTATGTTTAAATAAAAAGCTGATTCTAATCTTTATAGTGGGTTTTTTTGCATCTTTCATGAAGGATGCTTAACTGCATCAAAAACAAACAGACACCATACCCTAAGAAAAACAATATCTATTTTACATTTTAAGAGTTTTTGAGCTGCATACGAGATTCCTTTTGAGAACAGAGAGAATCAAATGCCTACCTCCTATCTTAAGCTCCTATCTATAGCAGTGTATCCTACATTTCATTCTCTTGATGTGTCGTGGCCACTAATGCAGTCATCTATCATACATGAAGCATCAAATACCATGTTCCAAAAATGAAATACGGAGATATTGGCACTGTGTAGCAGTGGGAGATGTATATCATCTAGTGAGGTCCCTTTGAGACTCTAATTGTATGATATAAAAGCCCAATTGCTTGACCTACCAAACCATTAATGATTGATAGGTGGTGAGCTGGAAAACTCTGACTCATGTGTCCCTGTTTATCGTTCTTATGGGTACTGCCAATTACTGTGAAACTCATGGGTTGCGGTAGGTCAAGTGCACATGTGAAAGAGAGCAAGAGAATATGAAAGGGAGCAAAAGAACCTGAAAGCACACTGGAGTTCACCTCCACAGAGGTGGAGATGTCACAGACAACCAGGCTGTACTCCTGATGTGATTACGCTAACGTGCTGTTATTTAGTTTGCTTTCTGTGGTATTATTTCCTATATTATCAACCAATTTTTGTGAGGAGGTTTACCATAATACCTACTTGTGGCACCAGGTATGAAATTTTAGTACGTTGTCTTTGAAATTATTATCAACTGGTATTATTATATAGCCTGTGTTTAGTCTTTTTCTATTTAATATTCTATAAGATGTTCTCTAAGGAAGGTAGATTATTTGTTACTCTTTTATTTAGATGATTTTGTCTCATCTTCTAGAGAAGACTAGAGACTTTTTTTTTAAAAACCGTACCTAGACATACATTTTAAGATAAGTCATTAGGCATTGCTAGACCAAAGCTGTGCTGATGAAGTTAAATTTTTAAGTCCTCTGAATGATTATCCTGCTTAAAATACCCTTCATACTAGGTAAAAAGTCTAAAAATCACTTTTTTTCAAATAAAACAAGATTTCAGTACCTTAATATCTAAAGACTTCATTGCATCTGGTTTTGGTGTTGTTTTTTCTTTTACTTTCCAGACGATAACAGATAAGCAATCAGGTTTTCTGTATGTACTTTTTTCCTGTACAAGTTTCTGAAAAGAACAGAAGAGGATACATTAAATTTTTACTTAAGGATTTGGCTCAGAAGGATGGTATCTATGATTTTGTACATTCTTTTACTCTACTAAGTGCTCTTAACACACTTGAATGCTTTTTGTGCACAAAGATTCGTACTGAATAGGTGGGGTAGCGGGTGGTGTGTGATATATTCAGATCCACTAGACTTTTGTAATCTGTTATAGAGGGGATGTGCAAAATGTATTGCTGTCTTAGAAACCTTATTTTACTTTTTTTTCCATAAAAATACAAACCAAGTCATTCAAGTGGATAATATGAATTTGTTGTTTTGAGTTTGATGAAGAACCCAGAAGATAATTAGGATGGACACTGAAGCAAAATTTGCTTTCAGGATTCTGTTTATTCATTTATTGAGAAACTCATTTATCTGTTATTTCCCACTTTTATTTTCTCATGAAACAGGTAATATAAAGAACTGTTTGATGCACTCTTCCTCCCCTTCACCCTATCTTTTTTTGTATGTCAATAAATTTTTATATATAAGACAACAAGCAAAAAACAAGTACTCAGGCTTGGTGTTGATGGATGACAGTGATTTAAGACCTGGTTCCACCTCTTTACACATTATAACACAGCATTTATTCACATAAGCAATGACTCTGAGATCAGAAAGAAGGAAGACTCTGTCACAGTCATCATAGCTCTCGAAACAATAGGCTTACTCTTTCTCAAAAGCAAAATAACACCAGTCAAATTAATTAACAGTGGATAAACATAGTTCATTTAAATTCTTCATTTGGAGGAAAACTGAAATGATAGCAGATCAGAGAGGGCTGTCTGATACTTATGGCGGTGACATTAATGTTAGAATTCCTCTTGCTTGAGAGTGTTTCTGCTTAGCACTACTTGTCAACAATGTGTATGACATCCCCTGATGATGTCCTACATCGAGCAGAAAAACACAAATACTCAAATTGATATAATAGCCATGGAAGGAAAAAGGTCACATTAACCAGAATAGGTCTTATGCAGGATACTTCATTTTTCTAAATGATCTGCCCTCTGTTTTAGGATGTTGACAAGTACTTGCTTTCTATTATTCTCATGCCTCATGAAGAAGGACATCTAGGAGTAAAAGAATGTGGATGTGATGAGCTCTGATGGCCTATATTAAAAAGTGCACAATTTCAATTATCTCCATGTGTCATAGCGTGTCAAATTCAGCAGCCACAACTTCTGTTTGACATTAGCTATGTAGCAAGGGGGCTGAAGCCAGAGAACCTGCTCTTGCAGAGATCCTCCTTCCTTTGTAAGCAGCCACAGACAGTCCTAGGGGCCTTAAACATCTGGTACTTTTCTGAGATTTTAGACACCTCCTAAGTTCATCAGTGCTGAAATTAACAGCTTGGTCTAAATCAAAAACTCTGTAAAGTAGCTCCAAAATCTCATTTCTCTCTTTGCCACTTTCCTCCTTGCCCCCAAATTACATCAATGTATATTAAAAATGTTGGATGCTTAAGTTATTTTAAAGTGGTAGATATATGTTACTAACAAACCCGTGCATTCAGATAGTGGCACAAGATTAGTATTTTCCCACTAGTATAAAAAAAGACTGAAACTTTAAGTGCCTATCTGACCTATCTGAATTAGGAGTCAGTCACCTCATATGATCAGTGTTGAGAAATGGACATGTCTGAAGGAATGAAATCACCTATTGGAGATGACTGTATCTCCCTTAACTATATAGGAGAATGCCCATAACCTAGGTGCCCTTACTTAAGTGTATAAAGTTAGATAAAACTTTCAATTTGCTGTATACTATACAAGGAGCATAGACATGGATATTACGGTACTTATAATTACATGTTGAGACCAACATAATCCCCTACTTTTCCTTGCACTGTCCCAGATTAAATGTGTGTTGATAATACAAGGAATGGCTTGTCCAGCACAAGGGTATTCAGAGCTTTCATTCAAAATATGCTTGTTATCTATTTTCCTGATTTGGCCATGGAGTATTTTTTGTGTGGGTCTAGTCTCATACAAAAGTTGTTGCAATTCCTTTTCTTTTTTTTGTTGGCTGTTTTTTCTCAGTTTCTTGTTGTTTTCCTTCTTGCAGCATCCTTCCTTTCTTTTCCTTGAGCACCCTTCCATTCCCTCCTTCAGGGTTACCATAGAAATATGCAGTCACAAATTTCAGCAGAGAAACTCAGGCTGAAGCAATAAAACGAAATCTTAGGAAGAACTACTTTGCATAAGTCACAAAACAAATTGCACATTTGGATAATTATTAATTATGTGATATTTTTACAGAATTTGGGCATAGCTGTAGGAGCTTATTTTTAATGTTGTGCTTTCAGTTTGTGCTCCACTATTTGCATTAATAGAATTGGCAATAAATACACTGATTTGAAGCTTATCAGCTTGGCAAGCCCTTTTATCTTCTGCCTACAGTATTAATTTTAAACAGCTACAAAAATAAAACTTGGCACTTTCCAAAACGAGACTACAAACAAAGCTAAATATACTATGCACAGTATATATCAAAGTGTGACACAAACACTTCATTGGCTAGAGGTTGGTAATTATGAATAGGCAAGGTAGCAGAGTTCCCCTCATATAAGTCTAGAATTAACTGGCTGACCTTGATCTAGATATTAGGATATAAAGCTTACTAAGGGGAGGGAAATGCAGGTTAGTTTGTTTTTTTTAAATGTTATTTACTGCTAGATGGGAGGAAATTATGAACGTGTTTTGTCACTAGATACATGCCTACTTAAACTATTCATTGCAAAGCCATTTATTAATCTGGCCTGGTCCTTTCTATGATATATAATGAACTCACCTCATTTTATGTAAAATCTATTTAATCTGCAACAGTACTACAGTGACAGCTTGAAGTGGCATTTTTCAACCCTATAGTTATTGACTGATTGTTCAATTTGAGAGTTCATTCTTCATTTGTTATAGTGTCTTATTGGTCACTTATTGTTTTTGCTTCTAGATTACCTGTTTTGGAACTATTAAAATAACAGAATGATTAACATGACCCTATAAATAGCACTGATTAAAATATCATTAATTTACTATTAAGATATATATATAAAAATTCAACACAGAAAAAATGTCTGATACAAATATTTCAATTTTAACATTTACTGTTGTAGATGATGGAAAATATAATGTAATTGTCAGTGCAAGAAAGAAAATGTTGTCCTAAAAAAACCTTCGCTGGTTCTTAATTCTGAATACTTCTAGTGCCAATTTCTGGATCTTGACAGTTTTACGGAATAAGATTAGATGCATGAGAAGACAACATCTGAAGGCATCTTTTGTCATTTTTGGAGTTCAATACAACTATGAACTTATTGATTATCACAGTGCAGTTGGTAAGAATCTTTGAGTTAGCGTAATGCATATTTAAATACAAAGAATATTGTGAGAAGAAGGAAAAAAATGAGGTGTAATTGTTCACAACTGAAATTAGACTGAAATATAGGTTAATTTAACCCTTCTAAGTTGTCAACAAAATAACTGCAAACAGAATTGTGATAAAAACAATGAACTCTTAAAAATTTGAAACATAAAGAAATATTTGTGTCAGTTCTGTATCCTTTGTTTCCCTTCTTAACATTAATTTCTATACATTTTGTAAAATTCAAAACAAAATGTTGCTTTCACACAAACATTTCCAAAATGGCCAATAAAAAAAAAGAAATGTATTTTTTCAAAAGTTTTAAAATTTTAAAGGATGCTTTGACTTAAGAGAGCTCACTAACACAGTTTCTAGAAAAGTTCCAGTTTCATTAAGTCAGAATGTTTCAATTAAACAAAAAAATTATGAGCCGAGTTGTTTTAAGGTATCAAATAATTTTGAGTGCTTCACCTCAGCACTCAGTGTGTCTCAGAACTGTCACTTCAAAACTGAAGGACTCAAAATTAGAGGTCAAAGTGGTGTTCAATTCCATATTGTATAGGAACTCCTTCCTTTGTTTTTGGACAACAAAAGCATAGCAAAAATGCAAAACTTGAATTGAATATTCATAAATCTTAATGCATATTCAGTATTCATGTTTAGCTCAGTATTAGACTTTCTTGGTGGAGGAGTACCATAAAGGTAAATGATACCTTTACCTTCAAAGGATAAAACAGACATCCTCATGTTTTAAAACTGATCTACAAAAAACCTGTCAGAGTTAGGGAAAGAGTCTTAGCCTTAGTGAAACAGTCACAGAATCACAGAATCACAGAATAGTAGGGGTTGGAAGGGACCTCTGTGGGTCATCTAGTCCAACCCCCCCGCCGAAGCAGGGTCACCTACAGCAGGCTGCACAG
>Ga0065711_1004081_pt1 | contig 25035 bp, 13 predicted proteins | sample Hoacrofraction12_FD_59098 | JGI IMG/M metagenome (GOLD analysis project Ga0065711, IMG submission 59098) | Hoatzin crop microbial communities from Cojedes, Venezuela - Epithelial fraction 12 v2 (version 2) | ecosystem: Host-associated > Birds > Digestive system > Esophagus > Crop | place...
TTTTTTTTTTTTTTTTTTTTTGAGGGGGGTTAAGATTCCAGTCAAAAGTGATCAAGAAAACAGGAAAATCAAATAACAAATAACAAATTTCAGCGAAAAGGGACATGCAGGGCTCTTCCTGTACCATTACGCTACACTCATCGATATGCTGCGGTGCCGTGTGTTTAGCCATGTGTTTGGAAAGATGCTGTACCAGGGAAGCAGGCACATTTCAAGCTGGTGTTTTACCAAACTCTCTGGTTACAGTGTTTGTGTAGCACACAGTGGTACTAATTGAGGCTTGAATCAGTGATGTTTGTTGCAGTCATCGAATCCATGTAATTTAACGTACCAAAGTACTGAGAAACATTTCTTCAGTATTTTAGGTTGTGCTTTTGGTGTGGTTTATTTCTGAACTTTCCTGAATTCTGATGCAAATAAAGACATGAAACAATTGGATTAATCTAACCCCACAGTAATGCGCTGAGTGATGACAATAAAGAACATTTTTCTTTTTAAGTACAGGAAGATGGAAGGGGTGAAAGTAACCAGAACCTCACAGGAGATTCGAGCAGCAGAACCTGGGCCTAGAAAGGGGTTTTAAAATAGAGAGGCTCCCTTTTCATCCTTCTTGCCCTGTCCTCTCCTCTTCCCTTCCCTCCACTCAAACCAGATATTTTGTCTTCTATAAATATATGTTGTTACTACTCTCTAGTGAGAGTATATATAGAAAGTAATCAGTCAATGAGGAACCAGTCTTTCCCGTTTCTGATGATAACCTTTTCAACCTTTGGATGCCTACTGTTATTCATTGTTGTTTCCTGACATTTTTTTACTTTAATTAAATGGTATTTTTTCACTCCATATTTCAAATTCTAGGCTCTTATGCACATTAGCAGAACAGTTTACTTAATTTTCTAATACTTTGCATCATACGTAGTGATACTTTCTCAAAGCAGTGGGAAGATGCTGCCATTCTGGCTGTGCCAATGTGCCAAGGATGTGCAAACCACAGATGTGGTGATGGGCAAGTCACTCACCTTTGAATAAATTATCTGTAAAACCATGCTTGAATACAGTTTCCATCAACTTGGGCTGTTGCTGTACTTGAACATGTCCAAACTGATCTGAAGCTCTTTGCAGACCTGTCTGATGTAATGGCCTCAGAACACTGATGTAGAGAAGATCAGGTTGAGGGACTTTGGGATCTGACGGTTTAAATGCAGATGAGAGCCTGAGAAGAAAACATTAAATACTCCCGCATAAGAGCAGACTCTTTTTCGGTAACCCACACAGCTACCGCTGTTATGAGCATGCCACTTCTGTTTTACTGATTGTATTTAACAGTACACAGCTGCATTTTGTTGGCTGTTGCAGAGTGAGTACATGTATTTTTCTTGGTATTTGCCCTAAATTCTTTCAACACTAGAGGACTTGTTCACGATCACGCTGCACAAGCCCACACAGTGTTTTATGGAATTGTATTTAAAGAATAACTGTTCTTTCTTGTTCTTACTCGAGAGATTAATGGAAGTATTAAACAAGTGGGTTGGACATAATCTTTAAGCATAATAGTTTGGCCTCATTAGTTGAATTCAGTCTTTGCAATGAAAAATGTGCTCACATACTTTGAGAGCGCTCTTACTTGAAATGCCTTGCTTTTGGAATGAAAGTCAGGAGAGAGATGGGCATTCTTGGGTGAATCACTGTACTTCTGCGAATCTAGTTTTCCTGGCTGTAAAACAGGAAAAATGGGACTGATTTTCCTTAACTGCTTTGAGTGAAAGAGGTAGAAGCTGTATTTTAGCTGTGACTGAAGAGAGAGACAAGATCTGTAGGGAGAAGGGACAACTTATGTAAGAATTAGGTATTCTGTCTCATGTCTTAATGAAATATGTAAAAAATGGATTACCATTATATGCAAAAAATACATAATGATTATATAAAAATTGTCATGGAGATTATTAGATTCCATTGGGTACTTGCTTTCCCAGCATACTCTGGATATTTTAACATTTGCTAGCTTTTAATCCCATTCTACCTCTTGTACTCTTAGATTAATTAAATCCATTTTCTCTCTGTATCTTATTTTTTGTAAAAAGTTTTATGGTTTTGAAGAAAATTAATCAGCTTTTCAAGACATCTTTGAAAAGGATATGTGCCAAAAAATTATTCAGAATGTCTTAGTTAAAATGAAGCCTTCACATTTTTATATTGACTTAGAAAACATAAAAATACAAAATAGTATCTGCCAAGAATTTGTCTTGCATTATATGAGACATGGAATAAGATATTTCTGTTCCCCTGTTAGAAAACTTGGTTTAAAATTTTGAACTATGGAGGCCAGATTTGCTTGCCAAATAATTGACCTTGCCTGTTCTTCAGTCTAACCCATAAATGTGTTAATATTTCTCATCTATTCTGCAAGCATAATTAGTTCTGTTAAAAAAATAAGAAAAAAAAAGAAAAGAGTAGATGTCCAGCTACACATTTGTCTGTTCAGCAGGAAAGCACTTTTTTCTTCTGCCTCAGTGAGATCTGCTGTACCATGCACTGATTCAATGATCTGACTGGGTGCTCAGTATTCCTTTTTTTTACTTAATAACAGAGATTATAAAAATAACTGTTAAAACCATCTGTACCTGAGCAGATTATCATTTATGCAACAAATTGGAGTTTATTTGTATGTAACAATAAGCTGTTTAAGTGCTCCTTACTGGTCCGTGGGGTTTTTAGAAGAAATGGGAATGGATTGTAAGCAGGTAGCCTAAGGCTTTGAGTCTTGGCCTTTTGATTTCATTATTAACTCTGCAAAGGGCAAAGTCTAGCTCATCCATCCTTCCCTTGATTTTATCTCACTCCGGAACAGTGAGGTAGCAGAACTAAGCAAAAGCCTGGGCATTTTATAAGCACCGTGACATTTTGAGGTGGTTCTTTTGTATTTTTCACTACTAACAGAAATGGAATGATGAGAAAAAACTGTTGCAATCTTTGAAAATTGCAGATCAGAGGTTGGATTGTGTGAACTCAAAAATTGCAAGTAACCTCTTGCAAATGATAATTAATGTCCTTAGTTTCCTCTAATATGTATAATTACAAAAAAGGTGTATGCCCTTCTCGGCTTCTTGGTCTACTGGGTGGAGTAGCCCCACTCGTCACTTCTTGCCCTTAACTCCAGGGCTGTGAGTGCCCTATTCCCAGCTGTGCTGGCATCTCTCCGTCCTGGACCAGCGGCCCTGCTCCCATGTGGCACTTCCTCAAGAGCCCGATGGGATCCGTGGCATGTTCGGACTGCACCCGTGGGCGTTCCACCTGCTGCTGCACCTGGTGCGCTTCCACGTTGTACGTCTTTCTGCAAGCTCTTAGTCAGTGACTCATTTCATCTGAAATGAAATCTTGCATCTACTCTCATTGAGCACTCGAATATTCGTAACACTTTTCAGTGCAAAGTCAATAAGTAAGTGTGTGTAACAGATGACGATGGGCATAGAAGTGCTTACAGTCTGCTCTGGAGACAGTGACCAAGAAATGAGTGGTGGAAAGAAGATTCCTGAACTGTTCCTCAGGTGGAACTGGTTGCATCAGTGTCACCTTTATTCCTTCCAGCATAAATTCAGTAATTCTCCACCAGAAACAACTAGGATTATTCACTAGATCAGTTAAGGCGGATTTGCAAACCCAGCTGCAGCTGAGAGGGTGCATTTCCTGTGCTACAAGAAGTGCGTTCAAGAGGCTCCATGAATTTCAAAAGTAGCTTGGCCTTTCTCAAAGATGCTTGTACCAATCAGGTCTGTGATGGCTCTTGTTATTTTGAAAATTAATCCTCTCCTCCAGAAGATCTTCTGTTTTGAATTATTTGTACATTTTTTTACTAACAGCTTGGTCTTCAAGAATGTAGCCATTGCTTCACCAGAGATGATAATTTCTGGTTCAGTACAACTTTCTCACATACTCCATTAGCTCAGCATAAACTATTCCCAAAGGCTCCTGTTAGTCTTGTAAAAGACTTAACCCCCATGTAAAACATGCTTTTCCATAACTATTCCTAGTATTCATAAATAATGCACAAAGGCTTTGTCTCCACGGCAGTGCCAGCTCAGGCTGTAATTCAGGTTTTGTCCTTGCCCTCAACTCCTTACCCAACACACCCAAATCACTGATTCAGATTAAACAGTGCTTGAGGTGTAAGGTTTGGGGCCTGTCAGAAGTTTGTCCCTGCTGCCTGCTTTAAATAACAAAGCACCAGGGATTTGGGTGCAGACCAGCTTTGGGTGTACGTGCGCGATCATCTCCATTTGGATGAGGGTTACAGTGTTCAAGCTGTGGTTTGATTCGCACTTGAGAGTGTTCTTGGAGCCTGCAAATAGCAGACCTTTGGGGTGAAACTAAAGATGTTTCAGCGCATTGCCTAATACACTCAAAGAGCTAATGAGCATTCACTTCACAGGATCAGACTAATGTAGGTTAATCCAAAAGAAATCCCCCTGGAAAGTGTGCAGGTGGATGCCAGGTCCTCAGCACCGACCCTTTTGCTGTACCGACCCACTGTTACTGTGGCATGCTGCTTGGCAATGTAACTGCAGCCCTCAGCACGCTGCCTGGGTGGTTATCTGCTTGCAGTTATTTTGTATGCTCGAATACTGTTTCCTGTTTTTTACAGTTTCCCCGTGTAACTCCTCGCACTTGAGATTAGCTAGCTTGGGCTGAATAACTTCAGCTGATGGTGGAGAAGGATAGCATCAGTTTACCATTTTTCTTGCATGAAATAAACGCGTGGAATCTTCCCCCAAGGTTTTCCTGACTTCTTGAGTTGTTAAATCACTTATTTCCATATTTGCTTTTTTGTAACATGCCTGCTTTAATCAGTGCAGTGGGACTTTCTGACAGCACTGGGACATATTTCACGTTCACATCAGAGGAGAGCAAAGCCCAGCAGGATAACATCTCTTTTTTTTTTTTTAAGCATAAGACATTTGGTTTAGCTAAACAGATTGGATGTTCTGATTTGAAATTATGAGTGGTTAGATGGCATCCTATCTTTAATTAGGTTGCACAGACTGAGTCATTTTGCAAGCTAGACATTTTAATTTACAATCTACTGCAGTGCAGCACTCTTCAAGGCCTTCTGCTATGTAATAAGGTATTCATCTTGCAGCACAGGNTTTAAAAATACTGGAGTACTCTCTGTGACTTCACTTGTTTATTTTATATTTTCAATTCTAGTTGCAAATCAAACATGCAGTTACAGAAGCTGAAATTCAGAAGCTGAAGACGAAGGTAAGAATCAATATATGGTTCATACACGCTGTTTTTTTCCTCTCATGCAAAATCAGATCTGAAGACGTAGCTTTATGTGGGTGGAGAAGTCAACGTCCTTATTAAAGGCTGATTAAGAAGCACAGTGGCTCAGCTAAATCTTGTCTTGGTGTATATTCTCTATTGAAAGTTTCAGGTAAAATCTTAAGTGCTGCTATTAAGAGAAACTGCCAACTTGTATGGCTTCAATTAAACATACACTTTAAGGGGTATCATAATGACTAAATTGCAGATTTCTAGTTATGCAATTCTGCTGCATTTTCTCAGGTTTTTAAATTATATTTGGATTGAATATTCAAGTCTAGTTGGTAGGTTGTTTATTTACCAGTGATGTTAAAGTATCCTGTTTATGCTAGTTTCCTTTTTTTTTTAACATGTAAAAAAACCACTAACAATTTTATTTAAAGGTATTTAATAGAAGATTTTTTTTTTATATACAGAAGAAAAAGAGCTGGTTTATATTGTTGCAGTTTGCTTTAAAAGATACTCTAGAAAGGAAAAAGCTTACCAGTTTAACAGAAAGCATCTCACAATTGGTTGGTAGTTATTAGATGGAATTTGCTATAGCAATAAAAAGGAATTGTATTTTTTGTACTAGCATAACCTTTATGGGAAGTCAACTGATAATTCGGTTGTTGAGTAATATTAGGTTTTATAATGGCATCCTTCTCTTCGAGTTTGAGTACATTATAAAGGAAATGAAAAGAAAAAATTATACTTCAGAAAAATATTTTAGATTATTTCCTTCTAGCAGCCATTTGCGTTCACCGTGTATTTTGCAGTGTTTATCAAATCTGCATAAATTCTAGTTAAAAACAAATTCAGAGTGCAACTATTTTCTGTAATGACAGTTTCTGCTGCACTGTTTCAGTTCAGAAAGTCAGAAATCTTCTCTCACTCTGAGTTCTGGTTTCAGTCCAGCAATCAGAGCGGCACAGTCAATCCCTTGGCGTTGTGCTGAGCCCCATTGACTTCATGGCAGTGGTACATGGGTGTAAACACTCATCTGTGGAAATCCATGTGGAAGATCAGGGTTAATGTGCCTTTTTGTTTTGGACTTCTTTACCTAGTGTTTTGAATAGAGCTGAAGAAAATGTGGCTAGTTGAGGTAGATTACTAATAGAACTGCAAACAGGTTATTTTCTATGTATGTGTATCATCCATGATGCTAGCAGAACTGCCTAGAGCAAATTAAACATTCTTGATAAGTAAACAGGGATGTTAAGGCATTTTTTGTTTTCTGTAAATTCTGGGAACTAAAATATACAAGCTGCTAAACAACCCTACCCTTATCCAGCACCAAACATTGAAACCTGCAGCTAGCTTCAGGTGGGAAGCAAGAAGCCTAACAAAATAAATCTGACGAAAAACTAGTAAAGGAGCTAAAGTTTATTATAAACTCAGCAGTAAAATTCAGACTTCTTTGAGGTCACTTGGAAAAAGTCATTGGGCTTCATTGGTGCCAAATAGGGGAACTAACAGTGGAGCTGCACTGGTCATAGAGTTAAGCAGTGCTGATGTGTTTGGCAGAATTAGCGCCTAAGATCTTTAACAGCAAGGGCGTATTTTTCTTTTTGTATTGGCTCCTTACAATGCTCTAAGCAAGTTTAAAGAAAATAAGAGTAATATATTTATAACTGGTTCTCTGTGTCCTCGTGATAGTTCTGGCATAGTTTCAGTATTGAATGCAAACTTCTGTGCTTGCTTAAATGAAAAGAGATTCTAGGTTACGACCCGATGTTAAATTTTGAATTATGCTCCCAACCTCTTTTGTTTGGCTTTCTACATTAAGCAAGACTATGACATGAAAACTGGCATTGTGAGAATTCAGTAGAATTTCTAAGTTGGGTAAAAAAGCAGATAGATTAGATGCAACTGGCTTTTTTCCCCATTGTTTTCTAAGTTGTTCTTAAATCAAATATAGAACCTGGAAATTAAATCTTTCAACCCCCCCCAAAAAAAAAAAAAAGAAATTTAGTCATTATATGAAAGTATATGAATGCTTTATAACACCTGAGCCACATGCATAGGGCAAAATGCATCCCCAGTGCTGACTGATTAACCCTGCAGTTTGCCTGAATACTCCACTATTGACATTTTTAAAGTGTGTTTAGTATAACCCAGAGAAGCGTAGAGACTGCACTGGAACACAGAGCAAAGGCTCTGCTTTGTTTTATGAGGAAGAATAATGTGTGTATCAGCCTATTTTCTTTGGCCTGGAATGCTCTTTTCACTGCTAGCATATTACTATTACAGTTATTAATTCACTACTCATGTTGTTTGAATTAATCGTGGACTAGTGGGCTGCACGTTGCAGCTTTTTACCGACTGCATCTCCACTCTTTTGTTCAGCTGCAGACTGCTGAGAATGAGAAGGTGAGGTGGGAATTGGAGAAGACGCAACTCCAGCAGAACATTGAGGAGAATAAGGAAAGGATGATGAAATTAGAGAGTTATTGGATTGAGGCGCAAACCCTGTGTCACACGGTGAATGAGCACCTCAAGGAGACGCAAAGCCAGTATCAGGCTCTGGAGAAGAAGTATAACAAGGCAAAGAAATTAATCAAGGATTTTCAACAAAAGTAAGCAGCTACGCCAGGCTCGGCAAATGACTTAGGGGCCAGATAGGAAACATGCATATGATATATTTTGAAATATGAAACCCACTATTAAACACCTGTAAGGTAAACACTATTTTTCACTTTTTTTTTTCATGAAAAACATGGGGGTTTTATTCTGTAAAAGTGTTAGTTGTATTCAAGTATTAGTTTAGTGTTATTGAAAAACAGTACTATCACTAAATAAACAGTTTGTCTGTAGTATTCCAGGTTGGACTGTTTCAGAATTACTAGATAATCAGACGCGATTGCAAACAACCGAGAGTAGTCATAGTAAAGCATTTGATTAGCAATGCTTGCAGCAATTCATAGTGGTGATGTATCAGCTGGATTCACACCCGCTGTGCACTACTGTAACATCAAAAAGAAAATTGTTTTGTTACATTTTACATTTTATTTTTCTTCTTCTTGTAGATGCCAAGAATGTTTGAGCTGAGTTGAGCTAACTGATGATTACCTGGCCCCCTCTGTTTCATGTGGTCCCCTCTCCCTGATGACTAGCAGGAATAATAACATCTTACATTTCTGTAACAGCTTCCATTCCCCCAAATGTCTTTTTTTGCAGCAACTTTTTCATTCCCTGCTGAAATACACTCATTTAAAGAAGAAAACTGAAAAGTGTACAGCAATGTCAAGTGACAACTGGGAGTGCGGAAGTGAATATCCTGTCCCATTAAAAAGGGGTTTAGACAGTCAAAATGCTGTTACCCGTCTTGAAATTTCGTGACTGTTCCAGAGCTAGCTGACATCTTGTGTGCTTTCTATTACAAACGTCTTAGATCTTCAAAATAAAAAGAAATAGGGAAAATAGCTAGAATGAACTTGGATGGCCTTTCTGCTGTTACTCTACTTTATATTACCAAAAGATCTAGTCAGTTGGTTTTAACTATCTCAGACTCCTAAAATCACCTAACAGGTTTCCTTATAACTTAATAGAAAATAAGATTTGTACCTGGAAACTTACAGATGTCCTTTCTGTGTCGGAGTACAGTCATACTCTCATAAAACTGAGACTTTGCTCCATTTCCTGCAACAGAATACAGCATAAACTAAGCTAACCTTTTTTTCATAGAAAATATAAATTATGAAAAAAATAGTTTGATTTAACTGTTTTGATTATCAATTAGAACAACTGAGATTTTTACTTTTTCACAGATGAATTACTCTTACCATTTTTATGTCTTTACCTAGTATATTCGCTTAGACTAAGTAATTGTTTAGGGTTTTGTCCTAATCGCAGTTTCATCCTTCTTATTAGGTTAGTAATAAAATATTTGTTGAGGATGGAATTTTCTGATACACAGCTTAAGATATATTAGAAAATTATATTTTCTATTTGAACCTGATTGCTTTGATGACAGCAAATACATCTTTTTTTTTTCCCTAAGAGAACTTGACTTCATCAAACGCCAGGAAGCTGAACAAAAGAAAATAGAAGATTTGGAGAAAGCACATCTTGCAGAGGTTCAAGGCTTACAAGCTCGTGTGAGTAGTATTTGAAGAATAAGACAATTCTGTCTGATATTCTGGAAAAAACACACCTCTTCTAGATGTGTGTGTTATGGGTAACAGTGCGTTATATTTATTTCAGATACGAGACTTGGAAGCTGAGGTTTTCAGGCTAATGAAGCAAAACGGGAGCCAGGTTAATAATAACAACAATATCTTTGAAAGACAGACGTCTTTTGGAGAAGTTTCTAGAGGGGATCCAGTGGAAAATCTGGATACTAAGCAAGTGTCCTGTCTGGATGGCTTAAGTCAAGGTTTGTTTGAACCAAATCATAACTTCTATTAATATGTATGTATAAATAGCTTGGTTATCATTTAGGATTTAAAGGAAACAATAATGCAGGGATGTTGTTTTTCCAGAATTCGGTATCTAATGAGATCTGTATCAGGGTTATACCAAATAATACCAATATAGACTCCCAGAATGGCTGTACAATGTATATTCTCAAAGAAATGGAAGTGACTAAGTGCTAATAAAGCAAAGATCATTACTGATTTCTTAAAGCTGTCAGTGGGATGCTGTCAACATTTAGGTTTAATTCGATGCTGCTGTTATGTTAATAAAGTAGGAGAAAATTGTGTTTTCTCCTATGTTCCTAAATCTGTCGTTAATTACACAACCACCAAAGATCAAACAAGAACAAAGTTACCAGAACGAGAAAAACAACGTTAAATCTACCATTTTGAATGGATCTCTAAAGGTTCTGATCCCATCTTGGTACAGACATCAAAAGGAACCATGTCACCATTTCTCGGGATGGAGCCTTTTGTGAATAAAATGCAAATCCTATACTAGCACATTAATTAAAAATCTTGATTCAGCTATAGCACAGCCTGATTTGCAGCATAAGACTTGTAAGACTCTGTTCTACGTTACCAAAGAGCCAAAACAATTTGTGGCAACACTGAAATCTGGATAGATGCTGTCAGCAGGGTGACTGTAACCTTTACTTGTTTTGCGTAGAAAAGATAATCCTCATTTTTCAGGCTGCTCCAGTGAAAATATGCAGATAACTTCCATAGCTTTATTTGGAGTTTGAAGTTCCATAATTGCAAGTGGCTCCTTGCTGTTGAAGTATATGCAGAGTTAAAGACGATTTTAGTTCCACAGCCCTGGGATAAAATTGTTTGGTGCAGGAGCAACACTTACTATGTGTTTAGGGACATCTGTGAAATCAGGTGTCAGAGGTGTTGGGATTATGACGAGGGAGCACCAGACTCTGTTCCTATATAGATTTTCATTTTAAATAAACTATAATATGATTTATTTCTCTGGTGAAAGAAAACATGCATGGCATTACCAAATAAATTAATTTCTAGCAAGCACAGAAATACTTTATTAAAATCGGTATTGTAGCAGTTATTTCACGTGTGGACTGAAATTGAATATTGCTCTACAAAACAAATCAATACAAATTACATTTTTCACAAAAGAAGTGTATAAAAATGAGTTAGTCCTGATGAAGCAGTATTTGAGTGATATGCAGACCTTGTGGAACTGGTTTCCACAAATCTTCACAAAGCTGTTTCTTTCTGGCAAGTGTTTATTATACTGAAATCTCTGAAGTTCAGAAGAACACTCAGGATGACCAGAAAGTTTGTATTTCTGCCATAGAGATTCAGTAGGTGTTACAATATATTTAATACTTAGCAATGCTGTTAACAGAAGCCATTTCAGTAGTGTGCATCAGGAAAGGAAAGTGTATTTTCTTTCCCTTACTCACACAAATCATTTTTATACTTATTATGGTAACGATGTCAGCACACACACACGGCTCAGTAGCAGAAATCCAGGAATTTCTACATGTAAAAAAAATCCTTTGTGAAATTCTTTCTAAAAATTTGAAAATTCTTTATAAAGCATTAAAACTCTCCATGTCAGTACTTTCAAATTATATTTTTCAATTTATATATTTTCATAAAAATTTTCATTTTCCAAGAATGGCCATTTCTCATTGTGAAAACATTCCCCTGGAGGAATGTTACCAATGTTCAGTACTTCTGAGAGTGAGAATAGACAGTCTGTGAATTTAAAAACCCAAGTTTAACCACCTGAATACAAACACAAATTATTTTCTAGGGAAAATAGACAATCAGCAGTGATTTTTTGAAAGCAGAAAAAGCATAGTTAGACCTTAGATTCCAGGATGGATTTGCGTTTTTGACAAGAGAAAAAGAAAAGCCCTTTTTTAAAAATTAAGAGATCTCTAAACGTGCTGTAGCACCCTTTGACTTCATATACCTTTGTCGGTAAATTCCGTGTCAGACTCTTTGAAGTCTGCATCAGACTGTAATGTCGTGATACTTGGTCTTCAGAGACAGAGCCTGTGCCTCGGTATCACCCTTGTGTAGACCTTTTAAGAAGAGACTTGCCATTGTCTGCTAACACTAATCACTAATAATTACTGTGTTTACTAATTGGCCCATGGATCTTTGCAGAGGCGCTATAAAGGACAGGGGAGATGCCCACAACGTCTTTGGAGGGTGAGCAGAGTTGCTGTGGGTGCAGTGCTCTGTGCACGCCATCTCTGTGATGTTCATGCAAGTGCTCCTGTCTCTTTTCTGGATTTTATTTGGCAAACATAACACACGCTTCTTCTCAAGCCTGAGCATTGCATTTATGGGGTGAGACTGTGTATATGCAGCTACATCCCATAATTTTTATTGTGAAGTTTGTGGGTCTGTCTTCCCTCAGAAAATCAGGTTGTGTAAAAATAGATATTTTAATTAAAATGATACCAAGTGTTTTTTGCTTCAGTGTGATATGAGGCGTTTATTAAATTCTTGCATGGTAATAGATTTGGGAAGATGTGATGGATGCAACTTGACGGTCGCGTACATGCGAGCATAGCTGTCCTTGCTGCTGCAAGTGCTCCGGCTGTGTTCAGCATCATGCCAGACTGTACGGCTCCTCAGGCTGCGACAGAACCTCGTACTGAGTTTGAGGGGCTGCCAGTAACATCAGTGGAAGTTCGAAGGAGAAATGAAAACTATTATGGTCTACAGAGTTCTTCCTTTGCTTTGCCAGGGAATGCTAGAAGCCTGAGGATTGTGTTTCTTTTACAAACACATGATTTATTCTAAGAGCCCAGAAGGACACATTAAGTGCAGCGTAGTTTTCTGGTTTAGCGGTCATGAGCTGTGTCTGCAGTAGAGAATCGAACTGTTTACCAGAAGGAGTCAGTGGTTTGAAATGTAAACAGTTCAGTGCTGATGCCGACCTTGGTGGTATTTGCTCATCTCTGCAAGCGCCTGTTCAAGCCGCTTTGATGGCTGTACTTTCTGTGTGCCTTGGGATACCCAGGGATGCGTCAGTTCACGGAACAAGATTTTGAAATCTATCATCCTGTATAGCGGAAGAACAGTGGCAGGACAGACGAGCTCTTTCCAGCTCTACAGTGGTCCTGAAGTAATTTGGATGGAAGCCCATTGGAGTCAAGTGGTTCAGCACCTGCTGAAAGAAACTCTAATTACATCGTCTCCAAGAGCAAAATAAAACCTGTTGTGACTTCAACATAAGAGATTTATCAGACTCCCCAGTGGGCTGGGAGATTTCTGGAGAAACTCGTGGGGTGTATGTTTGTGCTGAGGAGCAGTGAGGGCCAGCAGCTCTCTGTGGAAGAGGGAGCTGGGACCGAGGGTGACAGCACCTGTGGCCAGTGCAGAGACCACCCGACAGCAGCCCAAGCATGGAGAGCAGGGCAGGTCCAGTGATGAAAACCAGACATTGTCGGCGACGTGGACAGTGGGATTGCCTGTACCCTCGGCATTTGCCAACACAAAGCTGTGTGGTGCGCTTCGCACACTGGAGGGAAGGGATGCCATCCAGAGGGACCTTGACAGGCTTGAGAGGTGGACCTATGTGAACCTGGTGAAGTTCAGCAAGGCCAGGTGCAAAATCCTGCACATGGATTGGGGCAATCCCAAGCCCAAATACAGGCTGAGCGGAGAATGGATTGAAAGCAGCTCTGAGGAGAAGGACTTGAGGGTGCTGGTTGACAAGGAGCTCAACATGACCCAGCAATGTATGCTTGCAGCCAGAAGGCCAACTGTATCGTGGGCTGCATCAAAAGCAGCGTGGCCAGCAGGTCAAGGGAGGGGATTCTCCCCCTCTACTCCGCTCTGGTGAGACCCCACCTCGAGTGCTGCGTCCGGCCGTGGAGCCCTCAGCACAGAAAAGACATGGACCTGTTGGAACGGGTCCAGATGAGGGCCACAAAAATGCTCAGAGGGCTAGAACACCTCTCCTATGAGGAAAGGCTGAGAGAGTTGGGGTTGTTCAGCCTGGAGAAGAGAAGGCTGTGGGGAGACCTTCTAGCAGCCTTCCAGTACCTGAAAGCAGTCTACAAGAAGGTTGGAGAGGGACTTTTTACAAGGGCACGTAGCGATAGGACAAGGGGTAATGGCTTCAAGCTGAAAGAGGGTAAATTTAGTTTAGATGTAAGGAAGAAATTCTTTCCAATGAGGGCAGTAAGGCACTGGAACAGGTTGCCCAGAGAAGCTGTGGATGCCCCCTCCCTGGCAGTGTTCAAGGCCAGGTTGGATGGGGCTTTGATTAACTTGGTCTAGTGGAAGGTGTCCCTGCCCATGGGAAGGGTGTTGGAACTAGATGATCTGTAAGGTCACTTCCGACCCAGACCATTCTATGATACAATTCTATGACAACAGGGATCAGCTGGGAGCTCAGGCAGGTTCATGGCAGGTCCGAGGGCAAGCCAGGAGGTCTGTTTGTGGGCTGCTGCTCAGGTCTGGATCCAGAGTACATGGCCTGAGGGCAAGAGCCCAGCTTAAAGGCAGCCTCTGACAAGGAAGGAGCCCCTGCTGATGCTGCGTGAGCTCTTTCTTCGCAGCACACTGAACCTTGGGTAGGTACCCGTAGTGCAACAGAGAGCTGCCACTGAGTGCAAGCAGCCAGCCCTGGGGTGGAGGGAGCAGTAAGCTCGAGGCCCAGGTGATATTTTGCTTAAACAAGGCAAATATGGCCACTTCTGTGAATAGGTGTTTGCAGCGCTGTGTCAATAGTTCGCATGATTTGAGCTGTGAAGGGACAGGGTGTATGGAAGTATGTGCACCTGAAAGAATAAATATAAGCAGTTCAAGTAGTGACAATGTGCAGTACTTGCGGCGGAGGCATAATTACAGGTCAGGCAACGCTAATGATTTTGTAGTGTCATCTGTATATAGAATTTAACTCTTACACAAGCAAAACATGGTACGGAAAGTCTTTGCAATGCTTTGAGAAGATGCAGATCTGCAAAAATAAAAATTAGTTTGAGTAAGTCTTACCCTGTAAATAAAATACAGCCTTATCTACTGGCATGCTAGCTCAGCATGTGGCTCTGGTTTTGAGAGACAGTTGAGCTGAACTGACAGATTATTGCTGTTGAAATGGGAGACTCCACGCCATCCCTGCCCTTGTCCAGCTGCCTTGTTCTGCCTCTTCCGTTGCCCTATGCTAGCACTTGCACACTTCTGTGCACACAGATTCACAGAAATAGCCGAAAACTGACCTAAGAGGGGAAGAGGTTGGAGTGTCAGACTAAAATTGGGTAGTTTCTGCTGGATCAATCATTCGCTGTGAGGACTGCACAAAAAAAAAATGTTGAAAACATAAAGAATCTATTCCTTGTCTGATGTAAAATGCGATAACACCTTCTAAAATATGTTTTGTCTTACTGCAGCTTTGCAAAATGTTAAATTTGCTGCAATACTCAGATTTCATTTGAGTGGATGTTTGATAGCTAAGAGAACTGCAGTTATGTTAGCTTTATTTGTAGAGCTAAGTCATATATGGAGTGTTTAGTATACCTTGCTCACAAGACATTCTTAAATGGGGGGGCTTTGAACCTGGGCAGTTAAGATTGTTTCATTGTTCCATTTTTATATGAAATATTTCTCCAGTTTTCATGTATGACATAATGATATTTGGGAAGTACATGAAAGAGAAAGGATCTAAAACCGCTTTCCCTTCAAAACCAAAGAAACAGGTTTTAATGAGTTTTCCAGCAGAAAGTTATATGTACAAAGACAGCAGTGAGTAATTGTAAAAGTGACGACGCCCATCTCTTTTCTGATGATATATGAAAATAATGCAGCTCTGGGATTTTGGTTTTTATTTGATTTTGCTATTTTAAAATTCGTAGGGCAGAATACAATATCTTCTGCACAAACCCCACATGTTCAGAAAGTACAGCAACTTTGTAAAGAGTTAAGTGGGAGAGGAGAGTACATCTCCCAGCTTTCACCCAGGTCTTTTGGTGACTCTGATGGGTTTCGTTGAGATGATTACTGCTGTCTTCTTTCAAATCTCTCGGAGAGTTTTTGAGCTGTTAGATCAGTATTATGACAGATCTGACAGTCCATGTCCTGCTCCACACAGTATGGTTGTTTTTTCTAGTTAATCATGGAGAAGCGGAGTCCCACCTCTCTTGTGCAGATCATGGCTTTCCCATTCCTGCCTTGAATGGCTGTGATTCAGGGTGCCTTTCGTGACCTTCTGGGTTTTTACTGTCATGCTAAACTTTATGCACCATCACTGACAGCTGGCTGCAGTGAAAATTTATTTCAGCACTCATGGATTCTTCCTGCAAAGCTGTAACACTACCTGTCTAGCTATGGGAAAGCTGAAACCAGAGAACTACAGCAGACGGTGATAATCAGGGTGATTATTAATGATCATGTCCTCTCGATTCCTGCTTAATGAAAGGGGCTTGACAGAATGTCTTCTGATGTGATCCGAGTGCAACTGAGGCAAGGCTGTATGTGTGTTAGGTTGCTCATATTAATGTTTGTATGAGGGACCACAATGGTTTGTGCTGACGGAGATGTTTTACTGAAGTTTATCAAATTTATGTAAGCTTTGTGAGTTTGAAGGAGCTCTGAATAAAAGAGAGAAGGGCCTAAAGGAGGAGATAATTGTTCTGACACTGCAGCAGGGGAGGAAGTAACAAATAAGACTGCTAAATACTAATGAAAAGACGCTTTTACTTGCAGAAGGATTGGGGCGAACAATTGAGGCATCGTGTTTGTATTGTCACATACAACTTTGAACAACAGATGACCTCATCATCCGGAGGAGGATTGGCATTCTGCTCTGCTGTCCCCTCCTGAGAGGGATAACGTTATAGAGCAGCAACCTGTTTCACTGTAGGTCCAAAGGAATGAGTTTAACATTTGTTTCATAATCCTGTGAAAGGCTGCCAGTCCTTTCAAGTAACCAAGTCACAAAGGGTTGTCTGATTATTTGGATACTACCTGTATTACTCTTTGTGTGCTACTGACTACAAACGTTCCTTGTTCGTAGTTCGTACATATATTGCACAGGGTTTTTTGGGGGGATGATCAGTACAGGAGAGAACAAGTCGTTTTCTTTAAACTTGTAAGCCATTCTGGTTATGATCAAATATAGAAGACTGTTTGCGATATGTAAGTTGATGAGCAGCCTGTAAAACTGGTGAAGTTACAGGGAAATGCTTAATGGGCAGCTGTGGTAAAAAAAATGGCAGTCCAGTACCTCCTTCACAAGTGGCTTTAAAGAGCAGCATTGGGGATAAATGAATTGGTCCCGTTGGTCTAAATTGGTATATTTGTGCAGATCCTGGGAAATGTCTGTCAAAAAGCAGTGAGATGGGGATTCCTTTATGCCCTGATGGAGGAGAACTCTTTGTAGGCCAAGCAAGTGTCTCTGAGGGAGTCTAAGTGGACCTACTTTCTGGGCTAGTACAACTGTGTTTGATGACTGTGTTGTTTTTGTGTGGTCCTTCACGTAACAGTGGGAATAATTTGTTGCATTTTTAAATGTTGATTCGCCATTGTGCAGTTACTGGATCTGTATAGTTAAACTTGTTAATAATGGTTTATGCAAATAACCATTTTCTTGCATGTGTACTTTAGCAGTGATGAAGATACAGGTACAAGTAAAACATGCAAAGTAGATGTACTTAAAATTACAGGTCCTATCTCAGGAAAAAGTAGTGGAAGATTCTTCTGTTAAATACCTTCAAATCATATTTCCATACAGATTTCAATGAAGCTGTGCCAGAAACAGAGAGACTGGACTCCAAAGCTCTGAAGACTCGAGCTCACCTTTCAGTGAAGAACAAGCGGCAGAGACCTTCTAGAACAAGGCTGTACGATAGCATCAGTTCAACTGATGGAGAGGACAGCCTAGAAAGAAAGGTGAGAAGGACTCTACCCTCTCTCTGGCTTCCTGTGGAGGGCTAGATTGCCCCTGTAAGTCATTTCGTCCTCTGTCTTTGTCCTTTCGTTGTAGCACAGGCAGTATTTATTCCTCTGTGGCCAGTATGCTATGTATGTCCTTGGGTGATTTGCAAGTCTGGCCTCCTTTGAGTCAGCACACCTGTTTTTTTGGTTTTGTTGTGGGTTTTTTTTTAACAGGAATCCTGGGCTTTCCAAGTTATGTCTGCTTTATAATGCAGAGTTGGTCCTTTCATTTATGCAGGAGGTGAAAGGAACTTGAATCATGCATTTCTCTATTTGTTAATTTGTTGACACAATTGATATGATATTTACTTGTTGTTTTGTCCGATTCTGACTTCCATCTGAAAGCAAATACCAATAAACAACACTGTGTGTGATATCAGAAGGTAATGTCATAAATTGCTAAAGTGTTTCTTACAAATAAAAGGCTAAATAATGAATAAAAGAATTGCATGTTCAAAGTAAACCTTGCTCTGACTGGATACTAAATGGTATAACCTGCTTTATAATCTCTTATACCAACAGCCGTCAAACAGTTACAATAGTCCCATGCACATTTCAAAATCACCACTGCCCTTATGCATGAGAGCATCCTCACCAGCATCAGATTCTGGTGCTTCCTCCCTCTCCCCTGTGGCTAGCAGTGCAGCAATCTCACTTGACAACCTAACTGAAAACCAAGAAGGAGGACAGCACCGCAAAGGAGGTGTCCTTTCCCCGCATGCTCGGGGAGACACTCCACTTTCCTCTCCTTCAAAATCTGGGCACAGCTCTGAAGCATCTCCTTTGCATCATCCAGCTGGCAGGAATATTTTACAGGATAAAGGTATTACTTTTTTTTTTTTTATTACAATAAATCAGTGCATCATTTCTCTCACTTGCATCTACTTTAGGAACTTCTGTTGTGTAGTAGGACCTTAGCAACTAGAAGGCGATCATCTCATAGCTTCTTTTGTGTACCTGGAAGTAAAAAAATTGCAATTGACCTTGTATGATGGTATAAGAAAAGGGCAAAGTTTAAACTGACATCGGGAACTGCCTCTTTTTTTTTTTCTTTCTTAGAACTTACTGAAAAAGATAAGGAGAAGTTGCCTTTAAGAAAATCTTTTCCTTTGTTTTAAAAAATACGAAATTATTGGAGCTTAGGACATTTCTGTATTAGAAACATACTTAACAGTGTACTTAGTTGAATTATGTGATTTTGGCACTGCTAGATGCTTTTTTTGGAGCGTGGGGAAGGGAGTGTGAAACAAGAATAACAGATTGTAGCTTTTAATTGCTGAGAGGCAGCACAGTCTAGATCAAACAAGAGGTCAATGTCTGGGAAATCTTCATTTACAGAAAAAAAAAATTAAGTCATTTGTTGAGGAGGCTGGCCACATTGTAACGTATTTAATTCAGATTCTTTAAATGTAAGCTGGATAAAACATGATGCAATCATACCTAGCTCAGGTACGTTTCTCGGATACTGATTTATTCAATGCATTCAAAGGGAAGGGGTCTGAAAGGGCCAGTCAAATCTGGCAAATCAACAAATGGTTGCAGTACTGGTGCCAGGGCCAGGGGTTCGGCTACTTAGACCACGGGACTCACTTTGAGAAACTTGGTCTACTGAGGGCTGATGGGGTCCATCTGTCAGAGAAGGGGAAGAGCATCTTCAGTCATAGGCTTGCCAAGCTGGTGAAGATGGCTTTAAACTAAAGTTGTTGAAGGAAGGGAATCTCAATCCATCCCTCTGCTACTGGTTTGATGTCGGTTCAAGCAATAGATGCCCAGAGACTGGAGAAGGATCACAGGTCAGCAGGAGAGCACCTGGACAGCAGCACAAAGGAATTCCAGCCACTCCAGCCAGCTGCATCAGGGGGCCCAACTTCAATTCCTCTATGCAAACACATGTAGTATGGGCAGGAAACAAGAGGAGTTACAGATGTGTGCATGCCTGCAGGGCGCTGATCTTGCTGACATCGAGGAGACGTGGTGGGATGGCTTCTATGACTTGAGTGTTGGAATGGAAGGATACAGGCTCTTTAGGAAGGACAGATAGGGGAGACGAGGAGGGGGTGTCGCCTTCTGTGTCAATGACCAGCTAGAGGTCATGGAGCTCTGCTTGGGATGGGTGAGGAGCCGACTGAGAGCTTATGGGTCAGGATTAAAGGCAGGGCAGGGACAGGTAACACTGTAGTGACAGTCTGCTACAGGCCACCCAACCAGGAACACCAAGCAGATGAGGCCCTCTGTAGACAAACAGGAGGAGCCTCACTTTCACAAGCCCTGGTGCTCATGGGGACTTCAACCACCTCAACATCTGTTGGAGAGACAACACAGCAGGAGATAAGCAATCCAGGACCAATGCATTGATGATAACTTCCTTCTCCAAGTGACAGAGGAGCCCACGAGGAGAGTTGTTGTGCTGGCCCTTGTTCTCACCAACAAGGAGGGGGTGGTGGGGAACGTGAAGCTCAAGGGCAGCCTTGGCTGCAGTGACCATGAAATGGTGGAGTTCAGGATCCTTAGGGCAGCGGGGAGGGCGCACAGTAAGCTCACTACCCTCCACTTCAGGAGAGCAGACTTTGGCCTCTTCAGGGATCTGCTTGGTAGAGTATCATAGGATACAGCCCTGGAGGGAAGAGGGGCCCAAGAAAGCTGGTTAAGATTCAGGGACCATCTGCACCAAACTCAGGAGTGATGCATCCCAACGAAGAGGAAGTCAGGCAAAAATGCTAGGAGGCCTGCATGGATGAACAAGGAGCTCCTGGCCAATCTCAAACACAAAAAGGAAGCCTACAGAGGGTGGAAACAATGACAAGTTGCCTGGGAGGAATACAGAGAAATTGTTCAAGTGGCCAGGGATCAGGTTAGGAAAGCTAGAGCCCTGATGGAATTAAATCTGGCCAAGGATGTCAAGGGCAACAAGAAAAGCTTTTATAGGTATGTCAGTGATAAAAGGAAGACTAGGGAAAATGTGAGCCCTCTGTGGAAGGAAGCGGGAGACCTGGTTACCCGGGATATGGAGAAGGCTGAGGTACTCAATGACGTTTTTGCCTCAGCCTTCACCTGCAAGTATTCAAGCAACACTGCCCAAATCACGGAAGGCAAAGGCAGGAATGGGGAGAATGGAGAACTGCCCACTGTAGAAGATCAGGTTCAAGACCATCTAAGGAACCTGGAGGTGCACAAGTCCATGGGACATGATGAGATGCACCCTCAGGTCTTGCAGGAACTGGAGGATGAAGTTGCTGAGGCACTGTCCATCATATTTGAGAAGCTGTGGCAGTCCATTGAAGTTCCCACTAACTGGAGAAAGGGAAATATAACACTCATTTTTAAAAAAGGAAAAAGGGAGACCTGGGGAACTACAGGCCAGTCAGTTTCACCTCTGTGCCCAAGAAAATCATGGAGCAGATCCTCCTGGAAACTATGCTAAGGCACATGGAAAATAAGGAGGTGATTGGTGACAGCCAACATGGCTTTACTAAGGGCAAATCATGCCTGACAGATCTGGTGGCCTTCTACAGCAGGATTACAGCATTGGTGGATAAGGGAGGAGCAGCTGATGTCATCTATCTTGGACTTGTGCAAAGCATTTGACACTGTCCTGCATGACATCCTCATCTCTAAATTGGGAGAGACATAGATTCAATGCATGGACCACTCAGTGGATAAGGAATTGGGTCAATGGCCGCACTCAAAGAGTTGCGGTCAACAGCTCGATGTCCAAGTGAAGATCGGTGACAAGTGGTGTTCCTGAGGGGTCGTTATTGGGACCAGTGCTGTTTAACATCTTCATCAGTGACATGGATAGTGGGATTGAGTGCACCCTCAGCACGTTTGCTGGTAACACCAAGCTGTATGGTGTGGTCAACAGGCTGAAGGAAAGGGAGGCCATCCAGCGGGACCTTGACAAGCTTGTGCAAACCTCATGAAATTCAGCAAGGCCAAGTGCGAAGTCCTGCACACAGGTTGGGGCAATCCCAAGCACAAATACAGGCTGGTCAGAGAATGGGCCGAGAAGGACTTGGGGATGCTGGTTGATGTGAAGCTCAACGTGTCCTGGCAATGTGCACTTGCATCCCAGAAGGCCAACCGTATCCTGGGCTACATCAAAAGCAGCGTGGCCAGCAGGACAAGGGAGGTGATTCTGCCCCTCTACTCCGTTCCAGTGAGACCCCACCCGGAGTCCTGCATCCGACTCATCCATGACAAGAAGGACATGGATGTGTTGGAGTGGGTCCAGAGGAGCGAAAGTGAGCATTAGCAAGTTCACACTTGTCTTTTTTTTTCTTTCTTACAAGATCCTGCAGTGTTGTGGGAAGAGCTGAAGTGGCATGAGATCCATTTCCTCATTATTGCAAAATGATGAGGCATTTTCCTTGTTTCTGTGTTAAGCACAACTTTTTCATGTATGTGTATGATTAATGTCTTTTCTTCAGCTCTGCCTGTTTTGTACCACAGCATCCTTTGACAAGGCAGCTGAGGTGAGCCCTGTGGGCAACCCTCTGTTGGTGTGAGGCTGGCTGAAGCTGTGTTGTGACCTTGTGCCAGAAAGTTAGGTCTAGTGTCCTTTCACATCCATCAGCCATAGGTTACTTACAACAGCTCCTTGAGGCTAAAAGTGGTGGATTAAGTGGCTTCTGTGTGATTTATTCTGAGGAACTGCCTCTCCCTCACCATATCTGAAGAACTATGAGGAGTCAGGGAAGGTGCACCCATCCCGAGTGGTCAAAGTCCCCTCGTGCCCAGGCAGGGCACCTGCAGCCCTGGTTCGTGGCCGCTGCCATGGGCCAAACACTGCGTCCCTCCACGTGTACCAGGCCCTGCACAGTCACATCTGCTCCGCCACTGAAGCTGGTTTTGGGACCTTGCCCATCCGTCCTCCACTGTGTCCCATAGCTGGCGTGAATGCTTTCCCCAGCAAATCGTTGTTATTCAGAGGGCTCCGGCTGGGTCCAGCTGCGTGTGAGTGGAAGCACAGTGATAAAAGTGCCTGAACAGAAATTTGCCATCCTACGTAGCTGCTACGTGTCTCTGCTGACCTCTCCGGATTATTTCTTCTGCTACAACAGCAGAACCTCCATCTGCTAACTGCTTTTATCATTTGCCCCCCACAAAAGCAGTGCGTCTTGCAATTTCATTTACTTTTATTAGGAAGTTTCTCAAAAAAGCCCACCATACCCCAGCACCCAAGCCCCACTCGCTGGTGTGAAAGTAAACATTCCAATCTTTTATTCTTGAAAGTGGTAATTTTGACAGTGGTTAAAAGAGAAGTATACATTAATGGTGAAAGAGGAACCGTAAGAGGAGAAAGGAGAGGAGTATGCACAGTGTAGGGTTGATGCAAAGTGTGCGTTGCCTAAAGCTCTCCTTGGCCTCCCCTGGGGAATGGATTTCTTCTCAGGAGACTACACCTTGGTTGTGTCATTCTTCCTTTTACTTTATATTTGTTTTCTTTTTTTGGCGTGAGGTTACTTGTCAGTGGTTCTTGAATGTTTTTTTTAACAGAAGGACTTGTGTTAGAAGAAATAATATGGCTCTTAGAGTGTGGGTTTTGCAAGAGGCTTATTTTCTTGCTTTTCCCAGGATTTATGAGTCACTTGTGGATTGATTCTTTTACTGGAATGAAAACTTTGCCGAATATTATCCACAAAGCAATATGCAGAGTTCTTGTCTACATACAGTGGACTGTCCTGTGGTAGTGCTGTGGTGTTTTGGGTTAATTCTGAAGGCTTGATTTATGTCAGCTACAGTAGGAGAAATCCTCAAACCCAGCAGTGCTTTCAGTTAAGAGCCACCCTGCATCTGAGGTCCCCAAACTGTGAGAGATGTGAATGACCTTCATTTGCTTCCTCTGGAATACTTGGGGACACTCTTCATGTTTAAGAATCACAGCAACTGTGTCTGATTTTTTTAACTGCTGTGTGTTTTCTTTTAGTTTCTGTATAGATTTCACCGGATGTTTTGCAGACTCAGATGCATTGTTTTGGCTTCATAGATACTGCAGGCTGTTTCCTCTTCAGGCTTTAACAATGTTTGTAGAAGAGATCAAAAATTGGTGGAGGTCTCAGGGCAAATGTATTACCTAAGCGATTTTTAAATTATTTTTTTTTTAATTTGGAATGGTTGGATTTCAAGTTAAACGTTTATTTTAACAAAGATGTTCAAGCTGAACAGATAACCATTACCTAGCATGTCCATCAAAAAGGCAACCTTGGCTCCAAAGTTCAAGAAAGTATTTCAGGAGTCGTTTTGGAAGTAAAGCGTACATGCTACATGAATTCTGTAAGAGGCAACTTAAGCAGCTACTGCTGAGTTTAAAAATGGATTCACTGTGATGTTTACCTGTAAATCTTTTGAGTTGTTTGACTTACTACACCTTAAATAAAACTCAACCAAAATTAACTTTTCATTTTTTTCAATTAAAATAAGATTTATTCATATGTATTTTCGAATTCTGGAAGTATTTATTTATTTTTATTCATTTTCACACCATCTTCCTAAAAATGGGAAGAGTTCACCTAATTAAAATAAGAATTCACTGAATTAAATTGTGTTCCAATCCCCCTGCCATGGGCAGGGACACCTTACACTAGACCAGGTGTCCCTGCCCATGGCGGGGGGTTTGGTACTAGATGATCTATAAGGTCCCTTCCAACCCAAACCTTTCTTTGTTTCTATGATTCTGTGTACTCACACACATGTACATGTATGCATATCTAATGACAAAAAGATACACAAACTGTTCTGGATGGAAAGTGGAATAGCTGTCAGTAGCAATTAAAAATAATAATGTACATTCTTCCATGTACGAATGTATCCTAGATGGTGCCACATGTGCTCAGGCAGCAAGAACAACTAGCCCTACTATAGGGCATGCAGAAAAACTAAAGCGAAAACTTGCAGATCTTGGGTAAGCATTTTGTTATTTAAAATACTTTTTAATTAAAAGGATTGAAAGTAGAATTTCAAAGATGTTACCTGATGTTTTCTAATATTGTTGTAGGGCCCCCCTGAGAAGGAGTTCAAACAAGGGCAAGAAGCGGAAAGAGAAAGAAGCTATTAGGGTGACCTATGGCAGTAGGTATGGGTAAAAGATTGAGGTTGCAAGAAATATGCCAGAAACATTGGAAAAACCTAATCATCCTAGCAGATGGGAACATTAACAGTCCCACTGACTTCATATAAATAAGTGTTAAGCTTTAAGGTAACCTGCTGAGCTTACAAACCTAGATTTCTTAACTAATGAAAGACTAACATATAATCTAAAAATACTTGGAAACTTATAATATTGTTGCATCCACTAATAGGATTTGCAGAAATAGGTTACCAGAGCTGGCCCACAAGATACACATATAGTAATACCCGTGATCCAGCAATCTTGACACAATTCCACATATTT
>Ga0065711_1033678_pt1 | contig 25033 bp, 17 predicted proteins | sample Hoacrofraction12_FD_59098 | JGI IMG/M metagenome (GOLD analysis project Ga0065711, IMG submission 59098) | Hoatzin crop microbial communities from Cojedes, Venezuela - Epithelial fraction 12 v2 (version 2) | ecosystem: Host-associated > Birds > Digestive system > Esophagus > Crop | place...
TTTTTTTTTTTTTTTTTTTTTTTTTTTTTACATAGGAGCTTCCTGCTCAACCATGAAGTTTGTCGTACTTCACTCTTCCCAGCTTGGTAGCTACAGCCAAAGACCCCAGTTAACAGAGGTTTAAGGTAGACTGATTTCTAGAGCCCACAGATCCTGTTAGTGAATCCTGTAAGTAGCCAGAGAAAAATTCCTTTGACTGAGTCCTTGTTTGCTGACTGAGCACACCGTGTTCATTCCCTCTCTGTGTGAACCGACACCGCTCTCTGGAAAAAACACAGGACAGACAGACATTTGGATGGATGTGCCTGTCCCCGTGCCTTCAAGATGATTAAGTTTAGTCCTGGGTTTGCTCAGCCACAACTCTCCTTTGAAAAAAAAAAAAAAAAAGAAAACCTTGGGGAAAAAGATTCCTTGAAAAAGAAAACTTATTCAAGAAAGGATTTTATTCTGCATTTAGTACAGAGCAGACTTTGACATGCAAAATATCAATTATTAAAACAATCAAAGTATAATCTGGTCAAGGCAAAAATAAAGATGGGTTATGTACATATTTCATAAACATAGTCATATTATGTGGCATACCCTTTCAAAGGAAAAGACTGTCAGACTATGATGGATAGATCAGCTGCATCAGATTTTCTGTTACCAAAATGTAGCAGTGAAACAGTTAACAAGTCTGGCTTTTACATTGTCATAAGCGGACTTCATTGCTAGCATCCCACTGAGATGAATGAAGGCAGCTTATGTCTAGTGTTATTGTTTCCATGTGTTTGGCTCCAGACTCAAGCCAGCATTCCCTTCAGTTTATACTTGAAAGGTTATCTTCACAACCAGAAGAGACAGAAACTTTCTGAAAATATATGTATCTGTAAAGAGAAGGGCAAATACAGGTTAACTCCACTTCTTCAGTTCCAGCTTTCCTGAATTAATGTTTTGATAGTTATAGCGAAAAGAATTTTGTTTACAGAAGCTTCTGATTATCTGTGTGGCTGAGATGTCCCTTACAGCACATTTGCTCTCTTTTCAATATACAGGGCAATCTGATTGATACTAAAATAATGTTATGTTGTGGTTGATAATTTTCAGTCTTTTGAGCTAGGCAATGAAGTACCAGCTAACAAAGAACAGAGCAAAGTGTGAAAGAAGGAATTGCAAATGGAAGAAACAAACTATGAGTGTAATTTTGAAAGGTGAAGGCATTTGGGTAAATGAAAATATACTGCTTGTAACAATAGTGCTCGAGAATGAAAATCTGCGTAAAGAGTGGAAGTATTTCAATCAGCTTGAGTTTCACCATGTGATTCTCTCTAAAGCCTGGGTTCGTTTCCCTTTTCTCCATCAGTAATCTACCACTGAATTTTCTGCAGGGAAAAGTACAGGTTATTGTGCATTACCTGTGCTTCCCTGGAGACAAGAAGGATTCAGAAACAGCTTATGCACATCATTATTTTTACCCTGTGTTGAAAATTATCCTTTTTCTCTGAATGACAGAATTCAGATAAAGGATAATTATTGGAAGTATTTCTCTTAGAGAACAAGAAAGGTGCTAAATATAGTGTCTCCAGCAATATCTATTTTTGTTTTTTGCTGAATCTAGAATTCTTCTGATACAGTCTCATACATACGCCCTAGCTATAACACTGTGTGGTTCTTATTTTCTGTAATACTAGGGATTTTTCCTCTTCAGAACATGAGATTTTTATTTTATTTTAAAACTGATCCATGAGGATATCATTCCACAGACTATTTTATTAGACATCTGGCAAGAAAAGAGGTAATACATTGACAAGGGTGATGTAGGAATGGCATTGCAGTGCCTAACTTCTAGGCACCCCCTTCTCTTAAGGTAGCAAGAGCCCCATACAGAGAGTTATCATCAGAGTTGTTTTCAGGTGGCCTCAATTCCAGCCTTGTCCTCAGCCCTCAGTTTCTTATCAGCAAGAGGCCTCTGAGAGCTTAGTACTACCATGAGGAAACATTGACTTAGGTGGCATTTAGGATGTCTGAATATGGTCCCTGGGAGCTCAGAGAATCAGACCCACGAAAGCCAGTCTGCAGGCTGGGATGCAGACCTGTGAGCCGACGGGAAATGGGAAAGAAAGAGGGGGTTATGCCTTAAGCTGGGTCGTTTTCAGGAACAGATCCAGAACAGGACTTTAACACTTCTATCCTGTGGGAAGTCACTCTTTAGGCAACTTAATCCAAAGCTGAGGTCAGCATATCATTTATTCATGTGCCCAACAACAAAAGCATAGGCTCCCTGAGGGCTCTATTGCCTGAAAAAATTAGTTACTCAAGTAAGTTAGGGACGGGTAGATAATTTGAGAATTACAACTCTTGCTGTAGATACCAAATGTTCACAAAGGAGAGACTAAATCTATTAAACATATAAAATACGTTAAAATATAAAGACCATACTGTTGATTATGGGATTTTTTTCCTGTAAAATTCTCTTTTTCATGGATTTCTAATTTTCACGACTGAATTTGCTAAACAGCCAGAGACAAGGTAAATTATTAAATGTACAAACGTTCTAATAAGCTTTTGCTAAAGGATGACTTTGGCCACCTCAGAATCAAAAGCAGCAGGCCCACTTCTCATCCAGTCTATGTGACATGAGAGCTACACTAATCTACACCAGAACGCAAGAACCTGTCCTACAAAGAGCTGTTCCTCTATTCAGCTTAATCTCGTTGCATTTTACTAACACTAACCAACACAGCTACTCAGGTCCACTAGCAATGTCAGTCCTCTGGTGTTAGTACGACAGGCTTCAGCAACAGCTGTTCAGTGAAACTCAAAGCTGTGCACGGCTCATATTCTAAAATTCACCAGTTCATCATTACAGCCACTTCAAAAATGACATTTTCTGAGACTACTCATGTAAAGTTTGAAAGGTCTTGCAGAAAGCCTGCGTGGCTGCAGATGCGGTGTTCCAGAGAAGACAAGCCAAAACCAGTGGGGACAGGGTGACCTGGAAAGGTCTGTCCTTTAAATTGTTGTTAAGGTGGCATATTGCTTGAGTAACCATAATTGCCTCATAATGAAGGTTTATTTTGATGGGGGAAGCAGGAGTGAACATGATTGCTGATCTTTTTTAAGAGATACTGAAAGAACAGGCTACAATCAAATTCCTATCATTAGCTAATGACAACAGAACGGACGTAATGAGGTTAAAGCAACAGCAGAGAAAAATTAGCCTAAATGGAGAACTCTTCATCTGTGGAGTTATAGAGAGATGGATTTTATCATAGCAAGTTGTGTAAACATTTTCATAAAAAATATGAAGGCTTAGATTAGATACCTTTCCAATGAAGATGGTTCCCTGGATAAAAGGTTCAAGATGCAGGATGCAGTAAATGCCCTCCTTCTTTCACCTAGATCTCAATCCATTCTTCTTTATGTACATCATCCTCCTGTCCTTGAATGACTCAAGAAAATCTAAAAAAATTCTTTGGGCTATTTTATGACCCAGCTTTTACTCTTTTGCTTCCATGACCACCCCTTCTCAGTCCCCTGGGATCGCAAGCTCCCTCCCTTGGCTGCAGAAATTTAATAAGAAACAAATTTTGATCTTGGTTGCATCTGTTCAGCTCTAGTGTAATAAATAGCATTATGTGAGTGAAATGGTAATTAGAAAACACAGCTAAGGTGAAGTGTGAGGAGAATCTTTCAGTCTCTCTCATGCTTTTAGGGCTCAGGTTCTCCTTTATGGCTACATACCAAAAAATACTATGTTCCCAACAAGAAGGCAGTAATCTTGTCTGGGACGCAGGCTTGGAGCTCTTTTGGCTGCTGGGTGGGGAATGCAGTGGCTTGGCAGCACGGAGCCAGCGCAGCAACAATTTCAGCCTGAACCAACCTCTTGGGTTCTGCGAGTATCAGCAAATTTAGCCCATCAGCTCCCAAATTTGAAAAGATCTATTTCAGCAGAAACAAACTCACTACAGAAGTGCAGGCAGGAATGAAAATAGCATCAGGAAGGAAGAGAAGGGATTGTGAGCAGGTAGCATTGCCTGAGTGTGTGAGAGTCTCTATCATGCTTTTGCTTGCGTTTGCATCTCATATTGACATTGACTGCCGTAATTATATTGAACCTGCGCAAGGCTCATGTGAGAGGCAAGACACAATCACTGAAATCAAGGGAATTAATGTGCTCCATAGCACTGCCTCCCAAGGGACATCCATGTCTACGAAGTAAACTTCAGCACAAGGCAGAAAATTGGGTTGCCCAGCCGCAGTGGTGTGAGGAAGGGTGGACCACCCATACTGGCTTACACAGACATGGGCCTTCCTTGTGCGCAGAGCAGCTGCAAAGGCAGGATCTGTTCTGCCTTGAGGTGTTTGTTAGGCAGTGGAAACCAGTAAGAACATCATTTCCATCATGCCAGCATTGCACAGCAAAAACTGTGGAAAGTTCTCCTCTCCTGTCTTCAGGGGCACTTGTGAAGGACAACCTCGAGCCATAGCTCCAGGCTCACACACAGAGACTCGCCTCGGCTGACATGCTGCATTCACAAAGCTACCAGCAGGAAACCAGCCCAGCAAACGCTCCACCGTGGTGCATGAAGACAAGGCAGTGGGGGAGGCCATTTTGCATGCGATGGTAGACCCTACAGAAATGCCCAAAACCCAGTTCCTGATGCCCGTGGGCCTGGAAAATTGCTATATGAAAGTCACATCTGTCTTTTCTTCTTTAGCTATACAAGTTGTGGTGTATCACACCTGGTCTTCAAAATCTCTCTCAGTCATGCCTCCATGTGAGAAGGCTTTCCCAGGGACCACAAGCACCTTGTATCAACTGCGCTACAGACCTGCTAATTCTTGTACTACAGATGAACACCCATACGGTATCGTATTTTTCAGGTCTTCTTATCTCTTATGAGACTTTGAGTAGTGGTCATGAAAGTCTGGTTCTCTTCTTCCTGGAAAAGCAGATTTAATTTGTGGCTGTTCTTTTCAGTTTGGAGCACAAAGATAGGATCCTGTCAACAGCTGGAAAGAAATACTTAAAGATTTGACTACCTTCCCTGTCTCTGACCAAATGGCTACTTGGAAAATAGCTGCAATGGAGGCAGTCTTGTGATAGTACATTGCTTTAAGGAGTCTTCAGGTCAATAAAAATTGTGTAAACTAATAAAGAGAAAACTACTAACAAGCTGGGAAATCAGAAAATAGGAATACATGCTCCTTTTTCTCCTTTTCACTGATCTCCTGGTTTGGAACCTGTAGTGGAACAACAGTATTTCCACAAATACCTGGCAGGTTTGCTTAGGTAGAATTTAAGCTGTCTACTTTACTATTTGGGATTTACAGATATCCGTGTCGTGTTTTCCTGGACAAATCACCATAATGAATAGCAGCGTTTATGACATCCCGGATTCAGGCTGGCAACAGAATCACAGAATGTTAGGGGTTGGAAGGGACCTCTGGGGATCATCTAGTCCAATCCTCCTGCCGAAGCAGGGTCACCTACAAGAGGCTGCACAGGACCACGTCCAGGCAGGTCTTGAATATGTCCAGAAAAGGAGACTCCACAACCTCCCTGGGCAGCCTGTTCCAGGGCTCCATCACCCTCAGAGTGAAGTTCTTCCTCATGTTCAGATGGAACCTCTTCTGCTTCAGCTTGTGCCCATTACCTCTTGTCCTGTCGCTGGGCACCACTGAAAGGAGTCTGGCCCCATCCTCCTGACACCCACTCTTCAGATATTTATAAGCATTTATGAGGTCCCCTCTCAGCCTTCTCTTCTTCAGGCTAAGCAAGCCCAGCTCCCTCAGCCTCTCCTCATAGGAGAGATGCTCCTGTCCCCTCATCATCCTTGCAGCCCTCCACTGGACTCTCTTCAGTAGCTCCTCATCTTTCTTGCAGTGGGGAGCCCAGAACTGGACACAGTACTGCAGATGGGGCCTCACCAGGGCAGAGCAGAGGGGGAGGAGAACTCCCTTGACATGCTGGCCACACTCTGCTTAATGCACCCCACTATGTGTGAGGTGTCTCTGCGGACTGGAGTCCCTGTGCTTGTGCTATGCGGAGAAAGTATGTGTGGTTTTGTATGTGATATTCTGACTAAAAACACAGGGGTGCCTACCTGACAGACAGTATGTGCCTGGGCTACTCTAATTCTGCTTTCTGGCTGTCAGCAGCCAGGGCGTATGGCGACGCTATTGGCAACCTTTGTTATTTTACGTGCTTTGAGAAAAGAACAGAAGGGAGTGAAGCGACTGGGAGGACCAGTCACTTCTCTCTGTCCATCCTCACCATGCAAGCCCTTGACAGTTCTTGGGAGAAGCAGGGGCAGGGAAGATAAATCTTCAGGGACCAAAGAGGAACTTGATTCCACAGGACTTTGGAGGAGGGCAAAGAGCAGCACAGTGGGGACTTCGTACGTGATGCATATGGTGAGGCAGGAAGACAGGCATGGTTCTTCATTAGAGAAGTAAAGATTATAGAGCTCTCGCATGGTCATTAAGAAAAGGTCAAGCTTAAAGCCTGTCATGTCATTAATGTAACAGGTAGGCTAAAAATTGAAAGGAGAGAGCTTTGGGAGGATGGAAAGGACTCTGTGTGTCCCTCAAGCTGCGCATGTACACTACTAATAATACACTCGTTCGAACTAAAATGTTTCCAGTTGTTACACTTCAGCCCCCATTTTTAACAGCCATTTGCCCTTACAAGGAAAACAGCCTGAGAGAGAATTTTGTGACTGCCTGATGAATTTTCCACACTGTTTCAGAAAAAAATAAATAAATCTGCAGTTCCATTATTTGTATGGAGAAAAACTTTGAGCACTGACAACTGTCGGAGTCTTCTCCTGTTGAAAATCACTGGACATATTTTTTTCCCTGTAGGCGGAACTGGAAGAGACCCACTAATGTGACTTCTACAAAATGGAGCAGTTAAGGACGAAAGGTAAAACAGTTGTCTGTGGGGTCTCTCTTGTTTTGAGCCACCGGAGCCAAGTTCTGAGTGATGCTGGCTGCTGCGATAATGCTTTGAAGCAGCTGGCTGCAGCTCCCACCCGCCTTCACCACGCTGCCTGCATGAGGGTGTGGTGTGGAAGAAGCAAGAGGAATCCTCCCTGACCCGAGGATGGGTCTGCTGATGGCCAAGGCAGCTTGATGCTGGGCAGTGACAGAAATCTACTATAATGCACCCTAACATCTGGACCATGTCATCTTTTTCTGGTTCAGCCGATGCCTTTTATCATGTGAAAATACTAAAAACAGATCCAAAGCCTCCATGTATAATTGAGGCTGTAGCTGTTGTTTCTTTTTTTTTTTTTATTATTTGAGAAAACCTTTATAGCTCCCTTTAGATTTTGCTGCTCATGAATTATAACTCTGCTCTTCAAAGCAGAGGAATGCAGCTTTCTGGCGCTGGGAGCTGTCACATCTCCTGTAGGAAGGTAGACGGTTTGACTGCTCCAAGCTGTATAATGCAACAGTTGAAGAAAGGATTCACTTCTTTTTTCCTTTCTAGGGCACACGATACAAAGAGACAGACAAGCTGTCTTTACATTGTACCTCAAAAACAATTTTCCACACTGTCCTTTCTAGCTAATCCCATTTCTCCATTGAATGCTCACAGAGGAAGGGTAGGAGTAGTGCAGACCTTGCCTTGTTCACTGTCTTTCCCGCAGAGCGCTTCGCATGTTGCCTCCAGAACATCCAAGCTCTTTAGATGTCATGTGAGTCTACAACCGCCTTCTCTACGCCACTTGGAAGGACTGGCTAGGTGGGAAGAGTGCGACCTTGGTCTCTGGCGATCACACGGAGCAGCAAGGGGGCTGGTAAACAGGGGTACTTTGAGGACAGAGCACCATAGCTTTGCTATGAGGAGGGATTGTCCTGCCGAAGGCTCCCAGTGTATCCCCTCCACAGCTGGCAGGCAGCTGTAGTGGTGGGACTGGCCATAGCTCTGCAGGCACTGGTGGGAGAGGCTGCAGCTTCCCAACACTGGCAGTATGCGACCCTGCCCAGAGGCAGATGAACCAGCAGCTGCAGGGAGCAAAGGAGCTGATGGGTATGGAGGTCAGAAGAAGGGTGTCATAGGACCACTGTGGGATGTAAACTCTTCCTGCGCTTTCTGGTTTTGGCTGCTTTCATCTCTAGGGGCAGGGTGCCCTGTCTATGTTTTCACAGCCTGTAACAACAGATGCTTTTTAATGAGTGCACAGACAGACAGCCTATTGTCTGGGTTTGTGCCTCAGAACTGCATGGTGGGAAGGGCTATTGGCACTTGCTTTTGTTTACTCTGTTTCTAAGGATGTGTGGTCCGTAAAAGGATGGCGGCCTTTCTGTCTTTCAGGTGTTTCTATGGGCCAGGCCAGAACATAGCCTTTTTGTGTTACTCTTGTTTTTCTCAGAATAACTCAACTCATGCCACTGCTTGAAAAGGACCTCTGCGTACATTTAAACTGAACGGACTCTGAGGGTATCCAAATGGCCCCAGTAAACAAGGGCCATATCTTCTGGTTGTGAACGTTGCAATGTGGGCTGAGCCTAGTTAGAAAGCCTGGCTTGTGTGTACATATTTTGTCTTCTTTTAGTGTCCCAGCGGGGCAGAGAGTCCCTGGAAGGCTATCAAGCATGGACTGACTTTCAGAGCTTACTCCTTGCCAGCAGCCTCTCTGTGTGAGGCCAATAAAATTTGTTTGCACTTGACAACAATACAGTATTTTTGCACTTCACAGTGTGTCTCCTCAGGACTAACTGCTGTTTGGGAAGGCCCTTAGGTCTATCCCTCCTCTTTATCCCATGCAAGATGAAGACACCACCCTTTCTTGCCCTGTCTCTAGAAGATGGTGACTGCTATAAACGCTGCTTACAGACTGGCTGGAGAGGAGCTGCTTCCAAGCACAGACCTGGGAGGGGTCAAAGGAGGGATAAAGGCTGGGGAAGTGGAACTTGGCTCTGAATTTAAAGAACTCGTGGGTGAAGGATGTTCTCTGAAGAGGCATTCAGGTGTGGTAGCAGTGTGGGGCAGCTAGCTGTTCTTCCTGTGCAGCTAGGGGCAGATCATCTGATGTAATCCCCTCTTGTTCACCCCTTTTCCCACCCAGCCTCTGCCATCCACACCAAGCGGGCCAAAGGGAGAAGGCTGATCTCGTAGGGGGACGAAGGCCACAGGGGCACTTCCAAGCGGATGTGAAGGCCAACCCTGAGTACAGCTACATGTTTCATCTATCCTGCTAAACAATGCTTGGGAACCTTTTTTTTTCGAGTGGTGGGATGGGAAGATGCATGTCTCCCTGCAGCACGAGTCTTTCTCTTCTGCTCCCCTCCCTGCTAGAGATTTTAAACGATAAGGCAAGCGGAGGGCAAGTGCTTTTAGTTTAGCCAGTGTCTCTCTTTGAAACACACTGGTGTGGGACAGAAGCACATGACCAGCGTGCATCGCAGCCTGGGGATGGCCCATGGTGATCAGGGAGGCATCTGAGCATGCCATGCAGCCTTGCTGGGTCAGAAAGAAGTGATCTGTTCTGCATGGCTGGAGCTCACTTTGGCACTGGGCCACGCAGAGGCCTTTAACTTTCTGAAATTGTCAGCATCAGGTTGATCACCTCATGCCCGGAGGGCACTGTGGTCCCAGGAGCAGTGTTAGCCCCGAGTGCCCAGGAGGTTGGGCAGCAGCGTACTCTGGGAACTCTGTTCTCAGTACAGCAAAGGGTGTTTCACCAGCGTAGCGTAATGCTGAGAGGGGTCAGGCACTAACGATTGCAAAAGTTTTTCCTCTCCCTTTCTGTGGCCATCAGGGAAGATTTTGGCTTCTTCTTCTTTCTTTCTAGCCTTATAACTGTGGACACTAAAAAAAAATGGGATAGGCTGGAAAGCAGGTCACAGGGTTGTGGCTAGGACTGATGGCATACAGCAAATGAGCAGGGCAGTGCCTTCCTAAAGGGTGCCATAATGAGCTGTGAGACCGATGTTGTGCCTGGGATGACCCAAACTCCGTGCAGCGGGGACTTGCTCGCAGCAGTCTAAGGCGCCCTGCGAATCTGTGAGAAAAGCTCCTTCACCGAGCTGTGACACCCTTGCTGGCACAGCAATCCGTGGAGCAGCTGGGCAGGCCCCGCCATGGGCAGAGACTAGCGTTACGCTCACGGTGTTGCTAACCCGATAGTTTGCTGACCGTAGCGCTTCTCTCACTCACAGCGTCTTCAAAACCTAACATCACGGACGCCTTTTGTTGTGCTGTGCGCGTCGGTTCTAAAACCCTTGTAAAATAAAATACTGTTCTGAGAAGGATAATTATTACAGATCTTATGATCCAGAAAAGTTTTCTAATAACTCTGATCCACGTTGCCTCAATTATTTTGTAATGCTAAGAAAATGACAGTGTCTCTATTTCAAAAATGGTCAGAGAGGGTTATATTTAATATGGTTGTTTAAAACACTACACAGTATATTTTATGGCTGTGCAATAAAAAGAAAAAATAGTGTGAACAGTTGTATCTTCCTCAAGCTTAGCAGCTGGATCTTTTTTAAAATCTTCAGAGCTGGATTTGCCCAGTTCTTGTAAGGGACAATTAAACATCATGATCTACACTTCAAAAAATGACCTGTGATTTTGAAGTGCTTTATTTTTCAAACTGATGGTGTTTGGCAGTTCTTGAAATGCAAAATGGAAACATCTCAAGCGGACAAAGCCAGCTTTTCCCATATGAACGGCTGACAGACTACTAGGGCAAAGGCTGTTATTATATATGCATTCACCTGGGGGTTTGAATACGTACAATGGATTGCAAAATGTGCTCCACTGAGTTTTTAAACAGGAGAATATAAATTTTGGAGAAAAAAATGAGTGTTTTAGTTAAAAGAGAACTAAAATCAGATGCTTCCTAATCTGTACAATAGCATAACAAGAAGTTTGCATTGTAGCTGTTCCACTTCCATAGTAGAAAACTTGTATGGTCAGTCTGGTAAAAATTAGAAGCTTTAATAAAGTTTTCTGGCTCATTTATAATCTAATGGTTTTTGTAAGATTTCAAATTGCTGACAACAGAGAAAACATGAAGGGGTAAAGGAGAAAAAGCAGTACAAAGCACCTTATGACTCGTGCTTTTCATTGCAGAAACGACACATCTATTTGAGGAAGTAGTTCATATACTTGTTTAGTTTTGGAAAGGATTATTTGTTTGAAAGCGACACAGAACAGCTTTGGCTGCCTGTTCCTGATAAATCAACTTTTCTGGAAGGTGGCTGACTCCTTTGGAGCTTTGAAATGTGTTTGCTTAGCTGAACAAGATAATGACAAGCAACCAGTCTGGCCATTAATTATACAATTAGTCGTTTTTAAGTCAGCATTTACCACACCACAGAGCTGTACATGAAAATTAGGTTCTCGCTCCTGTTGCATGCAGAGTCTCTGTGTACTGGCAATGAAGTCAGTTAGACGGTTGCCATGAAGAAAGCATGCAGGATTCAGTCTTCACAAGGGACAAAACTGAGGCCTTGCTGTTTATTTCAGGCAGTCATAGCAAAGGCTGAATAAAAGCTAATGATAAAATCAATTAGTAGTTGAGGCCTGCACACAAAATATTTTTATGCCAGGGATTCAGTGCAATGCTTTCCGTATAAATATCATGATTCATTCCATTCTTTAACACTGTTAAACAATGGGTGTTCCTTAACAAGGGACATCCCTATACATGCTATTTTATGCGTCTTGGTAAGTACAGGCAGCACTCACTCTCGACAGCTATAGATCAAATTACAAGCAAGCCACGGAGAATTATGTTTCTGTGGAGGGAACCCTTAGTCCCCCGCTGGGCTGCTGTGAAAGAGGTGGCCAAAAGCCAGCTAACTTTGCTCCCCAACTGCAAGGAGCCAGGCTGCGTTACACTGCTGGCAGCACTCAGCATCCCTGAGGAGGTTTTTCTGAGCGGAGTCCAAACTCAGCCACCACCCAGGGCTGCACGGTCTGGTCTGCAGCTGGGGGAAGCTCGCGTTGAAGCTTGTGACAGGGGTGGTGGCCAGGAGAAGACCCAGCCAGGGCAGCTCGAGCCTCGCCTCTTCCAGTCACCAACACTGCTCCTGCGAGATGTGTCGGTGTTGGTGTCGGTGCCGCCACATCCACGCCCGTCTGCTGGCGCTTGCCCCAGGGGCTGGGGGAACAGCCGGCACGGGCGCTGCCTGCAGCGAGTTGTCCCCTCGGTTACACCACGCGAGTGCCACTGGCCTGCTCAGGGTGCAGACCCCCGGCTCTCGCTTCCCTGTTTGCCCCTACCCGAGAGTGTTGGGATCGATGCGAGTGTACATCCCTCCGACAGCCCGTTCTTCCATGGGAGGAGAGCAACTCGCGCTGCTAAAATTTGCTTCGCACAGGTACAGCTGCGGCCTCACTGTGGATTGTATAACTCATTTGGTAAAATCGACGACCCAGCGAAACAGTATAGCGAGCGAACCTATGAATAAAACCTTTATTGTGTACAAACAACAAAGAGAGATTGTAGGATTCTATAAGGCCACACAACTTAAATGGGGGTGAGCGGGGATGCCTTTACCAATTTCTGTTCTGATAGTTACCGTTTACAATTACCATTTCCATTGTTCACCAAAACATTTGCAGCCATGCTTAATATTGGTTTTCAAAGTCGCAGTTGATGTTTATTTGCGTTCTATGCCAAAACTCATCTCCTGCAAGACATATGGGGTTTTATATAAATATACACACTGTAAAAGTCATATTTCTTTAAAGGCCTGGTGGAACATTTCGAATTTCAGTAACGAGCTTGGCAAGGCTGCCCTTTAAAAGATTCATGAGTGACCAGGGAGGATTTTTGTGGGTCTTTTTTTTTTTAACAAAGTACCCAAAATGCCTGCAGCTCTATTAAAAAATCCATCCTAACGACTGCTTAGGTAAAGTTCAGTGCCAACTTTCATTTTAGCTTCAAGTTAGCACCTCTCATTAATTTCTTACATTGTTCTGGGACTGAGGATTTCCATATTTGGTTTTACTCTTGGATTATGTCAGAAAAGTTTGAACAAAATAGTTTCAGCTAAATGAATGTGAAAAAAAAATACCTTCCATATGTTGTTCTCAAAATCTTCTGCATCTGTTTAAGTCAAAAATGGCAAGCCAGAAAACTTTGTGTTGGCTTATGATATAGCCTCTTCAAGAAAACATTCTCGGGTTGAAGAAAATTGTAAAGTATTTTTAAATGAACTTGTCATTTTTCTGCATACTATCTAGACCTCTTTCATTTTTCCCCTCTCCCTTTTTCTTAACTTAGTTTTAAACCCTTGTTTAAAATGAGTTTGCCAGGGATTGATTTACTAATAATATCTTTAATGACATCTCAGTTATGGATACATTTGTCAAGAACTCCAGCTGTTAAGGTCAATTGACTTGAAAAAGCCAGAGTGGATGCCATTGCTTCAGTATATGAGGGATAAAAAGGTTTTTAGCAATCTTCCCCAGTTCATACCAGTTAAAGTGTCAGACCTGATGACCTTACTTAAGTCAGTACAGTGACATAATTTTGCATGTGTACAGTCAGACTGTTTCTTGCCCTTTTAGTCTAAAATAGAGAAACAACATACAAAACCTAAACTAAATAGAATAGTTGACAAATACCCACTTAGAAGCCAGAAAATCACAAAGGCTATTGCTACAACAGTGCTAAGACTTCACACCCTCTTTATATTCCTATAAAGCTTACAACCCACTTTGACATAAACCCATGTCTAGAAAAAGAATAAGCCTTTAAGCTCAACTACTTAAATCCAGGAAAAAGTAAGACTTAAGGTAGCTCATTCTCTGGTCCACTAAATATCTTAATAATTTGGAGCCCAATGGGATGGCCTCAATGAGAGAGACATTAAACTCTCCCTTTCCAACTCCTTCTCTCCTGCAAAAGTGAATACATGGGGAGGGAGGGGAGGACTTTTCTGTGAGATGGGTATTCAAATCTCTTCAGCCAGGCATGTAAGCTCGCCAGCAGTTCCCAAGAGCACTCTAACTCTCAGCTATTGTAAAAATAAGTACATAAAAACATATGTAGAATGCCCTCCACATCCTTCCTTTCCCCTCTTTGCTGTGTTTCCCACTAGCTAAACAGGGCAGCTGGGAGCAGGGCACTGGAAATGTCTTTCCCAGGTAGCTCACTTCCCCCAGACATTATAAAGGGAGCCTAGACATCAAATCCATGTGTGAAGTTGAGGAGTTATGTTATTCCCCCTTATATAGGGAGAACCACAGTGCAGAGCAATTAAAAACAAAATTTCTAAACAGTCCACTACTTCTGCATTCCTCATTCTCGTGCAGAAAACCTTAAATACCAAAGGACAGACTGTTCCCATTTTGTAAGGCTAGACTGGTAAATATTCAGACAATCTGAAAAAAAACCACAAAATACTTCTAAAATATCAGACTAACTATTTGCCCAAGGTTGTATGGCAAACCAGTGGCAGAGCACGTTTCCCTGGGGCTTCAGCTCAGTGCTTTGAGCGCACAACAGTCCGTTCTCCATTTCTCCTTTGCAACCTGAATTTTAGGGATGTAAGATGTAAAAGATGTCAACCTCATTCTGTCCTGTTTTGAGCAACACTGCGTTACTGTTTTATTTGCTGATCTACTGCATAAACAACCACATCTCGGATGGTTACAGGCATATGAGGGGTAGGTACTACTGAAACCCATGTGCTGGCTGAGACAGGCACATTACAAAAAATCCTTCATGTTTAGGATGGCATTATTAAAGTTTCCATGAAAACTCTGTTTGTTAGAAGAAGCCAAGTTAAGTTTCATGCGTAGCTTTATTTTTGACAGTTTCTCAGCCTTGGCTTTGTACTTTGTCTGCATTTCCTCAATTTAAGAGGAAACTGGGCTCGCAACAGATATCTGAGAGTCACATTCCTGCATGTTGTTTTAGTGGATAAATGAGAAATTTTGATACTTTAAAAAGAAAAAAAGGGGAAAAACATGTTTGTTCTGAAGTGCTCAGACTGACAGGAGCCTGAGATCAGGGAATCCTTGCTCAGACCAGGGTGATTACTGCTCATGGAGTGACGGAAATCTACCAAACTCTCTGTTGGCACTTGGGTGATTAATGAGATGAGATGAGAAGCAGGTGGCTGAATTTCCCTTGGAATAAGACCAGTTACATTCACAGAAGAGTGTTAAAATTTATACACTAGAAGAAAACATCAAATGTCCTGGGTAGACATAATGTGTAATGACTGAAATTGTGATGGAACACCTAACACAACGTTCCCTGAAGCCCACAACCTCTTCCCACGTGGTCAGTACAGTGAGGTAAACAAGATCATCTCTACTGTTGTTTGTAGACTCTCTATATACGTATGCATGTGTATATGTACTTGTATATGTACATATGTCGTGTGTGTATATGCATAAAAAAGAGGTTATAGACTATGAAAAGTTGTATCTGGTTTTAGCAGCTGAAGATCAGTGCAGAAGCGAGAACTCAGTGAGGAATGATGAGCATACCTCTGCTGAAAATTTTTTTTTTCTGACTAATCTCAGCTGCTGGTCAGCATGTTACAGCTGTGTTTGCCATTGTGTACAGTTGCACTCTACAACATTATTTAGGTATATAACACATTTGCTGCAGGTCTATCATAGATTATAACATATAGCTATAGTTGCAGATATGTAAACTGTTACATTTAGCAGATGGTCTTTGTAACTTTGGTCACCACAGACAGTAAATTCAAGTGGTTTAATGCCAAATGCCAAAGGACTGGGGCACTCTTACTGGTAAACCAGTTTCTCCTCGTGAAACCAGAATGTCAATGCTTCAGTGCTGTTTTTTTGCAACTCTTTTCCTATACAGGCTGTAGATTTTAACAGGGATCTCATTTTTTGCTGTGAGTGTATAATATCTAACTCAATAGAGTTCACCCTTTAGACTGAATAGTTATCATATAAGGGAATATTAGATTACTCTTTTATAAAATAAACGTTAAAAACTATTGATTTATTTCCAAAATCTGTTTCTGCTTAAAGACCTTACTGATAAACGCATTAAGAATAATATGTGGCTCTGTTAGTGCATGTGTATTTTTATTTAGTTGAATGTTTATACATATGTATCTCATGAGGTAAATTCTGGACAACTGTTACTGTACCCTCCCTTTCCTGTACACCAGCTTAACTTTTACTGAAACACAAGACAAAGTTTTCCCTGGTCTCTCAAGACCTACTGGAAATCACTACATTCAATTAAAATTCTAAAGTAAAGATATCTAGTTAGGGAAGGGATCTTGAGCTATGCTTTTCACCACCACTGCCATTAAGGAAGGATAAAGACAGACTGACCCTTTGAGACTATCTGTTCTAACCTCAAGCCTTCACAGGAAAGAAGGTTTCCCCCAACTTTCCTGTTGTGTAATCTGCTAGACCATTGAATTATGCTTGTAGTTAGAAATCCTCTCCTAAAACTCAAGTAATATCCTCTTCTTACAAACTATACTAATTATTTTTGGTCCTGCCTCCAGCTGATGTACAGAACAACTGATTTCTCTTTACTATAACCTTGCACATGTTGAAAAAACAAACTAAACTCCTAGCCCTCGCAACCTCTCCTTTCCTGGAGACCTGTGTGTTGCTTTCCTGTGCAATTTCCATATTGCCTAAGCTTGCTCTTAAAGTGCATCTTTCTTAAAAGATGCTCAAAACGACACTGTTGAGCCCTTGTCTCTGCACTCAGAAGAGAACTAATACTTGACTGATACTCTCTGTGAGCCAACTTGACACCAGTCTCCTTTCCTGTTGCGTGATTAGTCCCCATTTTCTGTTTATGAACTGGACTTCTACTTCCTGGAGCATAGCCCTTTGCTGAACTTCTGCTTGATTTTTGGATCATGTCCCCGGTTTATTGCCATGTGAAGCCCAACAGTATTCTGAGTTCCCTTCTATGTGCATTTCCAGCCCTCACAGTATGGCAGTAAACCATTCATTGACTGTTATACCTTGAGGTTATTTCTTTCAGTTGACTTTGCTCAACACCTGTTTTCCTGGTTCTTTTTTCCCTGGCCGTGCTTACGAGAATGTTGCACAGGACAGCATCGAAAATATTAGCAAAGTCAAGATCCATCACAGCTCCTGAGTCCCGCTGAACTACTAGGCTTGATATACTGTCAGAAGAGAAAATTACATTGACTTCACATGTTTTATTCTTGTTAAACTGATCTTGACTATTTCTTACTATTTTATTTCCCCATAAATGCATTTGCTCTAGTGTATTTTCAATTACCTCAGTTGGCTGCTCCATCTGTAATTTCCCTAGTCCTTGATTCACAGTGTTGTGGTTCCAAAAAGCACCATCTCTTTTTGTCCTTCTGCTAGTCCCTCCCTTTTTTTTCACTCCGCAACCACTCTCGTGTCTGCTTTCCCCCAGCTCTTTTGTGAAATCGTTCCTAATATCAGTACTGTATTTGCCTTTCCCCAGTTTTCCAGACTATCCCATTTCTATTTCTTGTCAAAAGCTCTCACTAATGGCTCAGAAATTGTTCGGCTAATTTCCTAATGCTGTGTGAAATCCTTTGACTGATACTTCTTTTTAATTATTAACTTATTCTTTCCTCTTGGCATGTTGTGGATAGACTTTTCCAAGTTTAACACTCTTGGTAGCAACAAGTGCTAGATGTCCCAGTGGTTACATTGGCTATAACAATTTTAGGGAAATTCCCTCCCTTAGCTCTCCCATGCTGCTAGCAATACAGAAACTATAAATATAGCCAAACCACAAGCACTTTTACCACTTTAGCTGATTTATGCAACACGATGGTGAAATGTCATCAGGCAATCCCTGCACTACCATTCCTGTCTATGTTAGAGGAAAAGTTGGAGAAGTTTTTAAGCTGGTGATTTGTGGGTAAGTGCCTCTGATAAATTTGACACAGTGTGCTAGAAATGATAGTGAATACAATCAATTTGACAAACCAGTGAGGCCATTTTCTTTCAATGCCATGTGAAAACAAGTATGAAAAATCTCTAATAGATGTGCTTTTTCTTCTATTTAATGCACAATATACACCTGCATCTCATGGGGCTGCTGGTTTATGAGGACTCCCAGCATTTCAGATGATGACTCTGAATCAATTTCCCAGTAGTTCCATTCTCTTGTTTTTCTACAGTAAGTCAGCAGGAATACATACATTTTCTTCTGAAATCTGTAGTTTTAAACCACAATTTGGACTGCGCAAACTTCTTATTAATACTTTTAGGAATCACAAATAATAACTGGAAAATTCAGGGTGTTAAGGCACACACTTAATAGGAAAGAAAATCCATGAAGAATCTTAATTTCTGTACTTTAATATGCCAATATTTAATAAAGGTGAGGATATATTTTGATGAAGCATGAACAGTCCCCCCCAAAAAATCATATATCTACTTGCAAATATTCTCCTTAAACCAGGCACCTCCCTTCCCTCCTTCCGAAAAAGCCACACTACTCCCAGGGTGCGAGTTGCTGCCAGTGCACAAAACAGCCACCCGAAGGAGTGAAACGTATTTTAGTTTCAGTACATGAAAATAGCCTCAAAGTGTCACTAGAGAGCTATCAATAATCTGGTTCTAGCTACATTTTAAGGTTTTGGGGCTTTGTCATCTTGTCACTCAAGAGCCACTTCTCATTTAATCCTTCTAATTGCTTAAAATGCCCATCACTACATATGGTGATGAAAATGCCCTGGCCACTTGTACACGGATGGCAAGTCTTTCAGTATCACAGTTCAGGTTTTATAATGGCAAAGAGCACGAAGTGAGAAAAGAAACTTCCAAACACCACAGATCTTGGGGAGGGGGGGGTGGAAAGGAAGTTGGTAATTTATTCCTTCCCCCTCCCCCTTCATAATCTTGACCAAGACAAATAGAAATGTGATTTTAACAATGGTAGGAAGTGAAACAGCCTAACCTTTCTGCATTTAGCCTGGAAGCTTTTTCAGAGCAGAGACTGTCTCTCGTATGTGTTTACACAGTGCCTGGCACAAGCAAGGCTCATATTTAATCTGGGCCTTTTGAGCCTGTATCACAATATAAATATTTCCTAGTAGTAGTTCTTACGAGAACAAACCTTTGTTCACACTGCTGTTCAGAAGCGGTCCCTGGCTGTGCTCCTCCTTCAGGATTCCCTCCCAGCTGGCCACGTCACTGTCATCTGCTATTTGATTCCCTTTAACGCAGCAGATTCATGCGAAAGGAAGCCTGCAGTAAGATCACAGAAAATTGTAAAATGTCCAGTTTCACTTGCAAATGGTGCATTTCTTACACACATGTTGCTTCACTCAAGTGCTACTGGGAACATCTTGTGTTCAGCTCCTTTTTACAGCATCATCTGAACTTGTATGGCTTTCCTGTGGAGTTACACTACGCATGTTCCTCATTTTATCTTTGTCACAAAAGATAAAGAGTGTATTATTTCTCCTAAGATCCTCAAGAACAACTTAGTGCTTCCATCTTCTGCCACTCTACATGACAGAGCCGTGGAGAGTGTTTCCCGTGACTGCTTTTTTGCAGCCCCACCTGGTACGTCTAGCATGAAGCACTGAAGAGGAGAGAAACTTCGAAAGTACTATTTTTTTCCTACTTCTATATATCCACAGATTATTAAACTAATAACTATCATAACATGTATGCAATAACAACAAGAAGATGAAAGCCAAAGCCCTAAAGCCTCTTTAGATTAGATTAGATTAGATTAGATTAGATTAGATTAGATTAGATTTGCACTGGGATTTAAACAGAGAACAGTTGGCTTTGAATCTCTCTTCTCTGTTTATTAAAGTTGATGGTCTGATTCTAACATCACTGGAAAGGTATTTTCCTCTTCTTTCTTCCCTTTGGCACAATTTATAACATCAGAGGCTTCACAATATTGAAATGACAACTTTCCATGTCGGCAACACAAAGGCAAAAAATTTACCAGATAACACAGCTTTCAGTGGATATGAATGATCATCAAAAGTTATGGTTTATATTGAAAACATCAAGCTTTTCTGATGATTTATCCACATGAGCTTTTACACATATTCCTACATCATCACTTCAATGTAGAGGCTTGTCGAGTATCAGTCATCACGTGGTCGCGGCAGGGGAAAAGCTAGGCCTGATGAACCTCCAGGGTGTAAACTCTCACATACATAATGAGGAGGATAAGCTTCCAGTGGCATCTAATTTTTGTCATTTGTGACAGCAACACATGAAGTACTCCTGTCTGTTTCGCCAGTGTGGTCCTGTGTGTCTTCATGCAAACACAGTCACTTTCTTGTCCTTTTATTTCACACGCTTCATTTTGGGTAGATTGCAGCTGGATGCTGCATGGAAGAATCAAATGTATTTCTCTTATTGTTAGCAAGATTTATGGGGGAATTTCAGAAGCACTTTGTACTGCGTAACTCACCTCTCATGTATCTCAGTGACAGAAGAATGAGGCCAAAATGAGTACTTTGCAAAATCCCTTATCTAATTTAGTATACATATGTCATTGCTTCTCCATGTGAGCACTAATTTGTAAAGTTAGGTGTTAAACTTCAGAATAAAACATTAAAAGAGAATTCAAGTACACCTGTATAAAAACGTCCAGAGAAATGCATTCAGAGAAATTTTGGAATGATTATCTCTCTGCTGTTTTTTCTTCCTGGACATTTATTAGAAACCAAATACGTATGTAGGATATGTTAAAAAAAAGAACCAGGAGGGGGAAAATCAGGTTTCTTCATGTATTCTGAGTATCAGCCCATGATTTCTGCCATTTTGTTTGATCACTGAGATGGAAAATATTTGCTGCCCAGTCTCCTCAGAGGTGCTGTGTCTGGTAAGCTTGCTTTAACAGGCTCCTGAACCGCAGCGTAGGGCTTGTGACTGGCCTTATGATTCATTTCTGAAAAACGTTACCTTCGTCAATTTTGGACTCAGTTTCCTTGGTGGTTTTCGAAAGCGGCTTGGCTTTGCACTCCAGTGGAAAGAGTGTCTCTAGTAATTAAATTATATCTTTTAAAGACAGAAGGGGGGTACTTCACAGCTAGGACAGCCTTGCTCCAGAGGGTTATAAAAAAAGCAGTTCCTTCCTTTAGTTTCTAAATTTTGGTTGGGTGGTTTTTTTTCCTCTTAGTCTTTCTAGTCTTGTAAAAGCTCTGCCTATGCAGGTCTTCACTTAGTGGTCCAGAACGGTTCTTTTCCAGCAAGGAGCTTATTAACAACAAGTTCACAGTGGGTTTTGTTTCCTTAGAACAGCAGGTGACCCTTGTAGGCATGGCTTTTGCATTATCAAATTAATTTAAAATATTCAGGTGGGTCTACATACCAAGTTTCAGAGAGGTAACTACTCCAGTATAGGCTAGCAAGTCACTTCTTGCAGCTATTACAGCTACTCAGCAAGTACAATTTCCCTAGCCAATAGACTCATAGGTATTTTATTTTCTCTCTCTTTTTCAGAAATTAAGCTATGAACTTCAGGAGACAGAGTCTAATTTGGACTGTACCTAAAAATTAATCTCTAGTCACAGTCATCTCTGCTAAGAACAACTATTAAATACTTTATTACCAACAGTATCAGCTGTGGTGCTTGGAAAGGACCTCAGAAAGTAGCATTGCTCGGCTCAAAACAATTCCTCTCCAGCGCTCTTCTAGCGCAAGTTATCGCATACCTGGAATTAACCTAAGAATCCCAAGTCCTGGAACATGTACCTACTTGGTGATAACAACTCATACACCACCAGCAATGCTTCCCTGTATTGCTGTTCTGAAATCAGAATTGTGTTAGGCACCAAAAAAAAAAAGAAATTAAAAAAAAACTTTTAATTGAATAATGGCTTAGCCATTTTATCTAAATTCATCATAGCTTTGAAAACTGATATTCCATCTACCTTGTTTGGGTCTTTCTAACTTCAAATATTAATGTCCTATTTCATCTGGTATCTTGGTAGTCCTGTTCTGTCATCCTCTAGCAAAGACTGAGGGCAAAGATGCATAAAGAATACTTGTAACCCTCCTCAAAATTTCAAAACATTCGGAAAGCATTAACCGAAGTTTTACATCATCTCTTCCAGACAACATCAGCCATATCCTAAAACAGGGGCATCCTGAAGCCGAGTCTCTTGCTTTCATACAGAAAGTGTACTCAGTAATACAGAGCAAACTGACATATTCCTAACTCTGTACTTCATGCAAGGGGCAACACTCTGGGCACCCATCTGTTTACCCACAACGATTATTTTGATCCCACTGCCGACCCTCTTCTGATCTTCCCAAGCGGCAATGTTCCTGCTTCGGAGCGCTCTCACCTCAACAGCTGTCTCAGCAAATGCATCGCCAAACGCGCTGCTACAGCTTCCCTTTCCAACTCCTGGAGCAAGCAACAGGCCCAAAAACCTCACCGCCGCACTGCCTCTCCCCAGGGCACGCGAACACGCTGACTTCCAGTAACCTCTAACCTCGTGCTCCAGGGCAGCACCCCTGGTACGTCCCTGTCTCCAAGCGACGGGCGGCTGCCTGGCCTGCTCGCCTCTGCCCCGCCGGGCTTGGCTGCAGTCGCGATGGTTCCCGTTCACCCTCTGTTAGCTAAGGTCCCTGGAACTGTAAAGCGGAGAAATTAACCTCACTGTCTGCAGTATGTTATAAGCACAATATACTACTTCCAGGTGCTGCGCACTCGAGGAAGTAAAGCACCTGCTTTATTCTATCCCAGTGACCTAAGCAGAGTAGAAAAATTTGCCATAACCTAGAAACGGGATGCTTTCAACCAAGCTACATCATCATGGAAAACACATTTTACCTCAGTCTCTGAAAACCTAACAAATGAACCCTGAAATGAGTCAGGTATCACCAATTATGACCTTTAACTACTCTTTTACTACACCAATAGCATACAGCCTGAATTCATGGGACTGATTTTGCAGGAAAACATTAACTGGTATCACAGCTTCAGATGAGCACGTGTATTATTCTAGATTTTTTTTTTTAAGCAATATAAAAGGACTTGCAACTTAGAAAAACCCAAACAAACAAAGCAAACGAAAACCTTTGACCTTTATCTAATCATCTACAAGTGAAATTCAAGACTTAGCTGTTTCGAGCAGTATTAGATAACAAAAAATATTCCTAAAACACAGACAACATCCTCCCGCGTAACAAAGGAGCAAAATACTCGTATATGCAAGGTTTGCACGGAGTACAGCCAACAGGAGTTTTCAGGTACGTCAGAAGGCAATACACGGACACGGATTTGTGCAGAGCGCTGGCGTGTGCAGGCGGGAAGGTGAACGCGCTCCAGCAGAAGCCGAAGCCTCGGCTCCACCTCCCTCACCCAGCTCGCCCTCGCCTCTTCTCGCCTTGCTGCCTTGCCTCAAGGCAAAGCCTCTACAACCTCACATTAATAACTACCAGGACCAGATACAGAATTCGAGTACTTGAGGTCGGGCATTATGCTTTGGAGAGCCTGAAATTAAGTTTTGATATTACCAAGATAGGCGTGAAATTCGAAAGGACTTTCGTACAATCAAGTTTTGACATTGAACAAGGAAGATCATTGCCTCGGTCTAAGTAAATAAACATAAAAGAAGTCAATCTCTAGAGTCCCTAGTCAGGCAAAATTAGATTCCAGTGTAAGTTTTACCTAAAAAAAATGACATTGTTTCAGCACTACAGAAGTTACCTTGTTCATAGCAATAGCAACATTCTGCTTAGAAAGAACCACAGCAACCCACAAGACAGGAAAACCAGCTTGAAATGACACATCTTAAAGTCACGTTCATTCCAACTCTGAGAGAATTTGTTGAAATCACAATCCTTATGATCAGCATTTTCACTGAGGGAACCAACACAATAGAAAAAAGGTAGAACGCTTTCTCAGTAAGCAGATTAACCACCTCACCAGTCACTAACACCCAGCCCCTTCGTTTTCCTTGTACAGAAACAAGGATGTTCTACAGTCGCACTGGAGTGACCACTCAGTCCCTCACGGACCGAAGAAGGAGGGATGCTCTTGCACAATTTTTTGGCAGGAGGAAGCAGCTCAAAACTCCTCCATTTCAATTAGTCCAAATCCCTTCTGATTCCCGCCTTCTTACACCGCACGGTGGAAAACTGCTGTCACCGAACCTCACCCGACTGCTGGGAGCAGAGGAGGAGACCACGCAACTGGTCTTCTTAGGATGCATTTTTGAAGCTCTGTTAGCGTAAAGACTTGGAAAGAGATCTCAAGCCAAGCCAAGCCACGGAATGATAAAACCCCAGCCCAGGAGCCCGACTGCTGCGGCAGGAGCAGTTCTGCACCCCCAGGAAATGGAAGTGCCTCAGAAACGCCACCAGCTGAGCGAGGAAAGACCAGTGAAGTTTGAGGAGACAAGGCTGGGAAAAATCTGAAAAAGAACTTTACTAGCGATTACTTTCTTCATATGTACACATACAGTTTGACAAAGAAAAAAGAAAGAAGAAATTCAGACTTCTCTTTAAGAATCCTCGGATTTAAATATATATATATTTATTAAAAAGAGACATTGACTCTATGGCCAAGACATCATGCGTCTCAGAACAGGTTTTTACAGCCATGTTATAAAAACCCCTTAGCAAAGCAGTTATGCACTAGACTTCAAACACATGTACTCCAAGAATGACACTGGTGTGGAGGATCTTGTTTTACATCCATTTATTTTTGTCCCTCAGCAATTATAGCATAGTTTCAATACATTTCTAAAGCTATAGAGAAATACCAGGGCAACTAGAGTACATACAAGCCAAAGTTAAAATGGTAGACAGCTGAATTAAAGAAAGAGAAGAAAAAAAAAAAAAAAGTAGGCATTCAGCAGGAAATCTACTATACTTCATTCAGTTTAGGCTTTGTTCTTTAGGGAACAAGGTGCTAACGTGCCATTTTCTCATAAAATGAATCATAATTGCTTCCAAAGAGTTTCTGCTGAAAATTTAGGTGGAAGCAAATAAGTGTAACACTAAACTTTCTCCCATAAACTTAGAAGCAACACTTTCTTGAATCAATTTCCACCCTCCAAATACCACTGCTGCCTTTTTTTTTTTTTTTTTTGCATGAACCCACTGTTTTATTAA
>Ga0065711_1033679_pt1 | contig 25032 bp, 15 predicted proteins | sample Hoacrofraction12_FD_59098 | JGI IMG/M metagenome (GOLD analysis project Ga0065711, IMG submission 59098) | Hoatzin crop microbial communities from Cojedes, Venezuela - Epithelial fraction 12 v2 (version 2) | ecosystem: Host-associated > Birds > Digestive system > Esophagus > Crop | place...
TACCTTCAAGCCACATATCAACCTGTTCCCAAAAGTGTAAGACCTCACTGTCCAGTTTTGCTTGAAGAAGGGAGATACTTTCTTCTGGACTAAGCCATTTTCTTTATGATTTATGGAATTCCACTTCTATTTCTAATTCAACATGAAAATAACAACCATAGTGGTACCTAACCTGCAGCAGGCCACTGTATCATAAGCTCAGGCAGTTTCTTGGTGGAAGTCATCATCCTACTCAAGGCTCTGTCAGAGAGAGGCTTTCCCAAATAGCTCTTTTGGAGATACGTTTTCCTAGTGAGGAACCACATTTCCCACTCACACACTTACACAGAGAGCTGTTTTATTCTCAGGTGATTTTGTTCACCTGAGAACTAGCTTGTTAAGTTAGGTTAAAGTTACCATCTACACTAAGAGCCTGATTCCACTTTCAATATTTTTGTTCTGTCAATTGATTAAGCTGACAAATTGTCTGGCTTCCTTCTTCCCTCTCTGCTTAGGCATCCTTCCCTGCAAGCTGCCACTGCTAGTGCTCAATAAGTAAGACCAAAAAAGCTTTAGACATCCAGAATACAAGTTGACATCTGAAACTAATAATGAAATTCCACCCTTCATATATTCTGCATAACCTGAACTTTTAATGATTTCCAGCATGGGCCACTGCTCACTTTTCCCTCTCTCATTGCTGTTACCTCCAGTGAGCAATATTCACCTTGATTGCTTACCAGTGAATCTGAGACAGCTCTCCAGAAAAACATCCATGCTTCCTTTCCAAGGTCTGGTCTGTTGATTTTTGTGGTGAACCTACGTTTTATAAATCCTCTTATCTCTTGAAGTTGATCTTCCTGACAAGCGAAGAAGGGCCATAATAGTATCAGCAGCTAAGTCAGAGATTCAACCAAAGATGTGAAATCAAAGATGTGATCAGTCTATGGGATAATGAGGTTTCTTCTTTATAACCTAACCTTTCTAGTCAAGGTGCAGCAGGCAATGTTATTAGCATTAAACAAAGCTATATACAATGTAGTTTCGGAAGTAGACGGTCTTTGAGAAAGGGAGACATTCCACAGCATTAAAGTTACTGTGTTTTTTATAATTTTTACTGAAGCCAACAGGCTCTTATCTTCTCTTGAATCCAGCCTGGCTCAAAAAAAAGTATAAGCAAAATTCAGAAATTAGTAACTTCAGCAGATTTTTTTACGCTGTTTTGAAGGTTGTGTGTGATCATAACTGTCTGGATGTCTAAAATCCTTACAAATAGGTTTGAGAAGTTTAATTTAAGAAAAAAAATAAAAACAGAAGAGGAAGCCCGAGGGATGTTGGAACTAATTGGAATCCTTCATACTGCGTGATGTTAATAATAATATTCAATGTAAAGATTCCTCCTGTATTTACAGAATGGGAAGGGAAAAAAGAAAAATTTTTGATAAAATTTTCCCCTTTTTACTGACTATTGACATGAAGGCTTTCCTCAGCCAGGAATAGTGAGCATCTATTGGTAGGTGGTATGAACTTGGCTCCTTGCTAATAAGAGTAAGAGCGAAATTGGAAGAAACTGTTGAATTTACTTGGTGACACTAGTCAGTGAAGTTTGGAGAGGGAAAAGAGGAAGGATGGGCTCACCCTTAATGTACTTGAAAGATGTCTGAGGGTATTTGTATTCTTTTCTAGTTTCTCAGTTATCATCCATGCATTTTTAAAGAGCAAAATTTAAATCTGTAGAGTGTCTACTCAGCTGCCAAGTACCTTGATTCTTCCATAATCACTCAGATCCTCACAACACTGAGCTACATGGCTACCAAGCCCTGGAGCAGTTGCATACCAGGTGTTTCCTGCGTCTCTGTGGAGCCCAAACCAGTAAGTGGTTTCAGAGCGTACTGAACAAATTTGTCCAACAGAAAGCAGCCAGCAAGTCTTCTGTCAAAATGATCTAATGGGCAAGCAAAACACGCAAGTTAGCTCCATCCTCTACCTTGTTTGGAGTTAGGATGTGGATGAAATGAAGGTCTCGAAAGTGGTTCGTAGGATATCCTGAAATGAAGCAAACTCTCCTCTTGAATTTCTCCACTGGGAACAAATAGTTCATGAACAAGTGAGAGAGGGAGGGAGCAAGGGATGTATCCTTTAGTCTAGAAGCTAGGACATGCACTTAGGACAACTGGATTCTTCAGTAGGAGGTGCTGGGTGCCCAGGGCATTCTGTGGCCCAGCAGTTAGGGCACTCATTCTGCTATTCACCAGCATCTTTTCGACTCTCTTGAGGGGAGAAGTGTCATCAATTCTGCATGGAGGTTTAAATGTAAAAGCCCCCGCCCCAAAAATACCCAGCCTGAACTTCATAATTGGTTTTACATCTGCAGTAGATGACAGATCTCGGTAGATGAAATGTGCTATAGATGGTCTTGTCAGAGAGGTTATTCCCTTTGATTTTAGCTGTTTATTCTGCCATGTATGGTTTTTAAAGCACATATTTTCAAAGTTCTCATCAGCGTTACAATCATCGGTGTCTCTCAGACCTGTTTCTACAGAAGCTGCAAATTGCTCTTCCAAATTATAAATAGAACTGTAGAGAAGAGGAGAATGACTTTCTACCAGTAAAGCTTCAAATACAACGCCAAGAGCTGGTCAGGGGTCGACAGTAGTGCCAGTCGTTATAAACAGCCCTTTGCTTGCAGAAGTTCCTAAAATTACTGGACAAAATAGTGTAGCATTTGTGAGTCCATGGTGGGTGGTGGTAGCATTGCTGTGTAACATGCACGTGTGTGTGCACAGAGCAGCCCATGACCATGAAGGCACATGATCTTGTGCCAAAGAATGTTTTATGCTGGCATCTAATCAAGCCTTGAGAAGCTAGTAAGAGCCTGTGACACCTCATTCAATATAAAGAAGGATCGGCCTTAAGATTGAGACCTAGATTTATAATCAGCACATAAACTTTTAGGTACTTAGCTTTATTGCTCAAGTCTACTTTCAGTCCTTCAATAACTCTTAAGAAAATAAATAAAAGGAAATTCTCAGGCAAAGAAAAGTTTTGCTAACTCAATGCTTTGATTTTAATATTGCTAGGTGAAACAACAATGGCAGGAACTTCAGACCAAAAATATTATCGTTAAGCAGCAGAAATGTGGAAATGATCATTTAAAAGAATGTAGATAAACCCCATTAACGTGCTTCTAAAGGCATGCTTTTCCGCTCAGATATAGCTGTGTGAAGTCACATTCATCACATTGGTTCCATTCCCTCTTTGTTTTGCAACCATCTAAAACCAGCATTTAAAATGTTTCTTCCTAAAGATGATAATGAGATAGATTTTCTGATTCAGCTGCGACTTCAAAACTTGTGGAAGTTCAAAGTGTTTTTAGGACAGCATGCCAGTTGCTCTCTAATGACAACATTTGGACAAAAGTGAAACATGTGGGAAGAGATCCACAGCTGAGTGGTTGCACCACTGGAACATTTTTCAATGCTTTTATTTCTTTTAAAAAGTAGGGTATTTGTGTATTAATGGACATGCTTGCCTACCCACTCTCAGAAGTCATGTAAACCTTATATAGAATCTGCTTCAACAGATGCTAATGGAATAAGAACAATTTAAGCTTGTCAATTAGACGCTATAGATGTTGTTTGTGGCCTCTGCTGATTCCTAATGAAGACAGCTGAGTAGCTTCTGCAGAAAGGGCCGAGGTACAGTATGAGCATCTGTTTAAATCACTTCGGTACGTTGCTACCGCATGACAAAGGCAGTCAAGGAGTTTAGATAGCTTATGGGAGTCTGTGTAGCAAGAATGGTTGCCTCATGTCCGGAGAAGCTGCTGTTTTTCTCAGGCAACAAGGTAGCCAGACTCCTGCCGCAATGCTGTGCAGCAGCTGAAGTTGCTAAAAGGACCTGCAAAGGAAGATACAGCTTGAAGTTGCTACCAAGGCTTCTAAACCCTTGATAGGTTCTGCGAGGAGAGCCAAGTTGCTGAGTGCCACTAACACCACTGAGCCCAGAGCTGACTGTAAGCTCTAGACCAGAGTTGTCTGAGACAATTGTGGAGAAACGGGTGACTCCCTTTTATGTAATAGCCTCGTGATTCTAGTACAATCCTTCCGCCAGGGCTTGACTGGCAGCAGGAAGGAATGAATTGAAGTGTAGAGCATCACAGAATCATTAAGGTTGGAAAAGATCTCTAAGGTCATCAAGTTCAACCATCAACCCAACACCACTGTGCCTGCTAAACCATGTCCTGAAGTGCGATGTCTACATGTTTTTTGAACACCTCCAGGGACAGTGACTCAACCACCTCCTTGGGCAGACTATTCCAATATCTGACCACTCTTTCAGTGGAGAAATTATTCCTAATATCCAATCTAAACCTCCCCTGATCCAGCTTGAGGCCATTTCCTCTTCTCCTTTTGGTGGTTCCTTGAGAGAAGAGACCAACACCCACCTCACTACAACACCCTTTCAGGTAGTTGTAGAGAGCCATGAGGTCTCCCTTCAGCCTACTCCAGACTAAACAACCCTAGTTCCCTCAGCCGCTCCTCATAAGACTTGTGCTCTAGGCCCTTTACCAGCCTCATTGCTCTTCTCTGGACACGCTCCAGCAACTCATGTCCTTCTTGTACTGAGGGGCCCAAAACTGAACACAGTACTCGAGGTGCTGCCTCACCAGTGCAGAATACAGGGAGATGATCACTTCCCTACTCCTGCTGGCCACACTATTCCTGATACAAGCCAGGACGCCGTTGGCCTTCTTGGCCACCCGGGTGCACTGCTGGCTCATGTTCAGCTGGCTGTCGACCAACACCCCCAAGTTCCTTTCCACTGGGCAGTTTTCCAGCCACTCTTCCCCAATCCTGCATGGGGTTGTTGTGACCCAAGTGCAGGACCCAGCCCTTGACCTTGTTAAACCTCATACAAATGACCTCAGCCCATCGATCCAGTCTGTCCAGATCCCTCTGCAGAGCCTTCCTACCCTCAAGCAGATCGACAGTCCCACCCAATTTGGTTTCATCTGCAAACTTGCTGAGGGAGCACTCAATCCTTTCATCCACATCATTGATAAAGATAAAACTGGCCCCAAAACTGAGCCCTGGGGAACACCATTCACCACTGGCCAACAGCTGGATTTAACTCCATTCACCACCAGTCTCTGGACTTAGTCATCCACCCAGTTTTTTACCCAGCGAAGGTTACACCCATCCAAACCACGGGCAGCTAGTTTCTCCAGGAGGATGCTGTGGGGAGCAGTGTCAAAGGCCTTACTAAAGTCCAGGTAGACAACATCCACAGCCTTTCCCTCATCCACTAGGTGGGTCACCTGGCCATAGAAGGAGATCAGGTTGGTCAAGCAGGACCTGCCTTTCATGAACCCATGCTGGCTGGGCCTGATCCCCTGGTTGTCCTTCAAGTGCCTGGTGAGTGCACTCAGGATGAATCGCTCCATAATCTTGCCTGGCACTGAGGTCAGGCTGACAGGTCTGTAGTTCCCAGGATCCTCTTTCCATCCCTTCTTGTAGATGGGTGTCACATTGGCAAGCCTCCAGCACAAGCATCGCAACAAGTATAGCAGTTGAGCTCCGCCCCAGGAACTTTAAATAACTGATCTGAACTACTTGATGCTCAAAATGAGCTGACTGTCCTGCGTGCAGTTGCAGATCACTTAACAGTTGTTATTTAAGGGGGGGGAAGAAAATTCCAAAAAGTTGTGTAAACAAGATGATTTATAACACTTAATGCCTAAAGCAAATACCAAACTATTTTAGAGTCTGTCTTCCTCTGATGTGGCAACTGTTGGGTCAGCTCTTGTCCACTTTGCTATATCACTTAAGTAGCAGCCCTCAATGATAAAACCTGTTGGGTAACATGACCCAGTTTGAACAGCTGCGAAGTTGCTTGTGTTATCTGCTTTTTGTAGCTTTGCTGCACTTCTTTGCCACTGTTCTTTGCAACTTCTCGCTGCTCTCCGTGCCTCAGTCTGCCAGGCACTCTCTTTACCTTGGCTCGTTGGTGAATGCTTCCTGTTATGGCAGCTCAGAGCAGGTAACGCTGAAAATAACACAGACATCTTACAAAGATGTTTATGTGTGTAGCTTAAATGGCTTTTCCTACTTTGCAGCATACAGGGAAATTTTGTGTAATAGTCCTTTATTCACCTTGAGTGGAGAGATTGGGTTTGGGTCTTTTTTAGGCCTTGGCCATCAGTCTTTACAGCAGAGTTGGAAAGTAGGCTACCTGTCTTGGGTCTGTCCCTTGTCATCACCGTTCCTCCTCTGCCCGCTGCGTACTGGGAACAGGGACCTCGCCCCAGTGCCAGACTCAAGGCAACAGTTCAGCATTGTCATTGCCAGTCGTTTCTGAGTCATGTCTTCCCTCAAAGCAGTCTTTCTCAACTTTTTGGCCTGTCAGTCTTCATGCAGCCCTGAGTCAATTCTTCTGCCTGGGAGGAACCAAGCCGCTGCCAGCAGTGAGTGGTAGGTAGCAATTCCCTGGCTTAGATAAACATACCCAGCCAGGTATTACAGCCCACTCATGTTCCCTCCTTGCTCCCCACATTGGAAGAATAGAACTTCTACATATTTCTTCCACCCATCACCTCTTTGAAGCCTTTTATATCTTCCTAGCTGTAACCCAAAATTTGAGAAATGTTACTTTAAAAATAGCATGGACCAAGTGATGAAGGACCTCCTTCCATCCCTTAAGAGCCAGTATTTGCCCTTTCATTTACTATACTATATTTTTAGTAGTATAATTTCAGATACAATTATCTACCCTCAGCTTCTTAAATCATGCATGAAATGCTTTTTCAGAGCCACATTAACATCTAGTTGCTCAGCTTGCTGGAATTAGAAACTAGATATGTTGTTTTATTTACAATATAAAATCAGACTGTGGTTTTGGTGTAGATTGCTATAATAAAGAGGAAAGATCCCTTTGGTGTTCTTTAATTTATTACACACTGTAAAATGTCCAGGCACATTTTGCCTAGTAGCAGAAGGAGGAAAAGTAGTAACTCTTGGCGGGAGATTAAAAAAGTCTCACCCACTGTGAATGTATTTTAAGATCCTGCACATTTGGGAGCAAATCAGCTACTTATCTGCTTCTGCGATCATGTTCATTTGCAACCACAGTGCAGGCTCTGTGGCTTTTAAGATTTTTTTTGTTGTTTTTAGTTTGCCTAAATAAAATCATTCATATCAGATGAATATCAGTACAGTGACATTAAGATGACATTAAAGAGCTCTGTAGGCTAACATTTTTGGCCTTGCAGGATAAATTGCATCCTGTTCTGATTTTTCGGATTCTAAATGTCTCAAAGCCTGCTTTTTAGGCACACCAGAAATTAAAAATATTCAAGCACTGTGAATTGCAGCTATATTGTGCTCATTACACTGCTCATGTGAATTCTTGTCATCATTCTGCTGGAGTGTTTCCTGGGGAGCTGCATAAACCAGCTAATGACCTTCTATAGCTTGTGATCAGACGGTTTATTTTCTGCTTATCAGTCAGGAATCTCCAAAATTGCTCTTTCATAGCAAAGCCTTTAGCAGAAGTACATCACCTTATTAACTTTAATCAACTGCATCAGTAAACAGAAATATTACTAGCAAATCACGGAATGATGCAAAGACCTCTTACATCATCTCTCTCCTCTCACTGACAGAACAGGATTCCTCATTGTTGTATAAAAGTTTTGTCTGTCTGACTGGGGCAACTGTGGGAAACCCTGCTCACTCAAGAGCGCAGTCATCCTACACAAGCTCTCCCTGGGAGAAAGATTTCCCTTCGTTCATCCCATCTTTTCCTGCTCTTGATTTCTTCCTACTAGTCTCTTTATGTAGTTATCTCAAGATACTGCCTCTGAGACAGCCACACAACAAAATGTTTCTTGACTGTTACAATACCTCAGGCATTTTGTAGTTGAACAGTATGTATTCAGGGGCTGGCATTTCCACACAACATGCAATAAAAAAGTTGGTATGAAGACACAAGTTAAAAGAAATAGACCAATCCAGCAGAAGTGGCAGGTGATCAGCTGCTATTTTTTTTTGAAAGAAAGCAAGTTCTGTAACAAAAATCTTCAATCCTTTCCCTTGTAACAGAAGACCATTTTTATTATTGTGTTTCCAAAACACTTTTTTTTTAGCAAGCTGGGTTTTTGGGGGGTTTTTGGTTTTGTTTTCTTTCTGAAACTGAATACGGTCCATGGTGTTAGCGCTGGACAAAGAGACATTAGTTGAATCAATTTTTCATCACATGAGAGACATACGTGGGAAAACCTCTTACCTCTTTCTTTACATGAGGAAATTCCTTATGTGTGCTAGATTTCTGTTAGTTTGGTTTTGCTGAACATTATGTTGCAAACTCCTGTCAAATGTCCTATCCACTGTCTCTTTCTCCATCACTAAGAATTCTTTGGTTTCTTTGTACTTTAAAAGAGGTGACAATCTGCATTTACCAAATAATAAAGATAAAAATGAAAGGGAGAACTGTTCTGACAGAAAAGGATGCAGCCAGGAACTGTTAGATAAAGTTATGAAAGAAAGATAGACCAAAATATTTAGGAAGATTGGGGGAGTAATAGGAGATCCAGTGATGGTCCCTTGGGATTAGTTAGAGGTGCCGTTGTGTAGGGCACTCAGACGTAGGCTGAACTAGCTTCTACTCTGGGAACAATCGCTATGACTTAACAGATTGCTCCCATCTTTTATTCATGTCTCTGCTTAGTCCATGACTGAGGCCTTTCATTCTATGGCAAAAACGTGTGCACAGCCCGAGTGGATGCTTGCCTGTGTGTTTTTAAAGGGCTCCTAGTTGCCTGCCAAATTGCTTTTTCTTTTTGGTTTCATGTATATTTGAAAATCATACAAAACCTTCGGTAGTGACTCACCCAAACACTTCAAAATCATTCCAGAAAAATTGGAAAGAGAAGGTGTTTACTCCCTAGCTGACAGATGATGCCATAGCAGCTGAACATACATCATCCTTCGCTCATGATATTGTTTTATATGATGGAACTTGACAAACTGCAGCATAAATTATCTGAGATTCCTTACAAAAGTTGCATGTAAATCCTATATTTGCTGCTTCTAAATATTTCTGGGAATATTTTGTGGAATCCTTTTGGCCTCTGGGAAAAACAAACAAACACACAGAGAGTATAGAATTACCCACTGGCTTTCTGTCGTCCCCTCCATTGCTGCCTGTGTCTGTACCCTGATTGTTCTTACTTACCTTGAGGCCCAGTCACAGTGTATTTAGTTCAGTCTGCAAAGTAAGAAAATTAGCTTGTTTAAAGCTGACAGGTGAGTTTAGAATTGGCCTACTTAGAAACTATAAGCCTCAGGAAAGAGATCACTTCTGCCTATCCATGTAGAAAAATACAGACCATATTTGTGAAAACTACTGTACTCTCCACATGCACCTAAACAAGTTCTGGCAGTCTTTGGCTTTGAGTTTCACCTCTGGATCTCCTAATTTTGCTCCCATTCTGGCAGTAATGGCTGCTGCCTCTGAAGGTGGAGATGATTGTCATTGATGCAAAACAAAGAAAAGCTCTTATGCCCATTTTAAAAGAATATGGATCAAGCATGGAAAACACTGACTGCTGGGGTTTTTTTAACCATAGCTTTCTGATTTATGCTACAACCATTTTAGCACCAAAGCAGAGAAGTTAGAAAATGTGACAGTGGAACAAAACCAGGGCTCTTTCCACATTTCAGTTCTGCCACTATTTGGCCCGTTAGACAGATATTTTTCATAAATGATGATACACTGCTTTAAGAGGTTGAGGCAATAGATTTTTGTACTTTGTTTTCTGAACACCTTTGGAAGATTATCTTTTCTACAGGTGGAGAAATCAGCTTTTGTGTTTTTCTGTCTATTTTTTTTCCTCAGCTGCTCAGCCTCTCCTCAGCATCAGCCTAGTTTCAGAGAATGTAGTCCCTGCCCTTCACTGAGAAATTGGAACCCTTGCTGTATTAGCAATCTGCCAACACAGTCTTACTGGTATGCATCTTTTCCTTCTTGCTCAGCGATAATGTCATCATCCATTTTACTCTTAACTGAGGAATGAAGAGTGACTTTTTGAAACACTTCAGTGTTGCAAAGGGACAGAATTTGTTATCAGATTTAATGATAGATGTAGCTTTCTGTTTTGCAGAACATCAAGAACATGACTAAGGCGTAAGATGAAGATCAGCCATTTAATTACTCAGGGTATACACAGCTAGTGGTTACACAAATAAATCTTGAAATTCTGAACTCGTAAATTCAGTCTCCTACCCACATCAATGAATGACACACTGGAAGATATTCAGGGACCTAAACACAGGCATCTCATGCCATTTCAGCTGTAGGCTATCCAAAGCATCTACATAAGCAATCTTACAACCTTTTACAGCAGCAGCTGGTAGGCTGGAACAGATTGATGCCTATGCCAGGCATATGAATCACTGCCACACTAGGGCATCCTCACATTGGTGAGCAGCATTTAGGAGGAAAAAAATTAATAAATAATTACATCCCTTTTGTATTCTGACATGATCTACATGTGGATTTGTTCAGCACATTAATAGGCAAACATTTTGAACTACTACCATCTCACAGACCTGGAAATTAGGAGGACAAAACTGAATTTAGTAACATCTCATCTTTCTAATCTGTCACCAGGTCATAATACTTTTGTGCTCATAACTCGTTAATGTTATACTGAGAAAACTTTTTAAAATTTAAAAAAAGTTAATTGTATCATCAAAGCGTCTGGAATGGAGAAGCAACTTACATTTTTATGTGCCAGAAACTGCCAATCACATCTCACTAAAGAAAACTCAGTGCTTTTGTCCTAGTGTGACCAGATAATAGCATATTGGTTCTGGTCTCTGGTACTCAGCCTTCAGTATAAATGCATTCTGATCAATTATCCAGCACATTCAGCTAGGTTGCATCCTGCTTGTAAGTGTTCCGTGAGCAAAAGACCTTGGGAATTGTCCATGTGCTGCTGCTGGTGGCATCTAGCCTGTTCCCCTTTCTGTGACGGGATAGGAAAGTTGACCAGAAAGCTTTTACGGTGACACAGTGTGGGCTGTTTGCCAGTACCACTGGGTGTTACCATGATCAGTCCAGGCTGCCTTAGGCAGGCACGAAAGCCGGATACAGTGAGCACAGCATTTCAGCTCTGCTGGAACTGCTGGCACTCAGCTCATTTTTCTATACTAATTCTTCTTCCTCCAGGTCTCTGGCCTGATGAGGGAGGAAGAACATTTCTGAAGAAATATTTCTGAAGAAAAGGCTTTTAAAGCTGCTTCTGATCCCTCAAGCATATGCTTTGTATGTATCTGGGTAGTGTCAGCTAGCTGGAACAGTGCTGGATATTTTTCATAGATGATGCATCCACTTCTGCAATAGATGCTCTGCCATAACTCCCCCACCTCTTATCTCCTGTTTCTCATTCTGAAGAGTCTTTCTCTTTGCAGAAGAGGCAATGGTCCAAAGACAAGCTTGCTCACCAGGCCAAAAATTCCATGGACAGTTCTGCATGCTTTTTTAAACTGGCTGATCTGTGACTCGAAAACTCAGAGAACAGTGTGGAAAGGCTCACATGGGACATATGCATGATGTAAGCCCTCATATTAGCTGTTGTAAGTGATTAAATCATTCAGATTGCCTATCCAAGAGAAGATTTTACTCTAAATAAAATTAAAATTAAAATATAAGCAGAGAGGATCCAGGTACTGTGCGGAGAATCTGCATCTCCTCCATGAAGTGAAAGAGTCCAAGAACTCCTACGACTCACCGAGGTCTGGGCTCACAGGAGAATCAGGCTGGTTTATATATACATATATATAAACACACACACACATGCACACATGTACACTCAGGAACAAACTTCCCACTGAAACTGGCTTGCTGGAATAGATGTAGTAAGAGTCACAAAAAAGGTATTGTATTTTATAGAGTACTAATCTGTAGAAAACCTTCCTGTCACTTCTTCCAGTAAACCCGTTCCTTTTATAGATTTCCTCCTGGCCAAATGTGTGTATTGTCAGTAAAAGAAGTATTTTATTTTTAAAACATATGCAATTTACCTAATGCTTTAAATTGCCTTTGAAAAATTTTTGCTTCAAAGAAGTGCATGATAATTATCCCACACCCATGAAGTGATTAATAACTTCACTTTCTCTGAAAATCAGTGGTACAGCATTTTTCTTTGGCTTTATGCCAAATGCAGAGGCATTCATTAAGGTTTTACTGCATTTTTTTAAAAACACAGTCTTTTTTACCTGAAATACCAGCATGATCTTTGCCAGAAAGGTCATTTACTTCGGGTTTTTTTGTAGGACACATTTTTCTTGTGGTCCTATGCACAGAATGACTCTTCTTTGAAGTCATGCAGCCACTGACCACGTGTGCCAAAATCTCAACATTGCAGATACATTCTGACATCTGGGTCCCAACAGATGCTAGGTGGGCCAGGTCTTCAGACTCCTTCTTTGTGTGGAGTGTAATGATAGCATAATATTTTGCTTTCATCCCCTTAAGTCACTTAGCAGTCTTTCCCCATCACTGTGATTAGTTTTGTGAAAGCCCCCTCTATTTGAATCTATGTATATCATGATTTATTATGTTTATTTGGATTCTGCTGTCTGCTGAGAGCCACTGACTTATGTTGAGGAGGAGAAGAGTATACACAATGTCACATCAAGAAAACTGCTAGCATAATTTCAGTTAGTTTCGTAGTCTTCCTTTAGGTACCAAAAAGGGAACTAGAAATATACAGTCACTTCCTCTGCCTACTGCAGTGGAAGAAGCGTGCATTGTCTACAAAATGGAAAAATTGAGGTCTAGGCTATAACATGATCTTTATGGGTCCCTTCCAACTTGAGATATTCTACGATTCTATGATTCTATGATCTCCTGCATTAACCTCATTTTCAGTCCCAGGCTAAAAATAAAATGTAAAATAGTAAATGTAAACATAGACTAGTTTAGTTTGGGGTCCTATTACCTATATTTCATTTTTTACTAGACATTTCCTGCTTTTTCTGTCTTCACAAGATGTCAACGCAGATTCAAAGAAATGCAGCTCATTTGATGTACTCACAGCAGTACGGTGGTCCTTTCGCCCCTGACAGAGGCAGGCTTAGCCAGAGAAGCTGCTAGGCAGCAGCAACAGACAGTCATGGGCCAGAGCAGGCAATATCAGGCCACACGAGGTGGCAGCGGGACTTCCAAAAACAGGTAGAAATTGAGTTGCCAGGCACCTGAGACGGTGGTTATGAGGACATGCGCAGCAGGACTGGAGCAGCGGTGCAGCAGTGCTTGAGCAAGAGGAGATTTTGAGCAGAGGCGATTTGTGAGAGAGGGCTGGAAAAAATGGAAAAAAATCCCTAACTGTGTTCAGGTGTGCTGGTGTCATCCCCTTATTGCTGCCTATCCCCATCCCCTTTTTTCTCTTTCAAGGGAGTCAGCATCGACCATGTCTGGCATATCATTGCTGAAGTCAGAACTGCTTAAGTTTATTTCTAAACTTTCTGGGTTTCACGACTGCATAGGCAGATGTTGTCAATGCCACATCACGAAACCAGGCAGGAGAAGGGGCAGGTATTACCAGCCTGAAATGGCACGGGCGCTGCGCAACCCCGCACAGCTGCTGGTGATGGACCTTTCTGGTCTGAGCAGGGAGAATGAGTGGGCTCCCACGGAAAAGGTTACTTGTTTTTCTTTTAGTGCCTTTACAGGAGCAGATTTCATTCCAAAGTGGGCCATTCACCTCCCCCATAACTGCGACTAAATCTTCATGGAAATGAGGAACCTGCTGTCCTGGTTGCTCTCTTGTGAAGCACTGAGTCATGTAATGGGGCTGACCCAAAGCACCGGAGATTACCCCAGTGATAAAATGTAACTACTCTCTAGTTCCCCACTTAAATGTGAGGCCCTGTATTTTAATTAAGTTTTTGTCAAAAAAAAATGGTTTTGCATTCCCTGTATGCAGACCTCAGCATCTGAGACCATTTTACGGAGCGTTTGAAACTTCTTTTGATTTGCAGATTGATGGATGAATCAGAATGATCCGTGCCAGCTAGTCTGCATCGTCATAACTTAGGGCTGTCTTGACTCATACAGTTGGAAAAGTGCAACAGAAACAACAGCAGAGTGAAAGGGTGGGGACTCAGCACCCAGTGAAGACGCCTAATTTTAGAAATCTACATGTGAGTTTGGTGTCAGTACTGCAGTTGTTATAGTCAGCAAAGATCTCGACCTACAGTCGGTGAAGCCTGGATAGTGATTCAGATATTGGAGTCTGTTCTAGTGTAAACAGAACCAGTTGTGGACGACTTCTGGGTCACCAGCGCTAGCTCTTCAATGTTAAAGGAATCTGGTCGTATCATTGCAGACACAAAGGTATCAAGCACCGTTGTGTTTTTCTGATGGTTAGGGCAAATTTTCTAATTACCGGCCTGATAGTGGTCTGTCAACAATTATTTATCCTCCAAAGTATCCAGATCACACAGTGACAGAACAAAAGGACTTAAGGGCTTGCGCCTCACATCATGCAGTCGCTTAGGTCCGGCTCAGTACTGTTTTGACTACTACATCTGACAGATTTTTCTGGATGAGTTCCTGCTATAATACCATTGCCTTGCACTGCATGGAGCAACGACACATTCTTCATCAAAGCAGTGGAACACTGTGCTGTTGACTGTATTTACTTTCACTGCTTTACTTCATCCTTTGAACTTCCTTTGTGCTGGCTGGTGACCACAATAACCATGCATGTCATCCGTACTGTAGATAATGTTTGCAAAGTGATATAGCTTGTGTAACATGATGCCCATCATCACATCTATCATGCCTTTTCTGAAAGTTCTGGATAGATTTGTTTCTGTGTCAAAACATGTTACTGACTTCTTTTGCAAAAGACTTGCAAGCACTGTGCTTTTGGCTTTTTATTTTGCTCTGGAAGTTCCAGAAAGCAACCTGACATCCACTTTTTCTAAACCTAGCTTTTTGTAAAGCTCAGCGAATGTTTTCTGCCTGAATCTATCCTTGAAAATCTGAAGTTCTACCAAATATTTCCTTGATGTTGTATTTAATAACATTCATGTAAAAAAAAAAAAAACACAGGACATGTCCTGCAGCTTTCATGCTGCAGAAGATAAATATTTCTTCCCAATATAATACCATATCTCTAAAATAGGAACAAAGTGAAAGTTTTGAATCAATTTCTTCAGTGACAGCTGAAAACAGCCAACGGTCAAAAAGGAAAATAAAATAAATGGAAGATGACCAAGACAGTTCTGAAACATGCTTTCAAAGTGCATTTTTACAGTTATTCTATTTCATTCCACTTATGTTTTCATACCTTGAAATATTATACCAGTTGTTATATTCTTAAAGAAGTTATTTGAAGAATGGTTCACAGTCCATTTATTGTTACTCCATACAGAGATGTGATGAAATCAATGTACTCTGCACCACAGGCATAATATAAAGCAGATGGTTTTTCCTCAAGCAATGACTACATTAAAATCCAAACTGTAATACAATGTATATAGTGCTTATAGATTAAAGCTCTTGCATGCCAGATTTGTAGCTTTGATTCTCCCTGATTTTAGCACTTAGTAGGATTTATTCCAGTGATTCTGCCCTTGGGCCAAAATGAATCAGCTTTTATCTAGGATGATCATATATTGGCTAAGCCCTGTAGCTTTTCTCTTAATAAACATGTAACTTTAACCTACAATTACATGTACATAAAACATTACAAATCAAGCTTGCACATCACACTATAGCCAAAACAGAATCCATTAGAGTTCAAAATGGGATTGATTTGCAAAATGAACACTTCTAATGGGTGTCCTTTAATTTCTCTGATTGCCTTCTAGTCAGCTTTCCTATAGTCAAATTCGTTCTTGCTCAGGCTGAAGTTTGTTTGTGGGCACCATAGAAAAGCATCTTCAGGCTCCTGCCTCAGAGTAATAAGTCTTCACAGAGCTACAGTTTCTGACTGGAAAGTGACATTGTCGTGTGTGCAAAGAGACTCTCACGTTTTTTCATCTTCCTTGGCAGCATGAGCAGCAACTTTCAGAAAATGTTTATATATCTATTTGGCTTATTTTCTTAAACATCTTTGTTTTTCAAGACTTATCAGGGGTTTGCTCATACTCTAAAAGAATAAATTTCCTGAATGTGGAATTACTAATATTCTTTTCTTAACTCTCCAAAAATACATTTCATATTTTGAAAATAGTCAAGCAGATCTTCGTGTCCAAGGTATTCTTTTGCCACTGTTCAAGAGCAAAAGCAAAAATCCATCTCTGAGGCGCCTGCCTGTGATACTTGGAAGAGACATGTCAGTTACAGAGTTAATTTCACATGCTCCCCTCTTTTTGCTTTCAGTGTGTATGATGTGACAGGGATGTAAAAGCAAGAAGACAAGTTGCCAGTCTGCTCTAGAACATTTTTGTTTTCTCAGCACATGGGAAATTCCAGTGGGGTCATATTCAGGCTGTAATTGGAGAGTGGAGGGTTGTAAGCAATCCTTACCACCAGTGATGTTTTTAGTGATGCTTTGAAAGCATCCAGAGATCTCTGGGAATACAGCCTTGGTTTTGAATGGGAAGATATTTACAGAATCTGAAGCTAGAAGAGAATAAATGAGTATCAGGCAAGCAGTCCAATCTGCTGTCCAAAATTTTAACTGATTAGTTCCAGGACAATTACAAAATAATTCCCTCTCACCCCAAATTGCTTTTACATATCTCTCTAGACTACTCAGAGAAGCAGGAGGAGTCTGAACTGAGATATCTCTGTGGTGTCAAACTACATGCTGCCATTTCAGAAATGTGGCTCATTAACTCAGCTCTTGCCTGAGCAGTCCTATGGAGAAGCTCTCAGTAGGAGGAATAACACCTAGATATGGCTGAGTGATTCAAGATGAGGTGAAAAAATTGTTTCAGCCAGTCTACCATGCTGAAGGCTAGATTTCACTCAGGCAAGGTCCTGCACCTATTTGCACAGGGATGTGCACAGCTCCTGCCCTCTCAGCTTCTGTGCCTTGCTTCGCCACCACTTTTGTAGATCCACTTAGATTCACCACAGGGTGTCATTTCCATGACTAGAATACCAGCTCTTCAGCAGGACTACCTCAAGCATCATGCAACTTGGTAAGAGATAAATACTGTCATTCATACAAATAAATAAGAGGGGCTTTCCCTCCTGCCTTTTTCTCCTACATGCAAAGCAGAGGCCTGCTTATCATTTCCTGTAAGTCTTGCAGCTCTGAGGTTTGTATTGACTCAGAGCAAAATTATTTACACTAATAAAGAAAGAAGGCAAAGCTTTCTCTCTGAATTTAATGCAGACTTTTCCCTGAGTGGTTCAAATTCAGAAACAAGTAGCGTAAGGTTCTCACTGAGTGTTAATGTAACTCACTTGTAACAGACCAACCAACAGAAATAGTGCAGAAGGTGAAGATAAAGCAAAGTCGTCCTACGCTCTCTGGTTTCATACTAAGAACATTTAGCATGTGACTTGCAGTACATTTCCTGCAGCCTAGAAAGATGCTCAGCAGGTCTGTAGCAGGTCTCAACAGGTCAAATAAAAAAAGAATAATTATTTGAAACAATTTGTATATATTACATGTTAATTTAGGACGGATGACTTAACACCGTCTGCCTTTCAGATGTTCCCACAGAAAGCTTTCCCAAATCTGTCCTCTGGAGGAACATTTCTAGGGGTGATAAGTAAGTGCACAGTTCCGAATGCTAAACCCCTGCTCGTGGTGCTGGGACAGCCCGCAAAGTCCGTGCCAACAGTGAGAGATTTACTGGTTTGTGGAACTGAAACTGCTGCTTCACTTCACATAGAAAACAGACTTCAGAAGGTCTTTATCGAGGACAATAAAAACTTTTGATTACTACTGACCTGAGCCGCTTCAAGCCAGCTATAGAAAGATGAAAGACGCTGCCTCGCAGTACTTATCTACTGAAACCTTCCAGTCATTTTCTGGATTGAAATATGATCGTCCCTAATCACCGTATTGCTAGAACTTGTTCACCCTGCCACAATTAATGCAACAAGAATGCATCTGCACAGCAAATTGTTTGATCATTGTTTCATTCTACATGGGGGATATAAAATTACTGCAGTGCAGAAACTCCCATTTTTTTTTTATTGAAGAGCTCATTGTTATCCGTGAGATTAACTGTGACTCTCCCAATTTTTTGCCAACATTTTCTTCTCCAGTTGGAACTGTGTTTTTTTGTGACTGGTGGGAATTCTGTTAACCTAAATTGAGCATTTGGCTTCAAAAGAGTAATAATAAATAGGATGAATGACTGACATCTGCCTGCACTAATAAATCCCATATCTAATGCTATTTTGGCTAGAGAAGTATTATCTTCCTAATATATGGAATTCACTTCTTCAGAGAAAGAAGATTGCCCGTTTTTTTTTTTCCCCAGAATCTCAGGTGGAATAAAATGCAGGATTATGTATTCCAATCTTGTTTGGGGTTTTTTGTGCCCCTTACACTTTGTTTCCAAACAATTCAGAAATATTACTTTTGGATAAAATTATCTGTTTAGTATAAACCTATACTAGAAATTACATAAAATCAATGTTTTTTTCTACTTTCAAAAATTTCAACAGCTGCTTAAATCAGTTCAATCCTCCTTTCCACAAAGGAGTCATATTTCGGGAAGAAAAATACTCACAACAGAGATAAATACAAAATACAGCTCTCAACATAAGAAGAAAAAGAAGCCATGGAAAACATGCTTGTTACAGAGGTTACATCTGAGAACATGATTGCCTGTAAGTGGTAGGGCATGGTTCTTCTCTCACTGATATTCACATAAATCAAAGATAACAGCTGTGTAATCAAGTATATTATGGACATGAAAAATGTTCAGGTGATATTAACCAACATTTTGTTATACATATATATGTATATGTACATATATAAATATATTTATATAGTATCCATTGTCATTTTGCTGAAAAAAGTTTGCAAAGGTAATTTTCATTTTATCCCACCATGCAAGCAATGTAATGATTCTGTGGGGCAGTAATGGTTTCATTTGGAATTATGCTGTGGTTTAGTGCCAAGTTCATTTACTTTTTGTTTAAATTTGCTTTTCATTGTTTTACTATGTAGTTAAACATGTGTTTGAATTACAGTACAGTTTAGTTATGGTGGCTTCAATATTCAGGGAAAACAAGGATAAATAAAACTCAAAGTAAAACCATATGCCAAGTATGAATGCTTTGAACCTTTGCAACAACAGAGGAAGTGAAATGTGAATTCTTTCCTGTGAAAACATTTGGGGAAAGTACGAAATCTGGGAACTGGCTGGGTTCTGCACCCTGTTTGTTTACCAGAGCAAACACATAATTGCACCAGGTTATGCAACACATTGTCGCTTGTTACCTGCCGTTCCTTCACAGAAAGGGCTTTCAGGAAGGAAACACTTAAGAAAAAAATAAAGATCCAGAAAATCTGCAGTTCCTACATAAAATCAGCATTTTATTCTGGAAACTAGTGGTTGATCCACAGCTCTGGAAACAGCAGCAGTTGTCATTGGAACTGGGAGATCGTGGAGAGATCCTGACTCCAGCCTTAAAGAAAACTGGGAGATATTTGGGGAATAATCTGAGGCGACTCGGCCATGGATGCGGTGCATGGCCGGAGCCAGGAAAGGCCCTGGGAAGGGAGACGGGGAGGAAAGGCCGCGTTTGGACAAGGTCCTCGCAGGGAGGGCTGAGACCTGCCAGGGTGGGACTGGGCCTGTGAGTCAGAAGAGGAGGTGCAGTGTAGGGGCCAGCCAAAGGAATGGAGTCAGTGAGAGGTGAAATAACACCAGAGACAGAGAGGCGAGGACCCATTTTAGAAAGGGATGGGATGATTCCGTGCACCAATTAATGCACTCTAAGTGGGTCAGATGCAACCAGACCCTGGATTCAAGCCAGGGGTCTGGAGCAGAGTTTGGGTGGTGAGCGCAGAGCTGAGACACCGAATACCACCGCACAGCTGCCACATGCGCCTGCAGGCACCTCAACACCAGGGACGCTTTCCCCTTTCGCTGCAATTCCCCAGTGCCAGGGTTCACATCTCAGCACATTCCCAGAACGGGCCCGTTTCTGACGGGGCCGAGCAGCTGGGAGTTGGGGAACCAGGCATTCCTCGGCCTAAATCCCCAAGGGGTATGCTCGGAGAGGCATTTGCAAAGCACACTGAATGCACTCGTGACTGCCATGTTCTTTTAAATGCTGCCACGGGCAGAGGGGCCCCTTGGCAACTCCGCTGGGGTTACAGCGCTTGCCCGGGCTGCGGAAGGGCACCCTCGTTTCCCCAGCAGCCTTCTCCAGGGTGTGGGAATGGAGCCTAGATCTACGCTTATCTTTCCTAGCTGGGCCAGCAGGCAGGCTGTGGTCCCTGGAAAAGGTGTTGGAAATAAGTTTGAGTCCAGTTCATAGCAGTATGTGGGCCCCCCTGCACTAGCGTCTGGTACAGATCCAGGGGCATCACACAGCTGCACCGCGGCAGAGACAGGGAGGAGGACGCTCTTGCAAAAGAGGGGGTGAACCAGCCTGGCTGCATGACCAGGAAGCGTTGCTGCAAGGTCACCGTCTCTGTTGGCTCCCATCACCAGGTGTCTGCTGGCCCCATGCACTGCCAGGGAGCCCTGGTGCAGATGCCCTTTGCATAATGTTGATTTATAGCTTCACACTCGAAGACTCTTTTCCTTTTTTATCTCTTCTTTATTGATCTTACTCCCCTCAGTGGCATACCATAGATGAGAACACCTTAATATTTAATAATTCTGTGACTTATTACACCCACATATCTTTATCATACATCAGTGCATGGCTACAGTAACAGGAGGCAATAACAAAGGAACAGTGTTATAACAACCACTGTGTGTACAGTCACTGTGATAGCTGCTTGGTTATGTTATTAAGTACATGCTTTACTTAACCACATATAAAATGCAGTCTGTAGTCCCCATGTGTTGCAGTCTTTAAAGCCTGTATCCTCACTCCAAATGGTGATACCTCAAGCTCTGGATTTCTGGCTGTATCTCCACTGCACTTGGACCAGGCTTTCCTCATGGTCGTACTCCTCTCTGTGTACTGTGTGCCTGCAGACGTGACCCCAGGCATCCCTGGAGCCCATAACTCGGGGTGCCTGCCCCAGCATGCTCGGGGGTGAGCATGTTGCCAGGCAGAGCCAGGCAAGCTGCCTATGAGCCACAGCTGCGGTGGGAGGAGGCTGGCACCCGGGCACCACTCAGCCTCTGCTCGCTCTCACGGCTACCTTGCAGATAGTATTTTTCCACTAGAAAAATGTTTCCCCACTTCCTCTCAACTCACATATTGGACTAGGCAGAGCAGCAGCCCATTCTCTTTGACAAGCACTTTAATAAGTTAGTCATTTATTTCCTTGTACTTTCACCAGTCTTTCTATCCTGAGATAAAAGTGAACAAACAAAGAACTTTTTTATCCCTTTTAAAAGCTGTCAGTTATTTCTTTCTCAAGCTACTGTTTCACTGATAGTGATAAACAAGTGGGAGGAAAAAAGGATGAAAAAGTCTCTGAGATGGGCTTAAATGGCAGCTCATAATTTTATTTGTAAAGGGGAGGAAACACAGAAAGCTTTGAAACATTTCTCAGAATAAATTTATGTATCCCAGGTTGGGGATTAGCACTGGGACCATGCTGGGAAATGTCAAGGTCTGGCACATGGAGATCTAACGGAGTTTGCACCTCCGGAGTCTGCACATCTCAGTCCATGTCTGCAGATATTGGACTGAAACATCTTATTTTTCCCCTAGTAATTCTTAGAATCTCACCACGCTTGGATTCATTTTGAGCAAAATGAACAAGAAGTCTCCCCATCAGCACGCAGCACACAGAGTGCAAGATAAATCCTGATTTAAAGATATGGGAGGTAATTAGAACACAACTATAAGAGCTGAACGTACTGGAGAGAACAACGTATACAATCCATCAACCCCCAGCGGTAACCCCAGGCCACCTTCCAGGTCCCCAGGCAAAGCAGAACTCTGGTACAACTCTGATGGCCCCAGTGTCCATGTGTGTAAAGCTAGTCAACAACCTTCCCAACCCCAAGTAAGTGTTAAGCTCCAGCTCGATCCTGACACTATCCCTCACAATATCTCTCTGTGTATTCAGTGTCCTGAAAAAATAACCTAGACATTGTGATCCTTCCTCAGTGTAAAACCTGGTTTTATTGTTGCTGTTGCAATCCCATCAGAATTAGACCCCACTGGACACCCCTCGTGCCGTTTTCCCTTGAATTTCTTTGCTCTATTCACCTCTCTCTCCGGTTACTGCTTCTGTATGTGTCTTGGACACTACCTACAATAAAAAAAGATTGTGGAGTTTCATTCTCTTTTATTTATTCAATAAATCTCAGAAAGTGATACCTTTTTATAGATAGGAAATTTTCTTTAAGGAAAGGTAAGAGGGGTACAGATTTAGTTATTAAGTAAGGAATCAAAAACTGTAATAATAATAATAATGCATAAAAAACAGCTCCTGGGGTGGTGTAATACATTATTATTCATTTTATTATTTTATAAGATGTAACTCTCCTGATATCATAGGAGTAACTCAAATTAAACCAGCTGAGAGTCTGCCTACATTTCTTAAGGGGCTTTAAAAAGGTACATTAAAGTCTAACTATATGTAACGTCTGTAATCCATGTATGTAGGTATGTATGTATCTAATGTATGTATGTCTATAATCCATTGACAAAAGGAAAATACAGTGAAAGTGTACGCCTGTGAGAAACACTGTACATGTTCTGCAGACAGCTTCCAAACCACAATATCTTAGCAGCTTTCATTTTCCAAAACAAAAAGCAATAAGCTATATAATGCACTGTTACACTGCCAAAATAGTTTTAACCAGTATGGTTAGATAAGCACAAACACATCCAGAATGAATAAGGTTTGGGGCTTTTTTTGTGTGTATATGCTTGAACACAGCCATATTCATTTTTGTCTTATCCACAGGGCAGAAGAATTGCTAACACTATAATACACCACAAGCAGGATTTACAGCCAAAAACTTAGTCTATAGTATTGCAAATGAACTAGTTCTGTTTTGGCTATTAGGTTTTGTTTTGTGGGGTTTTTTTCATCTGAAGAAAAATAATAGGGCTAGCCAGCTGCTCATTTGAGGCATGTCAATGATTTATTACTTACTTTTAAAGTAAATGGAAATAAAGAAGTGTCAGTTCAATTCAAAACATAATCTGAAGTGAGAGTTTGTACGTCAACCATTTTGATTTTTGCCAAGCATGATCTAAAAATGTGTCTAAAACACTGGTGGTGACTATTTGTTCTTTCAATCAGTAACACAGACCAGACCAGTTCATAAGATGCTACTCCTAGCAATCTGAGTCAAGGGAAAATACACTGTGGTGGCTGGCACAGCAACTCGGCCATAGCTGACACATATAAAGTAAGCAGAGTCAAGGTGACTGTGGCATTTATTCCCAGTTCTACATTTGCACCTTGGACATAATGACTCTGATGTGTCAGGATTTCTGACCATCACCTGTGACTGAGTGGAGATAGAAGCTCAGCTTGCCCTCATCTGGTAAATGTTATGTTGATAATTTCTTTGTGATCTGGACCAGAACTCCAAGTTAATGCTCTGCAATTATTAGTTACAGCTAAAAAAGTTGCCTTTTTATGGAAAAGCATGAGCTGAATAATTACATAAGTTTACATGTGACGTCCTATTAAACCTCACCAATAAAATTAATGCAATAAGCAACACATTGCACAGCTTGTCCACCTCAAAAATTATTGTACTATACAGCAGTGGGAAGACTCATCTCACATTCCTGTCTCCTAGCACCATACTTATTCTCCCACTGAAGGCATTTTTCCACTTTACTTTAGATCACAATTTTTGGTTGAAATGTTGCCTGATCTTGAACTTCACCAAGCAGTTGCTCTTCTTAGTTACCCAGGATTTGGAGAAGCAGCGGAAAGAGCTACTTAGTACTTTTCATCTGTTCATCCATGAGCATTTCTAGCAACCACCAAGTTCAAATACTGATTCCCAATTGACCTTACAGCTCCCAGAGCCCCATCCAGCACAGCTGAGGAGATGATGATTTAGAGCTGTGAACGGTATGGCAAACTGGCATGCAGAGCTCTGTTGCAGACAGTAACATTAAAGGTAGAAACACCACAGCTTGATTTTCAAAAACTGGCTAAAATTAGCATTAGGAAAAACTTTTTTTTTTGCTATACCCAAAATACAGGATTGCACAGTGCCATATTTTCAGCTGAAAGCAACACATTAAGAGGAAGCTTGAGGATTCAGCAAGGGTATGTCAAATGAAAAAAGAAAGTTGAAGGCCTGTCTATGAAACCCTCACTCATGTTTAAACTACTATTTTTCCTATTGCCATCTCTTCCCAAGGTTTTGTTGAGGCAGTTCTTGGTGGATAGGAAGAACATCAGTAATGCATTCTAATAGCTGAGACCATCACACCATTACTGAGGTGGCAGAAGCTGACACGTGCACCCAATGACTGTTAGCTTGAGTTTGCATCTTCTCAGGTGTCCCTGTTCTGCTCATATCCATGATCTATGAAGACAGCATGGTGTGAAACCTGGCACAGGGTAATGCTTCATACTGCCCTGCCTGGCATTTTTGTTCATGGATTGTTTCTGGAGATCCCAGAAAGACAGGGTCATGCACTTCTCATATTCCTGTCTACAATAGAGGTCTCTGGTCAAAACTTTAGTAGTTAGCATGACATTTCTAGAAGGAGGTAATGCTGTAACAAAACATCTTTTAGTCATGGTATAAATAAGCTTTAGGTGTCTAGATTCCACCACAAGCTGGGTCTTTAATTCACAGAATCACAGAATGTTCAGGGTTGGAAGGGACCTCTGTGGGTCATCTAGTCCAACCCTCCTGCTGAAGCAGGGTCACCTAGAGCAGGCTGCACAGGACCTTGTCCAGGCAGGTCTTGAATATCTCCAGAGAAGGAGAC
>Ga0065711_1009446_pt1 | contig 25031 bp, 14 predicted proteins | sample Hoacrofraction12_FD_59098 | JGI IMG/M metagenome (GOLD analysis project Ga0065711, IMG submission 59098) | Hoatzin crop microbial communities from Cojedes, Venezuela - Epithelial fraction 12 v2 (version 2) | ecosystem: Host-associated > Birds > Digestive system > Esophagus > Crop | place...
TGGAGATATTCCAGCCCCGCCTGGACGCGGTGCTGTGCAGCCTGCTCTGGGTGACCCTGCTTGGGCAGGGGGTTGGGCTGGGTGACCCACAGAGGGCCCTGCCAACCCCGACCATTCTGTGATTCTGTGACTTGGCCAAATTTTTTTACGAAATCCTGTACAGAAAGGTGGAGAATGTGTTACTCATTGTTGCCAGTTACGTGGAGAAACACAAATCCTGGAGGTTACGTTGCCTTGCGTGTGCTAACAGCCGTGTTTCCTCTGCCCAGCTCTCTACAACTACGACGCGAGGGGCCCAGATGAACTCTGCTTACAAATAGGCGACACCGTGCACATACTGGAAACGTATGAAGGTAAGCTGGCAAAAGTTGCGTTTCAAACCACTGTTTTTGCACTTGCTTTGCTTTTCTGTTCATGACTCTCTCTTCTGATATTATCAGGTGATGAACGACTTGCTTGCTCGCTAAAGGACAAAACGCATTGTTGCTAACGAACACAGAATTAACCCATGGTAGATGTGAATGGAGAAGCGTGTGGTTGATAGCTGGTGAACAACCATTTCCTTTCCTGTGGAAGATGGATGTTCGCACAGCTTTATTTGTGTGGATCAATGGTGGCATCCTCTGTTACAGAAACGAGAGATGCTTTTTGGATACCCTTGGGTAATGCAGAAGAGCCTGCTGCTAAAATAAGTCTGAATTTGAAAATCACCTGGGTCCTAAATTCTTTATGTCTCTCTTACAGGACAGATAGATGTGTTACAGTGCCATAGACTGCTTTGCTCGTTTTGATATGAAGCTGTAGAAACATTACCTATACCAAATCTATCCTCCTTGATCCACGTAAAAGGGAATCTGAACGCTGAGTTCGATAATCAACAGAATGTGAAAATTGTCATAGCACTTTTCAGCTCTTGCTTGATCCTGTACTGAGCCAAGCAAAATGCAGGTCTTTCGTTATGTACTTAACTTTAAATTTGTTGGCATGCTGCAGTTTGGAAAGGTAGAAGTAACACGTAACTAAACTGTGTTTGTTTAAATATTGTTAACGCTTACTGTCTTGCAGAAATGTGACTTACTGTAAAATAGTGATTTAATTTTTTTCTCTAGACATTGATCTTTTGGCACATCTAAGCGATTCATTTATTTTAGATATTGGCTTAATAGGTTTTTTTATTGTTACATTTAGTGAAACAAGCAGTGCCATTTCAACAAGAGTAACAAGCTCTACTCATCGCTGGGCAAGGGAGTTTTCTCGTTGTTCCTGGGCTGGCATTTTCTTTCAGAGCTCAGCTTGCTGCAGTGCCGAGTTTGACTCTAAGCAAAGTAGTCTTTGCGTTATCTGACATTACATGCTTTAATAAAAATCTAATAATGCAAAAAATTTTAAATGCAAATTGAATGATTTAAATATTGAGCAGCTTTGTACTTTTATATATAAATAGATTTATTTAATAAATGTGGGGGAAACTTTGAATGCTGAAGAGGGTATGTGAAACCGTATCAAACCATGACTGCCGCCAACTAAGTGGGACAGTGGAGATGACTCACTTTTCCCCTGGACTTAAGAATAGAAGGCCCTTCACACTCTCATGGTTGTTAAGCTTCAAGCACGTGGGATGAGTTTGTGTTAAAAGAAATGCAAATAAGTTAATGTTCTTGCAAACATTTTATACAGTGATTACTCATTATGTACCTGCTGTGATGGGAAATGAGATGCCATAATTGTTACCTCTCTTGTTCACAGAGCTGCCGTTATTGGGTAATTATTTAAGCTTTTTGATCTCCAAGATCCTCTAGACAAAATCTGTGTAGCTTGTGCCCCGGGAGGTTTTGTAGCATCTGCACCAATGTCCAGATGTGTGCCTGGGAACTTTCCACCGTCGGTCCTGTCTGTGTCAGGGTTGTGTTGGGCTGCGGTGGCGTGGGCCAGTCTGAAGAAAAGCCCCCTAGTAACAGGAGCATGGGACAGAAAGGTCATTTGAAGAGTCAGCAATGCCTTTTTGCTGGGGATCTGAGATTCTGCTTCCCCAAGGTCTGCCCCTTTTCCCTGTATTGAAGATAGTGGGGGGGAAAAGTGGGTACTTTGGTATCTGCTGTTTTCTGTATTCTGTGCTTGGCATGCAACTGTGGAATTGTTCCTATTTTGAAATAGTTTTCTGCAATAATTCTTAATTTAGGAGTAGTTTTGAAGACTTAAATGTGTCCGTGGGCTTTGAAGTGGTGGAGTGTAGTTCTTTGTTATGTGTTTGTGTTTTTTTGTTTTCTCCGAATCTGCTTTGTTGTCCAGAAAAGCTTATGGCAAATCTTTGCTCAGTTGGTCTTCTCTTTGCAGATGAAAGAGGCTGAGAAGCTGGGAGGGCTGGGTCTCACATGCATGGTCTAGAAGACCTGCTTTAAGGACAGGCAGGTTTCCATAGGATTTCATGTTGCTACCATATGCTAGAATGGGTTGCTAAGGCGGACTTTGCTTATGTGTTTAAAATGTTATTTATTTTTTTACCTGTACATAAAACTTATGTTGGAATTTGATTTTATTACTAAGCCATTTTAATCTTATAAATTATAATCAAAGAAGACTTTTTTCCCCTCTGAAATGCAGGGAAAAAGTTTGTACAAATCATTCAATGTGCAGATCCTGTAAAGCTGGAGGCTTGTTGCAACCAGCCTGTATTTTAATAGGAGTTACGAGATTGGAAATGAATGTGCACACTTCACTGTTAAATCTCAATGTTTAAAAGCTACTTGCTAGTATAATTGATCTTGAAAGTCAAAATAATATTTTTTCTTCCAGATAGAATTGCAAATAATTTAATTTTTCACTTAGAAAACTTCCTCTCACTCCTTCTAATGTGAGCCTTATAGGAAAAGGCAAACAGCAAAGCCATTAGATTTCATAAGTATCCTTCATCTTGCAAGGATTGTATTTTACAGGAGATATCTCAAAACAAATATTTGCCACGTTCTGAATTAGTACTTGCCTGATCTTTATTTTTTTAATTCCGTTTCTTTACATTAGTTGGTGGAATGGGCAAACAGAACGTATGTTCAATAAGGGTGGCTTCTCGAGGTGAATAGCTATTAAACATAACGATAAATAAGCCTCAAAACCAAGCCTGCATATTTGAGCAGTAGTTCATTGCTCGTGCTGCTGTGGGAGGGGAGTTTGGATTCCCAAAGAAGTGTTTTCAAAGAAGTTGTTCCTGGTACTGTGAGGATGTTTTGTTGTTGGTTGCAGGTTTGTTTTTTTTTTTTTTTTAAATGCAGCAAATACCTTATCTGGGTAACAGTATAGTAAAAGATGCATCATTCAATAGAAAATCAGCAAGTTTTTCCCTTTGAGTGTCTTTTTCAGCTCTAACAGACGCGCGAATATTTCATTAGTTCCTTTTCTGAGTTGGACATTTATGTGGATGCATATTTCCAGCCATTATATCCCATAATATTTGTTAAGGGGGAGGCTGGAAACCTTGTAACACATCAGTAAGCCACTTAAAAGCCCAGGTCACTTAGGAAAATATTTATGGCCTCAGCCTGTTTTCCTCTGGCGGGTGATTTGTCTGAAATGGAGTTGCCCATGAATAGAGTGCGAAGGATCTGGAGCTGTGTGCTCCAGGGAAGGGTTTGGCGTCAGGTATTTGCCCTCTCTGCCCTCAAGCTTTGGGTTTTTCATTCATCTTCTTCATGAGCTACAAAACTGCTGAAATTACAAAATCAAGAGCTCAAGTTAGACAGGCTCACGGCATGCGTTGGTGAGTACGTTAGGATACCTGCTTAATGCCATGAACAAGCACACGCAGCCCTCTGCCCCTGGCCTTGTTGGTGTGGAGGACCAGGTCTCGCTCGCCCGAAGCAGCGGCTGCACTGTGCTGGTTTTTCCCTTGTCCAGTGTCTGACAGCAAACCTTATGTACTGTGCGTGGAAGAAAAATCACAGTTTTGTGGTCTTCATTACTTCAACGTTTGTGAAAGACTTGGTCACTTGTAGTGCCTGCATGTGGAGAGGAGCTACCCCCATCTTCCAGGTGGAGAACCCAGGAGCTGAATAGTGTTTATGGTCTGGGTATGAGAGATACCTGCGTGTATTTAAATTCCACGTGCGTGTTCATGGCAGTAGTCGGTGCCTCCAGCTGAATGGGTGGGAGTTTAGCGCTCTCTGAAGCTTGGGCTCCCTGCTGCATAGCTGCAGGCTTGGTACCCAGCAAGAAGAACATTTAGGTGCTGGCTGCCAGGGAAGAGCCTGGCTGGACTTGCCTGGCCACGTTAGTACCTCTGAAACGAGCGGGAGTGTGACCTGTTGTCCAAGGCAGATTTTAGTTTCTTTCTTATCGGTGGTTTTGACTAATTGCTGCAGAGCTTCAGAGAGCAGAGGTTCAGTGGTGAGGAGCTTTCTTTGCTTCGTGGCTTTTTGCTGGCCCCATGGCCAGCAGGTCGAGGGAGGTGATTCTGCCCCTTTGCTCTGCTCTTGTGAGACCCCACCTGGAGTCCTGCGTCCAGCTCTGGGGCCTCCAACATAAGAAGGACATGGATGTGTTGGAGCAGGTCCAGAGGAGGCCACGAAGATGATCCGAGGGCTGGAGCACCTCTCCTACGAGGACAGGCTGAGGGGATTGGGGCTGTTCAGCCTGCAGAAGAGAAGGCTCCAGGATGACCTTAGAGCAGCTGCCAGTGCCTGAAGAGGCTGACAGGAAGGATGGAGAGGGGCTTTTCACAAGGGTGTGTAGTGATAGGACAAGGGGGAACGGCTGTAAACTAAAAAGGGGCAGATTTGGATTAATTATTAGGAGGAAATTCTTCCCCGTGAGGGTGGTGAAACACTGGCCCAGGCTGCCCAGAGAAGCTGTGGCTGCCCCCTCCCTGGCAGGGTTCAAGGCCAGGCTGGATGGAGCTCTGAGAACCCTGGTCTGGTGGAAGATGTCCCTGCTCATGGCAAGGGGGGTTAGAAGCAGATGAGCTTTAAGGTCCCTTCCNACCCTCACCATGCTATGATTCTATGATTCTGTGACCTGCAGGTGCGGTGCGATGCCCCGAGTGAGACGGCACAGGACATGGAATGGGAGAAGCGAGGCGGCAGAGATAACATGGCTGTGTGTTCTGTAGTTTGTACAGTGTGTTCAATCAGAGCTGTGGTGCTTACCAGTTTAGACTCCAGAACTTCAAAAACTAAGGGAATTCAGTTCTTTAATGGGATTGAAATCTCCGCACGTCTCTGGATTTCAGCCTGTGGAGTCAGCGCAAGCAGAAGTGCTTTGCCACCTTTGCACCTGAGCCAGAAGCTGCGTGGTTGTTTCAGCCAGTTTCTCTTGGTATTCCTCTGAAAGCAGTTGAAACGTGAGATGTGAGGCCATGGCAGCCCCTGGAGGGAAGTGATCTGTGGCAGTTGTAGGTGCCAGGTTAAAGAAGGTCGCACTAACCATCCGCAGGCAGTCGCAGAGGATGATGAACCATCTTACTCTTTGCTGCTGGAGAGCAGACTGAAAAGTCCTGTGTGATGGAGACTTTAATTTGTATTTCTAGTGCCAGAGTGTAGGTAATGAATTTATCAGCATGTGATCTCTTCCTGCAGTTTGGTTTCCACGTCTGCTATGTGATTTCCCACCCGTCCTCCCCCGTGTTGATCTCGGGAGAGGGATGCTTTGCTGGATAAAGCCCCTGTTCGCCGGGCAAGAGGGGGTGGTGGTGCACCCAGGCTCAGGCTTCCAGAAGCTCCGGTCACCCAGGGCTTCCCCGGGAGAAACTGAAATACAAAATAGCCCCTGTACAAGCACGCTAGTGCTGAACTGGGGGCAATATGCACAGAAGATCTCATCTGCTGTCTCTGGCATGGTGTCTTCCATGAGGCAGAACGACCGTCGTCTGTAGGGTTCTGCCTTTGCTTCGGTTGTCCAGTCGCACTGGAGCGGAATGGCTGGCGAAACACTAAAAGCTGGACTGGTTTGCTTGCAGGGGTGAACTGGGGGCACAAGAAATGTGATTTTTCCCTCCCAGTTCTCCAGGCGTGGCCACCTGCCGAGGCTGGATGATTGTAAAATCCTTAAGGCTGGAAAAAGACCTCTGAAGATCATCAAGTCCGACCGTGACGGCGCGGCGTCGGGGCTGCTGCGGGGTGGGCATGCTCTGCCTCGTGCCAAGTTATGGCTGCGGGGCTCCCTGCTTTTGGATTTGCGTGTGCGAATCGTAAATCCTGAAGTTATTCTTGTTTTCTGCTGAGACGACACACGGCTGATCTACATTTGGAAGCTTGCGTTTGTGGAACTTAAATAGGTTTTAAAATCAAACCAGTCAAACAGTGCGTCTTTGTAGAGTTAATGCTTTTAAGTTGGTTTTGTTAGTGTTGGTAAATTACTAATTAAAATGAAATGAATGACAATTAAACGCATCATGCGAAATGCCATCTCTGTCATTTAGTCTTCTCCATCAGTTTGATCATCATCACTCTGATTTTTATAGCTTCTGAGAAGGGTTGTTTTAGCCAGGATGTTAATTCTGTAGAGCATTTAAATTCGTGTGCGCGTGTTGGCGGGGGCGAAGCGTGATGGGGCCCCACGTTGAGGTGCTGTCGAGCTGAGAAGGGGTGGCTGCTGGGTGACGCTGATGAACTTTTTAATGCCTTTTCCCTTTTTCCCTCCTAGGTTGGTACAGAGGTTATACGCTACGAAAAAAATCCAAGAAAGTAAGTGTTGCCAGAGCGGCATGCTCATTTTTTCTCTTGGACAGAGGTGTGTCACGGCGGTGGGTGTGTTGTGACAGCGGCAGGCGCGGGCACGTGTGACGGTGATGCACAGGAGCAACTCGCCGTGTGTCCACGGACCTCCAATGTTCTCAACCTACATTAAACGTGAATTTTTCAAGTTAGCTGAAACTTCTTTTAGCAAGGCCTAAAAGCCGAGTTGCAGTTGAATATTTGCAATTTATGGCATACGTAAGTGCAGTCACTGTAGGCAGCTTGATGGGCCTCAGGTTGTTTTCTGTGGCAACTGGTGCTCCGGAGCCTTTGCCCCAGTAAAAAGTTCCAAACTTTACGTCCTGGTTGGTCTGTGTAGAGGCTGACGCTTTGCTTCGCTGTCCGTTAAATAACNTNTGACTCGTAAAACGCAGCTTGGGAAGCGATGCGCGGATCTACGTGGTGATTTTTCAGTCGTTCTCTGCGAGAGGGAGAGTAATCTGCTGCAGCGGAATTTTGCCTACTTGTTCGGCTTTAGTGTGCGTGGAGGACCGCTGTTTACAGCAGCTTTTCTGAAATGAAAAGAAAGGAAACAGCACAAATGCTGGTTGTAACATTGTGTTTTATTTTTCTAGTGTTTTACTTTATAGCAGTAATTAAGCAGGATTAAATGACTTCTGGTTTTGCTTCTTTTTTTCACTTAAAGTAAAACACTTAGAATGTAATGTTTGCCTACAGAAGTGCTCTTGAGTTGCATCTGCATGTCTAAAAGTACAGAGCTGAGTCGTGTGGTTCGTCCCACCCATTTCCTAACCAGGCCAGTTCTATGTGGGTTTTTTTTTCCTATTCTATTTTGATATTTTCTTTTTTTGGAAATACACTGAATTTCTTAGGAACCGTATTTCACAAACATGACTTGTACAGCCTAAGAAGCAATTACGCATTCTTCTTGGTTTAAATTAATTCCACGTGTTGCTGCATTTGTCTGACTGCTGCTAAGTGTAGTGATTTTTGTTTTTTTTTTTCTTTTACTGGGACTAAAAGACACCCCCACCCCCGCTCCCCAGTTTCTTTAGCTTTCTAAGAATTTCTTTTTTTGTGTTGCCAGATGATAAGAAAACTGAACTTCTACCTCAGAGGGTGAGGTGGAGGAGCTTATTTTCTCAGCTTGACTTGAATGATGTTTTACTATGAGCTTAGACTATTTTGAAACAGTTGCTGCGTTTCTGGAATCTCAAGATTAATTTAGAACATTTTTTTCCAGAAAAGCAGTACTGGCTGCCTGCAGTACTGTCTGCTGATGAGGATTTTGGCTTGTAGAGCTAACGATAGGTTGATGGCAGAAGACCCCGTGTTATGTATAGTCTGTGTACTGCGGGTTGCAATGGAGGATGTGCCCCTTTATTTCACAGCAGGGCAGCCTGGTGTACTGCCCGTTCTCACACAGTGGTTGCTTTAACTGGAAGCACTGGAGAAAACACTTAGGGAACAGAAGCAACATCTGAGCTGGGCTTCTTTAGCCTGGAGAAGGCTGAGAGGGAACCTCATAAATGCCTATAAATATCTGCAGGGTGGGTGTCAGGAGGACGGGGCCAGACCCTTTTCAGTGGTGCTCAGCGACAGGACAAGGGGAAATGGGCACAAACTGAAGCAGAGGAAGTTCCAGCTGAACAGGAGGAAGAACTTCTTCCCTCTGAGGGTGATGGAGCCCTGGCCCAGGCTGCCCAAGGAGGTTGTGGAGTCTCCTTCTCTGGAGATATTCCAGACCCGCCTGGACAAGGTCCTATGCAGCCTGCTCTGGGCAGGGGGTTGGGCTGGGTGACCCACAGAGGGCCCTGCCAACCCCGACCATTCTGTGGTTCTGTGATAGCAGGTTAAGAAAGCTTGATTAGACGTGAGGAAAAGCAGGCAGCAGACCTGCGTTATGGGCAAAGTGCCATTTTTTGAGTATTTTGTTTAAAATAATCTATCTTTCACACTTTCAAAAGGAAGTCTGTCTTAATTTCTATCTGTGTATAATCATCCAGGGACCTGGAGAACCGTGCCAAGCTGTACCTTGAGCTGGGGGAGGAAACACTTCACAGGGCCACTTACGATAGGGTATCACTGCAGTTTTCTTCAGTATTGTGAAGAGAAGTTTAAAAACACTGAATCTGTGTTGCCTGAGGTTACAATAACACCTTCTCGAAAGGACATGCCATACAGAATTTAAATGTACCTAAAAAACAAACCAAAACCCAACTGTTCTGGTGCTTGAGAGGACGTGAATGGCTCTGCAGACCCTGTGATGTGTCTTGGCGTATTTTTAGGTAATAGATACAATATGTTATGTGCAACTGGTTATTTAAAACATTTCTTTTTTCCTCTCCCTTCTTTTCAAAGGGCATATTTCCTGCCTCGTATATACATCTGAAGGAAGCAACAGTTGAAGGCAAAGGGTAAGTTTGATTTGAAAATAACAAAAATCCATTTCCTATTTGTATGTACATGATTTTGATATGTTATCAGATAACTTACACATGTTGGTTAAGGAGCTGATGATGAAAACGTGCGTGAAGAAAGGAAATTTAAAAAAAATATTTTAAATTGGTTACCTCATGTTCGGAGGTGCTGTTGTGAGCAATGCTTCTGGCTAGTACTGTCCTTAGCTGCATTGCCATATAGTTGAGCCAAAGCATAACCTTCTCTGTATTAGTGTAAATGTTTCAGAAAAATTAATAATCTAGCATTTTTCTTTATAATGTCTATTACTCTCTAGAGTAGTGATTACCTGGATTAACTTCCTCCACTCCCTGCCCCTCCGCTTTAATTCCAATTCAGTTGTCCCAGCTTCTTTTGTCTTCCAGCCCTTGAGTCTTGCGGCTTCTACCTGGTATATTCAAAGCAGCCTTTGATATGAAATACCTTTCTTTTATGCAGGTGAAATTTCAGTGATTTCTTAGTTCCCTCTTCAGTAAATCTTGTAGACTGGTCTCCTCACTGCAAGCCGTTGTCCAGCATCGTTTTCTGCCTTACTGAGAAGCCTGGTCGAATTGTTCATTTTGTGGTTCCCCTGCTCCCTTCCCTGATGTGTGGGATGCTGAATAGTTTGGGCTGGTTTTTGTTGTTTAACAGCTGATAAAGTTCATATCTTCATATACCAAATCAGCTTTGCTGGACATGCATGTAAAATTTCCTAACATTGATCAGAAGTTTAGTTAAAAAACAGGAAAGAACCCCCAACCAAATTCTGGAATGAAAAAGTGGAGTAAAATTAATAAATAATTAGCCAGGTATGAAATGGAGTGAAACAGGATTAAAATATTTCATTCCTTCATGCCTGATTTATTTTTATACGCTGTTAAATATGTAAATGATGAAACTGCTAATCATGAGATTGCTGCATAATGACATCTTTCTTGCTGATTACAGAACTGCCTTTAAGTACCCTACTTCTGAAATATTAAAAGATCTAGCTGTTGTGTCTTACTTTCATGCCACATAATTTTAGTCATACAGAAACTTAATGGTAGCAACTTGCATGCTTAATTTTTCTTTGGAAGACCAATGTTTTGAAAAACAATTACACACTAGTATCGTGGCATTGCAGGTTGTGCATATTTGGTTTTCATCTTGGTGGCTTCTTGTGGAATCGATATCTGAATAGCAAATGGTACGGTGAGGTTTGTATCGATCATGTTATCTGGTGAGAAGAGAAATAAGAAGGGGGGGAAAAGCGTGAACTCAGTAGCATAGTGTCAGCCCACCGAAGTACGCTTCGCGTCGCGTGGCTGTGCTGGTGTACGCCGCTTCTCCTGTGTCTGATAATGCATTCTTATAAAGTTATAAAAAGGGATGTTATTTTCAACCCTGTCGTCACTGAATTGTCTGTGGAAATGAACAGTTCCTTCGCAGGAATGATTCTGCCATCCTACCCCAAACTACTACTTAACGCAACCTTTTGTTCCTCTCCCTCTGAAGACAACATGAAACAGTTATACCCAGTGAGCTGCCCCTGATTCAGGAGGTGACCACGACGCTGCGGGAGTGGTCTATAATCTGGCGGCAGTTGTACGTTGTAAGTATCCACTGCAGAACACACGGGCAACAGCGTGTGGTTTGTGGAAAGAGTGATGCTGCCAAAGGTGGCGTGAGGAAGATGAAGGAACTATTGATGGAATTCTGCTTGCTGTTTCTAAAGGCTACTTTTAATGCTGAAAAGCTGTTTCGCATCTTCTGTGTTAAGGCACAAATCTCAGTGTATATATGTATCTCGGATATATGTTAGGTTTTTCCAAATCTGTAGACAGTTACGTTAAAGAAATGAAGAAAATTATTTTGAGAGCGGTTCTTAAAGTTGATGAACTATATGATGAAAAAAATAGAACATTTGATGTTGAATTTGTGGGTGGAAGTTAAACCTTTGAAAAATCATCAGCGTACGCCTTTTGTTGCTCAGTGTTCTTGTCCTTGAAGTTGATTGTTCCCAGTTTATCCTGACCTTAAGTCACATGCCTCGTTATTTTCATATGCTCAAGTTCCAAGCATGTAAGAATATACTCTTAGAAATTTATATCAAAAAGGATTTGCAATCATAGTCTCTCATGTCATGATAGAAAGATGCAATAGCCAGGAAACTACACAGATGGAAGTACTCGTAAGTAAGGTGTAAATAGTGTTCAAACATACACTGAAGAGTGCAGAGTGGATGGGAAGCGGCAGCGCGCTGTAGGATGGGAGGTCCCCTAGCTCGGGCTTCTCATGCCTTCGTTGTGTGAGGTCACTGCAGCAACATAATGTAAGGATGAAAGTGTTATGTTTGAAGTAGGGTTTAATGCAGAATCTGTTTCTCATAGGTGTGTTTGAAACCTTTTGTCATATAAGTGCAAGCTGTGTAATGAAGACACTAACTGGAAATGAAGATGTTTGTGTTTCGGCAGGGGGTTGGACTAGATGACCCACAGAGGTCCCTTCCAACCCCTACCATTCTGTGATTCTGTGTTGACTAAGGTGGTTTTCAATCACACCCATGAAAATAAAGGTTAAAACCATAGTATGCTGGAAGTGATGTAGTGTTGCAGTAGATGAGATGAAGGGTAATATGTTATATGAAGAGAAACAGATTATATACGAAGAAGGAGCTTTAACGTGATGTGACAGTAGCGAGGTCATGTGTTGAGGAAGCAGATGGGCAGAAGCAAACTAGGAGCAGACTCTGGAGAGGGCACGGAGAGCAGCTTTCGCCTTGGTGCTGCTGAGGACAGAGAGGGTTGCATGTTGACACTGATGTCTTTTCTTGGGGATTATCCTGGGTATGAAATCTGGTACTGCTTAATATCAGAGAAATGGCGCTTGCAGGACTGCACCAGGCTTGACTGTGGCACACGCGTAAGAAGAAAGGAGGAAGAGCAAGAGACATTGTTGGAGGTTTCCTTACCCGCACTTGTGTGCAGTAGCTTTTAGGAAATTATGAAATTCTCCTAGTGTAGGAATCACTTGTTCTAGCATAATTTATGTGTAGCATCTCATTGTCATGCGTTTACTTCCCTGAAGACCCGTGAACAGCTGAGCAGCACTGCAGTGCTTGGTGATCGGAGAGCAGGCAAGGTGTGGTGCTGTCGGTGGCCTTGGTTCGGTGGCAGGAGGGGTCCCAGTCCCTGTTACAGCTTTAGTCTGAGTAAGCAGATCATTTAGGGAGTTTGTTTGTAGTTTTTATCTCAAGGATATCTGTTAATTAACTGCTTGTGGTCAGCTGGCAAGAAGAGAATCGGTGCAATGGGATTACCTTCTCGGGGGAGATTCTTAGTTGATGGAAGGTAGCCGGTTTCAAACTGGTCAGTCTGCAGACTAGAGAGATAGTCCATGTTATCCACATTTTGCATAATGGAAGTAATTAAATGACCAGATATATTCCCTTATTCAGTCCATAATTTGTGTTAGTATATTGAATAGGTATTCAGTTTTGATTTCCAGATAGCAGAGGACATGGTGTGTTCATCTCACTAGTTTATGATTGCCTGCAGCTTCGAGAATCATGAACCTCTTTCCCATTTGGATTTGTCTGTATTTAGCTTCCAGCCATATGTGCCTGTTGTGTCTTTCTTTGCTACATTAAAGAGCTTTTAATAACGGGTATTTTCTCTCTGTGAAGGTTCTCACACTGTAATCAAGTCAGCTTTTTTATAATCTGAACAGACTGAAGTCTTTAAGTTTCGCAGTTAGATGTTTTTTCCCCTGAGTCTTTGAGTCATTATATTATTTTCCTGCACCTTCTGCAGTTTTTCGTTGTCTTTTACATAAAGCAGAGAATTTTATTTGAATTATTTGCTTATTCCAGTTGTTTTCAGTCAAATAAGGCCTGGGTGTAGTCTCAATGAAAGATAGTTACGCATAGCCTGAATAGTTTGTTGATGTAGGGTGTTTAGAAAGATGAGGTTTTTTTTAAGAGTGTATTGAACTAATGGCTTAGATTTTGAGGGTTATAAAACAGTAAGAGAGCCTGCTATGGGGTAAGATCAAAGCATTCAGAGCCTCCATGTCATCTTTGTCTCGACATTATCTTTCACAATAAAAGTAGAAAGGCCGTCATTTTGCATAGTATTTTTTGTTTGCACTAAAATTGTTGTGCATGTGCACTGTCTACAGTCTGAACCAACATGTCAGATTCTGTTTTGTGGTTAAAGATTTGAGCTGTTGTCTCGGAATGCGTGTGCGTATGGGCACGCGTGTAGAAAATGCTGTGGCAAAGAGGTTGCTTCCATTGTAGGTCTGGAACTTCATCTTCCTGTGTCCTAGCTGAGCTGAATGTTGCCCACCAAAGTCTGCGTGTGCTGCTGAGCACGGTTTAATATCCATAGTTCAAGCCTTTGTAAACAATTAAGGTATTTAGCTGCCTATAAGGCTTAGTGCTTTCCTGGTTTTTCACTTTCCCTAAGATGTTACCTGTGGACTCGTAAGATACTGATGCGCTTGGCTTTGCGCACTGAGGAATTTTAAAGTGTCATTCTGAAGGTTTAACTCTGGGGGGGAAAAGGATGCTGTAATGTGTTGCAGATGGAGTACTGCAGAACTTGAGCTGCTTGCTGTTAAAATGCACCATTTTTAGTCCTGCTCTACTCAGTACACACGGTCATTGACTACAATTACTGTGTGATCAAGAAAAGATTATCTCTCCCTTGAATGCCTGTTCTGGATACAGTATGGCAACATAAACACAAGCATTTGCACTTACTTAGATACCTAAAGCAGAGCGCAGGACTCTATGAGAGTGTTGTGTGCTCTAGCAGGTTAGACTCCTGTTTTAGAGCTAATTGTAGACTCTTACCCATTTGAATTCATATTTTATAATTGTAATTTTTTATATGTATTCAAAAGATGCTCAGTAGACTTCAAAACTAACTTCTACCCATCTTTTTCCTCCAAACAGCAAGATAACAGAGAAATGTTCCGCAGTGTGCGGCACATGATATATGATCTTATCGAGTGGAGATCTCAAATACTTTCTGGAACCCTGCCCCAAGATGAGCTCAAAGAACTGAAAAAGAAAGTGACTGCCAAAATTGATTATGGCAACAGGTTTGTGAACAATATTTTCCAAGTGTTGATGCTGAAAACTAAATCAGCTTCTGTAATACACATTAGCTGTTGATGACTTCTTGCAAGATTCTTTCATTCCTCTATTTATGGAGATGTAATAGTAGTATATTAACAGTCCTGTTATAGCTAGATTAGGAATGAAGTTGGTATAGCATCTTTAAAGTATAGTGCAAATTATAATATGTAAAGTGGAATCCATATGTAACACTCGATGATACCAATTTGATACTGGTATGAAGTTGTAACTTTTTAGGTCAATTGAAAAATGCAAGTGTTGCCTCCATTCAAAATACAATTTGAACTCCACTGCTTCTGCAGCCTGAACAGTTGCTGCCTTCTCAGCACCACCAGCTGTGTGTGCCCTGAAGTCACTGAGCTGTAATGTGATGTTGAAGGATTTGGCTCAAAAGCGTGGTTTAGCTTGTTGTTCCTCTACTTCTATAGTATCTAGCTAGTACCAGAAGATTAACGGACAGATTTAACAAAATAAAGTATCTATTTAACAGAATGAAATGGAAATTGTGAAGGAAATATTTAAAAAAAAAAAAAAAAAGACAGCATTGTAGGTTGCATACATCAGATATGTTAGTAATTCAGGTGTATTAACTCGCCAAACACTGGCCTAGATTAAAGCAAAATTTTTTTAAATCCAAGTTTTAGGTTACAATTTGTCTATACAGGTCTGACTTTCAGTTTGATCAGGATCGTGTCTTACTTTTCAGTCAGGAAATTACTTGAAGCAGTGTTTTGAACAGAGAGACAGCGTCGTAGGACTGCGCACCTGGGGACTGAAAAAGTTTTCAGCAACCCAGCCTTTAAATCCCTTACAATGTAAATAACTCGTCAGATTTCAGCTATCTTTGTTTTATTCCTTAAGAACTGCCAAATTTGCGGTATTTCTGTTCGTGCACTTATATCAGCAAAAGCTGTGATTTAAAAAAAAAAATAAAAAATCACCAGTCACTGCATTCAGTCAGTAATTAGAATTTATAATCCAAGATCTGGACTGTTGTACCTCAGTAGACGATTAACCAGATGTTGTTGGTATTATTTGTTTGGCTACTGTATTTTACCATCTGGCTGAGGAGTTGGTTAAAGTTACTCTGAATAAGCTCCAGATGCTCAGCGTTCAAATACAATGGAACATCTTGTGCTGTGCTTTATATTCATAATGTTCTGATGGACTAATTAAGTGATCAGAACGTTCTCTGTGGAGTGCAGGAGGGAAGTGAATTTGAACTTGTGAGTAAATACTCACAAGTGAAAGGTTCCATATGCTTCTACTGTAGTAATACATCCACTTTTGTCTAAAATAAGCACGAATGCTGATGTCGGTATCCAGGCAGAACGGGTTGATTATGCGTTTCATAAATGTTTTCTGATCTAATCATATCCTAACTTTTCCTGTTTTGTGAAATACTGCTTTGTAAATAAGATTTTTTTCTATAAATAAACGACTTTACTGCACATTGTCAAAATAACTGAGGAAGTAAAAATGGTCTATGAATTTGTATTTTTAATGTTTTTGTGAAATTGGGTCAGATAATTTTGTTGTGAAAACACGTTTTATGTTCAGTTGCAAAAATCTGTAACTGGGACGCTTAGGAAAACATTTCAGTTTTTTTTCCAAGCATCATTTGCCAGTCAGAGGGTAAACCAAAGGCATTAAATCAAAGGAGAGTTTGCTTCTCTGTATTTGACAGTCTGTGCAAGCATTCTTGCCCTGTCAGTGTGTAGCAGGCTGGGTGATGAGTCCTCCTCTGAATTTCTGGGTTGGCTTTTCCTCTGGTCCAGGCGGGTGTCTGCCATGGAAGGACCCTGCTGTTGTTCACCCAGGGCTGGTGGGTATGATATGAGGGGCCAGTGGGGGTATCTCTTGCCGTGGCTGCTGTCCAGGGAACAGCAGTTGGGGGAGTGAGACGATTTTGGGTGCTTTTCTGTTTGTCACTTTGTCACTAGAAAGCTCATCTGGGAGTTTGACCGTCTAGGGATGCTGGAGTGAGTTTGGTGACGGCTTAGGTCTGGTTACAGAGTAGACCTTAGGAGGTGTTTCTTAACAAGCTGCTGCCTGCACTCTGGAGCTTGTTTGAGTGATGTTCACCCACCTTTGAGTTGATGCAGTGCAGGTGACTGGAGGGGTTTCTGTACTGAGCCTGCTCAAGGCTTTGCTTCAGACCTCCAGGTTTCCCTCGTGTCGGGGAGGGGAGAGGAGCGATCCTCGGAGTAGGTGGGACATGTTGTCTGCCGCAGCTCCTGTTCTTCCTTTCAAGTGATTGCAGGTCATGTCCAAAGGGATTTTACTACCAGATAAACCACGAACCTCTGTGTGGCTTATCAGATGCTGCAAGTCTGGTTTAAGCTCATTGATCAAATACATTTCAAAACCAGAGTTACAGCAGCTCCATCATGAGAGCTGACTACAGAGTTAGAAGAAGCAAATGGGGACCATACGTACTGGAGCAGAGGTGAGGGGGTCAGTCTTAGGGGGAAGAGAGGTAGAGAAATGAGGCTCAACCTAGACCTGAATTTTTTTTTTTTAATCCTTGGTTCTGCTGCCAGCACTGTGCTAGCAGGGAAAAATGTGAAAGGTCTTTCCTGAGACTGGGTTTGATTATGGCAGAAAGCTTCCTCTCTGCAGAAGGTCAGCATGGACGTTAACACCCTGCTGACAGAGGTCTGGCTTCTGCTTTAAATAAAGGGAAACAACTTCTGCCTCCTTGTGTCTTGTAGGTTTTTGCTAAAACATGTAAATACCTGCTTTGGGGGAGAGTGTGGAGTGGGACGGAATGCGCTGCCCGGTTGGCACGTGGTGTGGCTGTAGTGGCCGTTCAAACGGTCGGATGAACCGGAGGAGGAGACAGGGTCTCTTCAAATTTGGTTGTTTAAGAAATGACTTCACCAGCTGTTCTGCTGTTCCGTTTACCTCGGTTCTTTCTGTGCTGTCAGAAGCAGTGACTTCCAGCCAGGGATGGTTGCCTCTGGGGTGGGTTTAATTGTTTCATCATGTATCAAATAATTTATTTTTCCTAACATATGTCAGGTGCACATGACTTCAATACTAAACACTTGGCAGGTGTTTTCTAACCATTTGTTTGAGCACTGTTAACTCACAAGTACATTGTTTTGTTTGTTTAGAATTCTTGATTTAGATTTGGTCGTTAGAGATGAAGACGGCAATATTTTGGACCCAGAGCAGACCAGCACGATTAGCCTTTTCAGAGCACATGAAATAGCTTCTAAGCAAGTTGAAGAGAGGCTACAGGAGGAAAAAGTAAGATATGCTGTGCACTGTGGCTTCTGCCTTTGAAACGTGAGACTGTAGACTAACTAGCTGACTGTTATTTTTAGCATTGGTAATGAAGAATTTGATACATTTATGAAGAGTTACAAGTTCTTGCAAAATGTTGAAGCCTGATATATCTTAGGCTGTTTCATTTTTTTTTTTTTCATCTTTTAAAGGGCTTAGTAGAATTTATGGTTAAGACCTGTATTGATAAGTTGACTGCATTTGTAGGTTAATAACAGGGATGCATATGTAGCGGGTTTTTGTGTTCGGTTGTCATGAGGATTTATTTTTGAGAATCAAGTAGAATAATGGCCTTATTATATTTGTATGGTTTCTGTATGCCAGTCCTGAAAATTTGTTTGTTGAAATACAGGAGGCAAATTTAAAGACATCTCAGACTTGAATAGTCAGCTTCTTTGCGATTCAAATCATTATTTTTGAAAGGAAGAACCTTTCTGTTGTAAGGAGTCCTGCCCGTGTCGGCAGCAGTGAGTGGAGCGGGATGTTCCTGAGGAGTTTCTCACGAGTGTGTTAGTGCAGCTTCAGGAGTTACCGTGTCCTGTGGAGTTGTAATGGGCCATATGTGCCTTTGCAGCCCATAAAAACTTGGTGTAAAAATCCGCTAGTTTAAATGTGATTTAAGCTACTAAATTTTTGCGTCCAAAGTTTGTTCTTTGTCTCTGCCTCAGCCAGTTTCCTTTTTATGCCTTGGGTGTTCCTCCCTTCTGCCTACATAAAGTAGCTTGGGGAAAGTTTATGGGAGCTAAAGTCCAAGGCATGGGTAATCTGTACAAATAGCTCTGTTTTCTCCCCTGTCTGTCTTGGCACTCTGTATCTGTCAGAAAAAACAGCAGAGAAAGCAAAGAACAAACTTTTTTTTTTGGTTAGGTATATTTGAGGCTTATCTTTTCCTCTGTTTGTTTAGCTCTCGGTAAGTGAAGACATCTCTTTTTTGCTCCTTCTTTCGTCATGGTGTGGCACTTCAAGACAGATCCAGAAAACACAGTCTGTCGTAAATCCTAATACAAACAAAGATCACAAGAGCAGACACTCAACAGAGAACCCCTCTTCTGTCTGTCTGAAAGGTTTTAGAGAAGTTTTGTAGTGGTTGGATGTTTGTTAGGTGAAGTTAAACTTCAGTTTCTTCTGTTCTTGAATTACAGTCTCAGAAGCAGAATATCGATATCAACAGACAAGCCAAGTTTGCTGCCACGCCTTCATTTGCTTTATTTGTAAATTTAAAAAATGTAGTCTGTAAAATAGGAGAAGATGCTGAAGTCCTGATGTCACTGTATGATCCGCTGGAATCCAAATTTATCAGGTCAGTGTACTCCTGAGCGTACTCTCTACTCTGTGCTTACTCGGTTATAGGAGCAGGATGAGAGGGTTTATGGAAGTCCAGCTGCTGTGAAAGGCGTAGGAAAGGGCCATGGGGGAAGGAGCAGTGCAGCGGCGCTTCGTCGTCGTGTTCAGCCCAGCCTCGGGCGAGTCTCCTCGCCTTGGGCAGGGTTCGGGGTCACGCTGTGCCCGTGGTTCCCCAAGCGCAGAGCGTCAGTGAGACCTGAACACGCCTGCAAGGCTGCGTGCCCTCATGAGCAGCAGCCTTGGTGCTCGTCTGAGGGTTCGGTTTCTGCATCCCCCGCTTCCCGAAAGAAATTCTTGCACTTTGTTGCTGAGGAGTTGCTTTCTTTTTCTAAATGATATACGCAAAGGGAAATGCCAGCTCTCCACGGTGGAAATATGAATTTGTTTAAGATGCGTAGATTGGGTTTAAAATGGTCCTCTGTAAATTCTGAAGCTGATTTTATACACTTATGTTAAAGCAATTTAAACAAAAAGTCCTCAAAATACTGTTTTTTCAGTGAAAACTACTTGGTGCGGTGGTCAAGCTGCGGACTCCCCAAAGATATAGACAGGCTGCATAACCTCCGAGCAGTATTCACCGTAAGTGTGTGGGCTTGGTTCCGCTGGCGAACTGCAAAGCACTTGTTTCATGGTTTGTGAATAACTGAGGAGTGTGATGATCTGCGTGTAAACAGGGCGAGATCCCTCTGCAGGTCATGATCCTGGTGAAGGCTCACTTGAGACACTTCTCATAAGGGGCTACTAAAAATTCTCAACACCGGGCTAAACCCAAAGTTGCTCTTTGAAGTTTTAACTTACTAGAAATTATTTGGCCTCTTAAGCAATTAATTTACACAGAAGTCAAGATAAGATGTTTAAGTACTGTTACAATAACTCCTCTACTCTGAGAACAGTTTGCTCTGGTGCTAGGGGCTACCACAGCGAAGGCAAACTGTAGGCAGCGCACCTTCTGCCTGCTAAAATGGAACTTAAAATTCAATTATGAAGTAATCTGAAGAAACTACTATTTCTAGGACCTGGGCAGCAAAGACCTGAAAAGAGAGAAAATCAGTTTTGTCTGTCAGATTGTGCGAGTGGGCAGAATGGAGCTGAGGGACAACAACACGAGAAAACTAACCTCTGGGCTGCGGCGACCTTTTGGAGTAGCAGGTAACTCTGTGCGCTGGATCTGTCTGCACCACTCTGTACTCTTGCGTGGAAAGTTGTGTGTGTGAAGCTCCCGTGGGGCTGTGTAAACTCGGAACTGTTCCCTGGTCCAGGTTAGTGAGACTTGTTTGTTGTGTTTTAGAGTTTACTGTAGCTTTCGGGACTCGCGTTGAGCCGGAGATGCCAAAGGTTATTTGCAGCGTGAGCTTACTCTGTAGGGAAACTCTGAAATTGCACAGTTGATAGCTCCATCCCTCTTCTGAGTCACCATCGCTTCCCAGCTCCCAGGGTGTTCCCTCAGCACCCCTCTTCTCTTAATTCAGTACCCTTTGTTTTTGTTTTCAGTAATGGATGTTACTGACATAATTAACGGAAAAGTTGACGATGAGGACAAACAGCACTTCATACCATTTCAACCGTAAGTAGGGAGAGCTTAAAGAATAAGCAGAAGTGAAAGAATGAAGATTGTAACTTTTGTTTAAAAAAAAAAAAATTAAACTTTTCATTGGAAGAAGTGTTCTGTAGATATTGTGAAGTTAATTTGGTTCAGTGTGATATTTTATCTCGAGTAGTACTTACTAATATTTCTTCCTGATAATTTCCTGTTAGCTGTAGTAGTGGTAGCCCCAGAAATGCTTATTTTTTTAAGTCTTGAGTTTAAAGTATGCATTCCCAGTTTTGCAGTCTTGTTTGCTTTTTGTTTATAGATGTCAGGGTGATAATGCGTAAGAGGAGAAGTGCTTAAGATAAGTACATTGCTGGTTTAGCTCTGCCTGAGGTTGATAAGGACCAGCAATGTTACCAGCATCCACTGCAGGTGACTTCTGTGAGATTAGTAAATGATAACATATATAGTTTTCTTAGTAGCAGATACAATTTCATAGTAGAGGCCACAGTAATTGGAGTACAGACAAAAGCTGAGCATTTGAAGGATGTCTTGATATATCTCCTGCAATATCTTCTCATAATTCAACTTTATCATAGGAGACTTTTCCCAGAAACCTTAGGTGTTTTGCTTGGATGGTAAGGGAGAGGGTGTGTCTGCTGCACACTCCTGTTGTAGCTGCTTCAGGGAATCAAACCAGTCTGCTGTGTGGACGTGGTCTTGCTTTTAGTCATTTAAAACTGCAAAGCTTCCCACGCTGACTCTAGGGTTGCTGACGTGGAGTTTGATGCTATTTTACAATAATTAAATTAGCTAATAGCAAATGTGGAGTCAGTGTCCTTTAAAGTATGGACATGTTATGAATTTAACGTAATATCAAAGACCACTTTTGACTTCAAGCCACAAAAACATATTAAGGAATATGGGTTTAAGAGCTTGAATTTTTGTGAATATGTAGAGGTCTACAGAGAAAGTGCTTTTCAAAGTAAAAGCTTATTGACAAAAAGAGAATGTGTGGCAAATACTCTGTTCCATCCGTAGTTCATAGGGGGATTTTAGTTCCATGAAGTGGGGAAGGGTAGAAGGGATAAGTCAAAAGTGCATAAAATATGAGTGCTTAGTTTTCCTGTCGTGTGAAGGACTGCCATCTGTTTGAAAAGGCAAAATGCGGTTATGTTGGCTAAATTCCTTGATTAATGTACTAATAGCTATTCAGAGGGTTTTTAATAACATTAAAAAAAAAAAAGCTTGAGATAATGTAATCTCAAATTAACTTTATTTTGGCAAATCAGCTTAATTCAGGAAGCCCTCGTGGGTTGAAGACGCAGGGCTGCGAGCTGTGCGGGTGCCGCGGGGAGCCGGGCGGGTGCGTGCCTGGTGTCTGCGGCAGTGTCGCTGGTATGGAGTGGTGCAGGGGGTGTTACTGTGCAAATCAGAAGCACGATTCCATTTTTCAAGGAAAACAGGAGTTTTTAGGGAGGAGTGCGTTCATGATATGTTTATTGTGTGGTAAACAATAGCAAGCTTATTTTTTAGTGAGTGCAGTGAGAATGCATCTTTGTGTATCAAAGTGGATGCTAATGGAACATCTAGTTTTCTGCTCCATTAACACTGATTTATTTTTTCTGTATATATAAGTCAGCTTTCTGAAAAGATGTACAATGTGATTTTTTCTTTTTTTTTTTTTTTCCCCCCGCACTAAATTAAAACATTCTTCTGAAAAAGTATATTCCAAAGAATATGAATAATGGGAAAACACGCAATGAATACTGGTGGTGTTATTCCACTGTAGACTTAGGCTGTATATATGAGCCACATTTTTCTTCTCATTCCATGCCTTGCTTCTGTTGTACCACATGCCATTCTGTTTTCACATCTTTGTTTGTTTGTATTCATTCACTAGCCACCGACACAAAGGCTGTCGAAAGCACTTGGCGAGATTACTTAAATGACACTTAATGCTGCTGTTCATTTATAGTTTCCATCTTTTCATTTATTCATCAAGTTTAACAGAACGTTTAGCTTATCTGCTTTCCCTCTCCTATGCCATCTCTGTGAGATTTANGGTAGCTTTTCCTTCGGACGGTACGCACTGCTGCTTAACCTCTGGAGTGACAGGAGGGACCCGGAGGTGCCGCGGGGCCAGCCTGCTCTGTATATGTTCAAGAGAAAAATGCCTGTGTAGGTTTTCACTGCTTGCCAGGGGTTTCTCAGGTGGGAGGCATCCTTCCTATCCTCCCAAAGCGCTGCTGGGCCCTGTGCATGCGTGTCCCCGAAGGGAGAAGCCGCAACGCGAGCGTGCTGTACTGCTCTGTGGTAGATCAGCGTTCTTCTGATTAATGATCTTCCCCTGTCTTTCTTGTTACCTTTCCTGTCCTTTGTCTTGCGTTGACTAATAAATACTCTTTGTCACAACTGTGATATGATCTTTTGTGTTCCCTTGTTGCTGTGACTTCTGGTTTTCTGTGACCCTTTGTTTCCTGGTGTTGGTCGTCATGTGCATCCTCCAGGCTAGCGTTGGATGACGCCATTCGACACAAGCAGCTGAACATATCATCCCGTTTTTCACCCAGGGTGGCAGGGGAGAATGATTTCCTTCAGACTGTTATAAACAAAGTGATTGCTGCTAAAGAAGTCAACCACAAGGGTCAGGGTAGGTACTGTTCTTTATATACACCGGTGTACCTGAAACTGCTCATCGCTTGATTTGCAACGTGATGATTTTAATTTTGGAATCAAGGGTGCATAATATTACCTTCACTTGTTCACCGCCGGTTGGTGATGGAAAATATCTGCACGGTTTGTTCTCCCCCTTGCCTGTCCTTCAGGGCTCAGTCTGCTCATCCCCCATCCCTGCACCTTTTCCTCCCGGCCCTGTGTTCAGTCTACAGGTTGTCTGGCCTTTCTCTGCACTGTCCATCGCTTGGACATCGTTATATTTCTGTGCGGAAACGATGGCTGAGGGAGTCGGCTCGCGTGCCCTTGAGCTGCGGACTTTGGTCTCTGCATGTTGAAGAAAGGGATATTCTCTTCCTTCCCTTCCTTCACCTCGTTTTTCCACTTCACTTTTGGCTCCCTCTCGAGAAGACCAGGGCACTGGTCCCGCCCGAGCCCAGAGGTGGGAAGGACGGAGCCCGGGTGAGGCAGCCCCGCTGGTACCTTGTCCCACGGGCTGCTCGTGTCGCTGGTCGTAGCTTGGCAGCCGGTCTGCTGACGTGGAACTGGGTTTGCTTCCCAGGTCTGCGGCTTTTTCTGGTTTGGGGAATTTTTTTGTGTGTGTGTGGTGTTTTTTCTTATTTTTAAAAACAACACTTTATGGTCGTAATGTGTCTGCCAGTTAAAAAGTGAATTGCGTGATGGCTCAATTATTACTGTACTGGCTTCAGTATTTTTTGGGGGGAGGAGGGGTCTGTCTATCTGGTTAAATATACTTCTAGGCAGGCTAATGTGGAGTTTCCACGTGATGCTATGTATGTGTATATTTATATCATTTGTAGGGAATAACAGAACAAAAGACCCAAAGAAAATATCTGGGTTTTTTAGCTTTTAAAAAAACTAATAGCAAATGAAAATCTAAATAAACTTTTTAAATTATCCAGTAGCTAAAGAGGAAAACTTAGATCTGCTTTTCCCCTCTAATTTCACCTGTGGCTAATGTGTATCGAAAAGGATGAAACTTATTTCAGCTTCTTTGATTCATTTTGGATTCTTTGCCAAAGGCGCCCGTGCAAAATGGAAAGGATGAAGAGTGGTTGCTTAGCTGGTCAGTGGAGGTGCAGTTACTGTTCAATAAAATAGCAGCTGGTAGAGCCATCTCTGGCAAACGGCCAGCATATAGGCTTTTACAGAGATATTAATAGGAAAGAAAACTGCTGCCAAATATGTATAAGATGAATGTATAGTTAATTGTGTGTGTAACAGGGTAACCCACAATTTGTTTTATAGACGAATATTTTGGGGGTATTTTTTCATAGATTTTAATTCTAGGATTTTCTTCTGCAAATTACTGCTGCAGTGATTTCATGCTTAAATTTGATTGCCAGTCACTTTGCCAAGTGTAAGACTTCTTTGGGTTTTTTGGGCTTTTCTTTTTTATCACTTTTGTATCTTTCCTGTAACAAATGTGCCTGATGTTTGTTGGCAGACACCGGCTTTTTAGTGGCTGCTTCTGCTACTCAAGAGAAAAATGTCAACTGGGTAAAGCTGATGCTGTAGATTTCTTTGTGCTCAGTGCAGTAAAAAACAGCGTATGGGGGTGGTGGCGATCAGTCAGTTTGGGATATGTATCTGCTGTTGGTGCTGCCTTTGTTGGCATCTCGATACTGGTTGGTTGTGGTACTTAGGTTTTTCCCTTCCAATCTGTGTTGCCATTTCGCTTTCATCACAGAATCACGCAATGGTTTGGGTTGGGAGGGACCTTACAGACCATCCAGTTCCAACCCCCTGCCATGGGCAGGGACCCCTTCCACCAGCCCAGGGTGCTCAGAGCTCCATCCAACCTTGCCTTGAGCACTGCCAGGGAGGGGGCAGCCACAGCTTCTCTGGGCAGCCTGGGCCAGGGCCTCACCACCCTCATGGGGAAGAATTTCTTCCTAATATCTCATCTAAATCT
>Ga0065711_1033680_pt1 | contig 25030 bp, 16 predicted proteins | sample Hoacrofraction12_FD_59098 | JGI IMG/M metagenome (GOLD analysis project Ga0065711, IMG submission 59098) | Hoatzin crop microbial communities from Cojedes, Venezuela - Epithelial fraction 12 v2 (version 2) | ecosystem: Host-associated > Birds > Digestive system > Esophagus > Crop | place...
AAAAAAAAAAAAAAAAAAAAAAAAAAAAAAAAGAAGAAAGAGAAGACACTGCCAGTACTTTTATTTTTTGTTGCTGTTTAAATATGTCTACACGGGGAGAAAAAAAAAGTCAGGATCAGCCTGATGTAAGTGATGATGAAGAACATGTCACCGTGACATAAAAAGTGCCGACTTGCGCCCGAAAGGCTGCTGGATGATAATGCCACTGCTACATACGGATTCTGCTTTTTGCTCAACAGAAAAAGAATGTCTAATACTCCATAAATCTCCGATGCTCATTATTTATATGTGGCACACAGAAGGTAACAAATGTTGAAAAGAAGACCGAGGAGTAAGATGTCCCAGTCTGGATACCCATGACTTGTGGAGACTGGTGGTATGATAAGCAGGGAGAGTTTTTATTTTGTGCTGCCATAGGAATCTGCCATTGGTTGCCAAAAAAAAAGAAGTGTCAGGAACGCTCACAGAGCCAGTCCAGGAGGGCAATCATCTCTCCTTGTCAGACAAAATCAATCGGACAAAAGCGTGAGAGCCAAAGGCCTGCCATGTTGTTGGGGTTCGTCTCAGTCCTGGAGCACCACAAGCCTGTAACAACGCTATTTCTTAGGTCTGCTGATCTGGGCGTAGAGAGGTTCTGCTTCCTGAGGATAACAAAGATAAAATAAGCAGAGATGTCTCCAGACATTTTTTTAGAACATTTTTCGAACGTCTGTTTGAGAACAGCAATACCTCGTGAGTCAACACCCAAAGCAAGCGTTTATTTCTGTGCTGCCTCGAGCGGTCACGGCACCCCGGCTGCGTTGCGAAGAAAACGTGACGCTATTTCACAAACTGAATGCTTACTCTTAATTTCCTCTTCCAGTACTGGAAGTGCACCCGTCCTCACGAGGTATTGCTGGACACAGACATATGAAGAAATGAAATGATACTTCTATGACCAGATGTTTTGAAGTTCACGGGCCAGAAATGCAGCTGGTGTAAAACACTGTTACTCGTAGCAGGCTGAGACCCCCCCCCCAGCAGCACAACAGCAGAACCTAGCTGTGGGTTTTACACAACTCCTGGAGAAAAACACTTGCAAACGGCGACCGCCGCTGAAAGCTGAGCTAATGAAGCTGTGATGGGATTTAAAACAACGACACGAGTCGGCGATGAAGAATGAGGGAAGCTAGCTCTGCGCAGTTTGATTAGGAGTCCGTATAGCCATTAGTAAACTCATTAAATCCGGGAGGCAAGCATGTCGATTTGCTAACAGATAGTTTCTTGGGAATTTCCTGGATGCAGGGGGAAAAAAAAACCTGCCATGTTCTTCAGTGCTGGTTCATAGCTGACACCCTGTGCTTTCTTAACATTATGTTCATCTTGGCTGCGGTGGGAAGCAAACCATCCATGGACCCTGTAATCCATTCTACTTCATTTCCAGAAACTAATTTATTAAACTAAGAATGACATCTAAAAAAAGAACAAGACAGGCAGAAAGGCTAATTAATGCCATACTGCATTAACTCTCCACAGCTTGATAAATATTCAAATACCATGCCACGACACTGAATTTAACCAAGTCAGAATCAACTCCTGTTACAGCAGCATCAGCAGAAGCTGACTTTGAGCACAGAAACCTCTGAAGGCCGGCAAATTACCGGGCACTGCGGAGCACAGAAATGCCTGGCAGGGGATGGCAGACGATTTTAATTACTGCTTACAAAAATGATGCTGATGATGAGAAAAACAGCCCAAAAGTGGATTTCTAGAGCTACATTTGCTCCGTGCGCAGGGTGGCTGGCCAGTGCTCCAGGCTGTGCTCCATGCCAGTGCCCCGTCCCACCTCACTGTGTATCTCATGTTGAATGAGGAGCAATACAACAAATCCAAATTATGACCCCTTTCCCCCACGCCGAAGAAATTTGTCTGGTATTCCTTGAAATGAGTACATTTCTGGAGCTCGCAAAGACTCTGCGTCCCCATTTCACACCTACACAAAGCCCTGGGTACACTATGAGCATTACGGGAGAGAAATCCTTTGGAAAGATTAAATAAAGGCTGCTGAAATTCTCCCCAGCAAGGAGCAAATACATTTTGTGACCTTGAAAAACCGAAGGTGATCAGAAGAGATGACTGAGAGTAAATAACTGCACTGTGTGCAAAGTCCACCTATGCCAATTCTCACGTACCACAGACCTGAAGCTGGCAGAATGATCTATCACAGCTAGTTCAGAGAAAATCTGTCCTAATTAATGTGGGAACCTGACACACGCCAGGCCATTCTTCAGGCATCTGCTGAACCTGAGGTGATTGCAAAGGGAAGTGAAAAGGAAGGAGGAGAAGAAAAGGGGAGGGAGGGACAACATCCCTTTGGCACAAAAGATGTCAGTTTTTCAAACGCCTTCGGGGAAAAAAAGAGCTTTTCAAAATGTCAAGCGTGCTTGTTATAGCTGTCCTCACGTATCTTTGCAGATATGCAGATGCATTTCAGGACCAGGTGTCCTAAGGTGTCACTGAACTTGACACCCCTGGAAGGAGAGCAGGAGCTCATCATCGGTCATCAGCACTTTCGACAACGCATGAAGCAGCCTTTAGGATTAGACGTTTCTTTTATCGGTACCCGCTATTTATCTGAAGGTACACTTCATGTGGCAAAGGCCTGCATTTCTCACCGATCTGAATAATTTTTCTTCTGGTAGATCAGATCATTTTGACTGAAAAATGTGCTTTTATGTCTTCCTTTTAGTTGATTTTCCCCGTTCAGAAGCCTAAACGAGAAATTAATTGCAGTAATTTCATGCAATCTTCTCAGCCAAAATTTTTTCTCAATGACTGAGATTTGTCTCCTAATATTTTGAGATAATTCAAGCAGTGCATCTTGCCTGTAGCCCAACACTGCAAACGGTACCTGTAAGTATTGACAACGACACTCAAGAGAGCAAAAGAGAGCAGAAAGGGACAGAAAAGAGGCGAAAGGAGAGCTGAGGGCTGCTGACTTCACAGACCGCTCCTCTCACAGTGCCAGGCAGCGGGCCTGCACAAGCATTACTTTGGAGGGTCTGGGCAGTAGAAATCAAACCCCTTCTTTTTACGGACACCACCCAAAAGTCACAGGGAATGTCATTAAAGGCAGGCGAGCCTAACTCTTCTGACAGCATCGGAATCACCTCACCGATGCTTTCTGCTTCTACCACTGCTGTAGGAGCAGATCTGGAGGGAACGAAACGGAAGAACGGGTCATTGCCAGAAGAAAAAGAGGAACAAATAAAATAGCATACAAAGCTTCTAACTCACGTACATGCCTCATCCTTTAAGTGTTTCCCTTTCACTAGGATTGGCCCAGAAGCACTTCTGACACGCGTTCATCAGCCCACAGGGAGAAACCAAGAAGATAACTGGCAACACCATTCTTTGCTGCTAAATCCTCTACTCGAAGGCTGCTATCAGCTTCAGGGATATGCAACTTCTGGCAGATGTTTGAAAAGTAAATGTTTTCCTTTATGTTGGGAAGCTGCTATCAAAGCAGTGTTTAGCGGTATGCTCACACACCAGTGTGGCTCTCTGCACTGAACAGCAGCCTTTAAATAACAAGGTATTGCAGGAGGAGGGCACGAATTCACAGCTCAGGTATCTGACCAAATTGACAGGTTGCGGTAAGGGACCAGAAACGTCTAAATACACATGCCTTAAGTTAGACAGCTAAATATTTAGGAAGCTACAAGTATGTTGTGTAAATGTTGAGTTATGAACTCTCTCAGAATTCATTGCAAAATCTGCCAAAGAGAAAATTTTCCCTATGTATGCCACATTTACATATTCCAGAGATACTTCATGCTTAAAATCAGTTTATTCTTTGCATTTTAAGGAGCATTTTGCACCATAAACAAGACTGCAGCAAACAGTAAGTATTTCTGGTATAGTACGTTACTGCATGAGGCAACAAGGTTGCTAATGGTTTTGAATAGCATTATGTAAATACTAGAAGTAAATCTGCATCCAATTTAAAGATATTAACATCTGCTCCCCAGCAGAACTAATCGTTGCAGAACATCTCTTGAAAGATTCAGCACCTACTTGGGCTTGTGCGTGTGAGCTCACTCACAAAACGTAACAGGGGACTTGGTGAGGACGGAACTATTTTTACCCTGGCAGTCCTTTCATCACCGCGAGGCACCCTGCTACGCGCAACGCTGCAGGCAGGATGTACTGGAGCGTAGAGGTGAAGCCCGCATAGATTTCTTTGCCCTTTACAATAGATTCTCAGCAGTGGTTTTACTCCTGGCTGACTGATCAGAAAGGGCAGGCTCAGATGACAGAGTTTCATGAAAGAAGTGTGCCGGAGCGCCAGCCAAAATGAGAACCTCGTGCTGGGGATGCAAGTGAAGGGAACGGGAGTGCAATGCGTCTTCTCTATTGCATGCTGACTCAGGAAAACAGGGCATAGTCAACTTGGCAAGCAGGAGTCAACTTCAGTATCTTTGGTGATAAGACAGGTAATTCCTACTGGCCCGTTAACAGACAGTGGCTTACCTTTGGTTATTTTTATTACAGTTAGCCTCTCTTAGCAGCATGTTTGGGATTATGACTGGGGAGTGCCTCTGTTCTTACTCTAAGCCTCCCTAGGAATATTTCCTAGTCTCAAATACCTAGTTTAATTATTAGCATGTTAAAAGTCTCTGTAATTTTAGCATCAAGATGGATGCTATACATCCATAAAATGAAAAAGCAATGAGAACTACTCCAAAAGATGAACCCTGCTTCAACTTAGTGCCAGCATAATAATGATCTGCAGCAAAGAAACACGCCTATTACTTCTGGGCCCCTTTCCTAACAAAACAGGAGCCACACAATTATACCTTCCGTCTACGCATCTGTCAATTCTCCTTCGTAACTTTTGAACCCGATGGCCAATTTGAAGCAAATTGTTCAGAAATTTCAAAGATACTAAATTATCACAAGTGCCTTTTTAAAATCAGCTGTGCAGAAGACAGGGAACTTTTAAATGAACTCATTACAGAGAAAGCTAGGAGAGCTCATTCCTTGATTGCATTGCTGGATTGGCAATCAGCAAGTACACGGCTCTATGCAAACTACATAGTATGTTGTGTCTTGTTTAGAGGAAGAAGTTGGAGAAATGGAAGGGTACACCTGGCTACTTCAAGTGGGCTTGGAGACATTGGAAGAGGTGAGAAATCTGTGTATGAGCTGGTCATACTAAAATGGAGAGCTCAAAGAGGATTTTAGCAGCAGAGAGGAAGGCAAATCTGTAGGATGCCTCTGTTCACAGAGCAGCCTGGGTCTCTCTGGCCTTGTCCCTTCAGATTCTCTGGGAAATATGATGATGAACAAATGAGCATGGGGCCTGAAATGAAAATTTTAGGATTACTCTGGAATGAAGCAGGAATTCCCAACCTGTGATCTCTTTCCAAGTGCACAACCCTTTCTTCTCCTCTCTCAGATTCACAACCCTGCTTGATGCTGTGTCTTTGGTTTGAGGATGATAGCTCGGGAGCCTACAGTAACAATAGGTCACCTACAATCATTACGAGTTTCTCTTTAGACTCTATTCAGTTCCTGCTGAGCCGGATGAATGATGGTAACAGATCCTGCAAATACAGCCTGTGACATTTTGAGTCCATTCAGATTCTTTGTGCAACAGAAACCAGGCAGAAAGGAAGAGAAGGTTGAAGAATCAGCTTAATATGCCCTCTTGTCTCTTCTCCCGGGTAACTAGTGATAGGACAAGAGGCAATGGCCTGAAGTTGTGTCAGGGGAGGTTTAGATTACATATTATGAAAAATTTCTTTACTGAAAGAGTGGTAAGGCATTGGAACAGGCTGCCCAGGGAGGTGGTGGAATCACCATCCCTGGAGGTGTTGGGGGGATGCTTGGACTTGATGATCTTAGAGGTCTTTTCCAACCTATGATTCTATGATCCTGAGGCTCATCAAGCTCGCAGATAAGCCAATGCTTTGTCCATAAGTTGCTATTTTCTTTCAACTTCCTAGTAACAGCCCAAATAAACAGTTATAGTAGTCCATCCTGGAGCTGAATAAGATTATTAGGAACATTTATCACTAAGAATGGCACTCGCTCAAAGATGGATGATGGCAGCTGGCCACCAAAGTACCACCAAAAGCTGATAGACAAATATTCTAATAAACTGTTGCTCTCCTGGCAGTGCTGACAGCATCATGAAGGCTGCGACATATTTTTAGGGCTTATAATTGTCTGCACACATTTCACAGAACAACTAAACAACTTTTTGAGGAAGATATGCTCTAGCCACAAATGTTTTGAAGGTTTCCTGAGAATCTCTCGTGAATGACTGCCAGTGCAAGTCTTGAACTGGGCATCCTATCAATAGAGCTGCATTTGTTCCAGCACTTAAAATGACTTCTACTGCAATAAATGTTGTATCAAATATTCCCTTATTCTCTTTCAGAAGTCTCACCCTGGTGCTAATTTGCCTTCAAGAACCAGTTCGTGTGGTCCATACAGAGTAAGACCACATCTGTGATATCCGATCCCAGTATTCAGGCTGAATTTATTCCTTCCACAATCAGGATGTTTTGTCAGGAGATGCCGGCCAACATAACGACAAGTATCCAAAGAAACCTGACATCAGAGAGTCCAAGTTTTCTCAACTCCTTCCCTTTTCTCTTCATGTTTGAAGGCCCCCCTTTCTATAGCCTTTGCTAAGCTTTCAATTCTACAGCTTCAGGGCATCCTAGTGCCGTGGCGTGCTAGACCCATTGCTGAGGCTGAGCTAGGAGCTGAGGCTGAAATACCCCCAAGAACAGAAATATCTGCATCGGCAGGGGCTGCACCTAACACCTTATAATTCAGGTGGATTGGGTGCACTGGTGCAGAGAGGATGACCAGGTGAAAACTCCTCTGTTCAAACATCTTGCTTTAATCCAACATGTCAATAATAAGACATGTTTAACACATTTGGTAGAATTGTAGCTAAACACAGGTCTCTCTCTCTCTCCTTTTACCACAGTTATCCCCTACGCAATCTCTAAAGACAGCAGCAGTGATTAAACGTAAGTCAGCTGAAGATGGCAGTTGTTTTATTCAATGTTCTCCTCACCCCTTTTGGAAAATCATGATCCATCCTTGTGCTGGTTTTGGCTGGGATGGTGTTAATTTTCTTCATAGTAGCTAGCATGGGGCTATGTTTTGGATTTGTGCTGAAAGCAGTGCTGATAATACAGGGATATTTTCATTATTGCTGAGCAGTGCTTGCACAGAGCCAAGGTCTCTTCTGCTCCTCGCCCCACCCCACCAGCGAGTAGGCTGGGGGTGCACCAGGACCTGGGAGGGGACACAGCTGGGACAGCTGACCCTGGCTGACCAAAGGGATATTCCATACCGTATGACGTCATGCTCAGCAATATAAAACTGGGGGAGAAGGAAGGAGGGGGTCTTCAGAGTGACGGTGTTTGTCTTCTGAAGTAACCACTGCACATGATGGAGCCCTGCTTTCCTGGAGACGGCTGAACACCTGCCTGCTGATGGGGTGTAGTGAATGAACTCCTTCTTTTGCTTTGCTTGCACGCACAGCTTTTGCTTTACCTGTTAAACTGTCTTTATCTCAACCCACGAGTTTTCTCACTTTTTCACTACCATTTCTTTCCCCCATCCTGCCGTGAGGGAGTGTGTGAGCGGCTGTCCGGTGCTCAGCTGCAAGCTGGGGTTAAACCACGACAATCCTCAACACTGCTCACAAACAAAGGGAAAACAACTGAATACAGATCTTGGTATGAACCACTCTCCAAAGTTGATTTTATTTCACCTGTGAAAGTTAGACCTGTCTGCTACTTATCTCCAACTATAAAGGGATAAAAATGTGAGTTATCCACAAAATGTCACATTTACCTACTAAAAACTCATAGCTACTTGTAGAAGAGTGACTTATAAGAATGGCTACTGGTAGGATGAGGACTTTGAGAGCTTAAGTTGAAGGTTGCAAAGGGAACAGAGGAAAAACAGAGAAATGAAGATAGTAACTGAAAGATGCCTAATTATTTCTACATGAGCACATGGAGTATCAGAAGGAACCAAGAAGCCAAATTGCTACGGCACCTTGAAAGATCAGACTACAAAATACTAGGCAGGTGAGTGTTCTGAATATATCAAGACAAGATAAGTAAAGATATTCTATGGGCATAGCTGATTTCAGAGAGATGCCGGGAACACATACAGTTGAAATTTCTGAACACAATGCTATGTCATGCTCCTGAGAAGTCCATTCATCTGAGTTGTATGCTGTGCCATTCTTGGAGTGAAGAACCATGTTCTAAAGAGCGAAATAATCTCCCATCGGAACACACAAAAGTGGCTTTTTATGCAGACTGTGATTCTTTTGTACTACATGTTTCTCCCCATTAAGTTTCTCTCCAAACGTGGAGCTCAATACACAACACAGTAGTAAGTCCTGAATTGATAATTTTCCATGGAGATTAGACTTTCCGTTGCTCTGATGATACCAGCCTTCAGAATGAGATGGGCTGGTTTTAGCAAGTGGATTTCCTAGGGCCTGCTGCTGAATGGCACGGCACAGAGGCACAATGATGTTACTGTAACTTCACTGGATAGAGGCTTTCTTTTTTCTCAGCGTCCTGCTCCTGCCTACAGCTTTTAGGAATTACTATAATATGATAATCAGTAACATTATTTAACATTTCCCAGAATATATTTCTGAGAATTGTACGAATTTTATGCAAGACTCTACAAGGAATAACCAAAAATACAGAAAAAAAACTATGGAATCACTAGTAATATACTATTCTTGTAGCTCCCAGAGACTCATGACAGGTAAAAGAATTTATTCTACTATGTGTTATATAAAAGCAGAACAAAAGGAGTCCCCCACCTGGCTGCCTTACACGGTAATATGCGTTAACAGACTTACTGTTTCAAGTTATATCTAGAACTCTTGGTATGTAAACACATGTGATGCTAGTTTACAAATGATGCTCACTACCTTTGTGACAGTCAGAAACTTAGAAAGAGATTTTATCATTATTCTCCCATGATGAATTTCAGAATTACCCTGGCTAGGAGAAACCACAATAAACAAATGTATACGGGTTTGCAGAGTGCGGGACTCGGATAAAGGTCAGATTCTCTTTCTTGATCTAGGAAAGAGCTCTTGAAAGGATCTGATGCTCAAATAGCCAGCTACGTCAGTGCTGGCCGAGGTCAGGCAAAGCCAAAGCCAAATTACTGTGTGGCACCATCAGTCTGCAGAAGCAGTTCTCGCTGGAGCACAACACCCAATGGATGATCTTGCTACAGCAGCTCATCCCAGCTGGACTCTATCCTTACACTGCCATTTTTAGACTCAAGGAGATGCAAAGCTTAATGCTGCTTTTGCTTTAACCCCCAAGAGCTGAGCATTCTGTTGCTGAGGCTAAAGGGGGAGATGCCTTCTTGCAGCACTATGTACTATTAAGAGATAATCTTATTATTCCCAAGTGGATCAAAGCTAAGTTACTGCAAGATTTTTTTAACCATATTTAATGCACAAAGTAAACTGACTCCTAATGAAACTACTAATTTTGAGTTGAAACCAAATTACTTCAGGTCAGTATGGGTAAGTCACTGGTAAACGCAGTGTAATTTCTGTACATAAATAGAAAGGGTTCTACCATTGTCATGGATTTGCTCCAGGAGCTCTGTGCTGAAGAACAGAAGCAGTATCAGATTGCTTATCTGGGTAATACAAATCATGAATGGCAGACAGGGAGAAGATAATGAAACATATCCTTCACATAGTAATACTAGAGAGTGTTTGGATGGAGTAACAATGCTCAGCACTCATAAAACTTCGTAGCTTTACTGTCTTTTTGCTAAAACATATATACTGTCTTGAAACAAATCACAGAACATTCACTGGCAGCCACATTTTCTAATGTGCTCTGTAACACAAAAGATGAAAAGATCATCTTTCCTTTCTGTTTTGATTTAAACGACTTACATTTGATGAAAAATTTTTAAACCAACAGTACGCCAATGGTAATATGAATGATCATAATCTTCAGATGTTTTTAATTTCCAGTTTGAGATAAAAATACACAAACCCATTTCAGTGTTTTTTACATGCAGATAATAAATGTGCTGCTTTTACTGATTATCACATTGATTTAGGGTAGAGGTGCTCATGTATAATTACATAATTTTCTTTAATGTTTGTTATGTCTATGGGTAAGATGTCTTATTCCAATTAACATGTTACATCTGACTAAAGGCCAGAGCGGATCTGATAAAAAAAATGTTCTGCCTAATACACTGTTAGTAATGGCTCAGTTTCCCTACTTCCCCTTAGAATTTGAACACACAGTAAAATAAGTCTACATTTCTTTAAAGCATGCAGGCAGCTGAAACACACATATCTGCATAAGCTGCAACACTTAGTGAACGGCAAATGCCATGCAAACCACCGAGCATGAGGAATACACTGTGGATAATGGAGAGGAAAAACGGAAGAGATGAAAAGGAAAAACAAACCATGCATCCATGAAAGCAATGGTGGGCACTGGTGGAAGAATAAGTGAACACCTCATGGTGTAGAGAGAAAAAAAGGACAGATACCTACCCCAACCTGCGCTATCTAGCTACCGACCTGTGGACTTAGAGTATCACCAGTTGGCTCACCAAATGGATCACTGTTGGATGAGGCCTGAGACTCATCAGGCTAGAATACAAGAACATAACACCTTTTTTTCTCAACAATAGAAAGTGAAAAGTCAACACGAGGTTATTTTCATGCTGTGGGCATAACAAGTACATCCTGTCTCATGAAAACCAGAAAGTGAGATCTCACCGCTGATACGTTCTCAAAAGCCATAATGGTTTCCTATAGCCAATGTAGGCAGGATAGCACCTCACCAGTACCTGCTGGAGCCCATGCAGGAGCTGCCAAAGACTTTAGAAGGTACTGGATCAGACATATGAGAACAGCAAAAGGCCCTGAAAGCCAGCCAATCTATGTGAATCAGAAAGAGTCCAAGCTTGCGTTGTTTTGTACCTTTGGGTGCTTTTTTTGAACAGACTCCCTCTTGTCTCTGGCTCACTTGGGCTCTTTTCTGCCTAAGATACCTTGTGATTTCAAATCATTGCTTGGATAACATTTCTTGCTTTGGTGCACTTAGTCTAAGGCAAAGAAATCACATACTGAGGGCCAGAACATTGAGGAACATAACTACACAAGCAACTGGGATGCAAGAATGTGCAAGACAACATCAACCATCATCTTTTAACACACAAACTCTCACACCTCCTTCTGCAGCCTCAGCATGTATGCTGTTTTATCTCAGACTTCCTTGCCATCAATAAGTGAGTGGTGGTACGCTAAAAACGACACTGGCTACAACCAACATCTATGACCTTACATACGAACTCTAAGTTTGCTTCCTTGTATGCAATATTAGTTCATATCAACAGATATGTCATGCTATTGGCTATCAAAACCAAAGCAGGAAGCAAATTCTGTCTGCAGCTCCCCCTTAAATGCCACCCAGCCCTGTTAGAATACTTATTCCTGACACCACCAAACAGCATTCAAGTAAATTCTGTCTTTTCTTGCTAAAAAGAGCTAATCAGTATTTAGAAACCTTGTTGCTACTCACAGCCTCTTGCTCCTCACTTTTGCTCGGGCTTTCAAACCCCTCTTCAAAGAGGTCATCTGCAGCAGGATCACTGGTATGAGATGCTGATGATTTCGATGGAGAACTCTGTCTGGGTGCAGGGGTTGGAGCTAAACAAAGATTAAGGTAACAGCAACAGAACATATATCTGTTATTTTGTTCAGAAAGACACAGCAGCACAAAATTTGCTCATGCTTGAGAGCCCTCAATTTCTATTACCTGTGAAAATTATTTTCTGACAAGGAGCGGTAAGAGGTAAATTTGAACACAGTAGTCATTATCAATTCCATATATTTGATTTCATTCAGCGGTTTCCAAATTAAGTTTGTCTGCACCTAGCATCTGTCTTTAGGAACCAGGGAGACACCACTACATCCCATTAAGAATTCATGAGTCGCCTGCCCTATGGCAGGTAAGCAAAACAGAAGGTCTCCGGCTGGCCCCTGGTAAATCTGTCTCTGATTAATTCCTCTTTTCAGCAACCTGCAAAATCCCCCAGCTCCATGCTACGAACACAATAAGTTTATTTTACAGCTCTTGAATGAATTTCCTCACGTCCAGTACATCAAGCTACTAAAATAAATACCCATCCTCTAATTTCTGCAAAGTATGGCTTGAATGGGACATTAATGAAACCACTCGTAAGACAGAAAGCCATGGGCATTTTCCAACCAGCTTGCATGTCCCTAGCACAGAACACATATTCCTGTCTTCTTAGAAATTAAATTTCAGTCTGCAGCTATCAGGGCTGTTGATTTCAATCGTCTCTGAAATTCCTCTCTGATACTTTTGTTATGGCTGGAACACATTTAATAAGCTAGACCATGCATGAAGGTTCTCAGTCCAGATCCGTGTTGCAATTTACTGTATGAAAAAAAAAACCCAAAATGCTCTGAGGAGCAGTCATGTCTGAGGAAAGGTATGGAGGAAAGCATATAAATACTCACGAGAATTCGTAGATGGTGTCGTGGAAGTCACAGGAGTCAAATTTAACTGAGAGATGTCAAAGTCATCACAATCATCTGCTTCCTGTGCCATCCCAACTTTGTTAAAGTAAGTTGAAAAGGCCTCTGAGGTACAACTGAGGGAAGGCTGATCTGGTTTTCTTGATGGCACTGGTGGAGGCTGAGCCATCTGGAAATCCTTAAACATTTCTTTTCCCATTTTCTGTCTGGGCCTGTCTGTCTGTGGACTCGATCTGTTGGAATCACTTGTGGGTGGAACAGTAGCTATAGGAGCAATGGTACCTTGAAACATGGCTGCTTGTAAAGGCAAAACAGTTTGTGTTGGCATGAAGGCAGTCGGTTGGAACTGACCAGCTACAGATGGCCACGGTTGCTGAGTAGGAGGAAAAATACCGGGTTGGCCCCACGCTATCGCCTGTCCTCCCTGCATCACCTGAGCAACTGGAGGCTGAGCACCCATGGCCAACTGCTGTTGAACAAGTGGTTGCTGTCCCCAGAACGACGGCAGAACAGCTCCCATGGCAACATAACCTTCAAAGAATAAAGAGAGCAGGGGGGGAAAGAAAAAGATGAAACATTTTACACTACTGCCAGAAGCAGAAAAAGCTACACAATACATCAGAAACGTGCAGGCTGCGTCAGTGTTCCCAGAGCTTCAGCACATTTAAAAAGAAAACTGAAAGACATGGTTGAATTCACATCACTGAACAAATACTTGTATACAAAACCACAAATTGGTGGATATTGGCAATAATCCTTCCCCTCATCTGAACAAAAAAGTTCTCCTCTTCCTCAGTGAGCACCCCCTTGGGTCTCTGAAGACCTGTGCGCATGGACCTCATTGGCAGCTGGCCATCTGGCAGCTCCCGTCCCCAGGGCTCTGACCAAGCACAGCTGGGATCAGTTTGGTCAAACCACTTGCCAGAATCATGGAGCTCCCAGAATATTCCCTAAGCTCACCCCGTTGCAGCACAACCATGCTCCTCACCACTGAGCTCTGCAGGCTCTCCTTGCTATGCTGACTCCCCCCCATCCTCTGCCTTTCACCTCTGCCCATCCAGTTCCTCTTAGGGCAGGGTTCTCTGGGACTGAGCATGATGCACTGGGTCAGACTGGGATCATATTATAGAGTCATAGAATGGTTTGGGTTGGAAGGGACATTATAGATCATTCAGTGCCACCCTCCTGCCATGGGCAGGGACATCTTCCACCAGACCAGAGTACTCAAAGCCCCATCCAGCCTGGCCTTGCACACTGCCAGGGAGGGGGCAGCCACAGCTTCTCTGGGCAACCTCTGCCAGTGCCTCACCACCCTCACGGTGAGGAATTTCTTCCTTGTATCTAATCTAAATCTGCCCTCTTTCAGCTCAAAGCCATAACCCCTTGTCCTATCACTCCATGCCCTTGTCACAGCCCCTCTCCAGCTCTCTCGCAGGCCCCTTCAGGTACTGGCAGCTGCTCTAAGGTCTGCCCGCAGCCTTCTCTTCTCCAGGCTGAACAGCCCCAGCTCTCCCAGTCTTTCCTCCCAGCAGAGGGGTTCCAGCCCTCAGATCATTGCTGGGACCTCCTCTGGCCCTGCTCCAAGAGGTCTGTATCTTCCCTGATGGAGTTTGTCTTTTCAGAGCAGTCCATATGCTGCTAAACAACGAGCTGCCAGAGCAAGCGGAGCGAAGGAAGAGGACGCCCAGGACTCCCTCCCCTCCACGCAGCTTTGCCACAGTTCCTCATTCTTCTTGCTTTTATTCTTTGCTGCGGAAAGCGACTCAATCACCAGCCAACTCCCACCAATGGCGTACCAACAAAACTGGTTCTAAGCTGGAGTCAAGCACCTTCATACACGTTAGATGACAGCTCAAGGGCCCTCTGATGACAGTGTGACCTTCCTGCAAGAGACCTGGTGCCGTCTCTTCTGACCCAGTTACAGTTCAAACCGTTGGGACTCCGAAGAGCAAAGCAAGTGTCTCAACTTGCATAATAAAAAGACAGAGCCCAGGTGAATTTGGATTTAAAAAACCCACATTTGGTTGTTACCCGGATACTTGAGAAATCAAAAAGGTGCTGAGCTTCTCCTATATTACACACCTAATAACAACAAACTGCTTCGGGTATTATGCTAGCGTAAAGCCTCTCTAGCTGGGGAGGAAATGAAAGACTAAAACTAAAATTATAATTGCTTCCTGTCAGACCTAAGCCCTCTTTTCATGCTACCAAGAGTTGGACTGTGTAACAAGAATTTGATCATATGAATGCTTTGCTATTTACAATGAAAAAAAAATCTGAAACTAAAACTACTGCAAAAATTGTTACAAATTAAACCACGTCATACAATTATGCTCCACTGACAGAACTATTATGCTTTACAGGTAGGCTGTTTCACATTTAAATGATTTACTGCTAATACTTTACAATATGGAACCTCTCTGTTACTTTCAATACTGTCTTGGCTTTAAAACTCCAGTTTCTAACCCAACTGTTTTTCTGAGTCCTCCTGTACCTTTTCCCCTTTGCTGTATTTCTAGGCTCTTTTGTAATGCTAAATGTAAGGGTGCCTGCAAAATCATAATGGGAAAAGCTCAAAATAAAAAAAATAAAACAGAAGCAGAACTTTGAAAGACTAAATTAATGAGTGATGAAAGAACAGCAACTCAGATATATATATATCTATTTCAATAGATGGCTATGATGCATTCTCCCGATGTCCTTTTATCTTGCCCCCCACTGTAACCTCATCCAAGCAGCGAGGATTTTGATCTGACGTTATCCCCAGAACTCTTCATCATCGGCGTAACCTTTCTGAGATGCACGGCTAATCTGAGGCTGCAACGCAGCCCATCAGAGGAGGAGGTAACCAATTAGAAAGTTACTGCTGAATGATTCAAGGCACTCCTCCTCCTTTTTTTTTCCGTAAGTGGAGCTGAGCGCGCTGCTCTTGCTCTGAGTATCCCAGGGAGAGTCGAGTAGTCAAAACCACAGGCCTTGCGTGTCTGCAGAATGCTACACAGCTTTTGAATTTTGAGCACTTTGAGGAACACAGAAAAGTCTAAAGGCTTTGACCAAGTGGAATACCTTTGAAATGCAATCAAATTCTCCAAGTCTCATTCTCTATTTACTGGAGATAGCACAGGATATTCATTGGTACTGCAAAGAAAGCAAAGCTACACTAAATGCTTTTTCCTCTCTTGCTACTGTACCTAGCAGGTACGTTCTCCAGATGGCTGAACTACGGTTGAACTCCCAGTGACTTTTCTGGCTTTTGTTTTAAAAAATGAGGGTAAATTCAAAATAATGTACTCTCTGCTTGTTATAGACTTGTTTTGCCTTGCCCTGCAGCACTGTCCTCAAAATCCTTCCCCACTTCCACTATACTAAATTAACGCCCTGAAGACTGAAATGCAAACCAGAGCTGAGCACTGATCTCCCAATTTGAGCCAAGCCTCTATTTCCAGCAGACTTCTTACCTGAGGGTACGGCAGCAGTGCTGAAAGGTACAGAACCAAACATGTCTGTACTAGCAGGAAGTGACTGGGATGAAGATGGGATAAAGGCATCACCTGGAGTAGCAGGAGTCTGCAGGAAAACAGAAATAGAACACACTGATGTCACACCAGCTGCAGCTTCGGCAGCACATGCTTTGCTGTTGCATCATCTGCTACTCAAAAAACACAGGTTTGGCAGAAAGAAAGAGGAAGAAAAAAGAATAGAAAGATGTAGAAGGAAAGAAGCAATAGAAGTATCAGAACTTGCTGGAGACAGAAAATGACCCCTTGTACCAGCGGAAAAAATAAAAATAAAATTTGACTGGAATACATCGTGTGCAAAATACTGACATCCTTTCTTTCTCCAGAACATACAGACTTGTGATTACAGGTGTTAGGTAACACCCAGTAGAGCAGAAGACGGAGGAATTAATTAATGAAACAGTAAATGCAACTGCAATATCTGCAGGATTTATGGAAAACTGAATACATATTGCTTCCAATTAACCAACAGGACCAGAACCATAGGTCTACATTAAAGGAGAAATCCAATCTAATTGAGCAAGCTACGGATGAGGAGACAGGACTTTAATCATCTAGTCCCAGACGTGCTCCAGAATACCTTGGAGCTCTGAAGCTGGTGACTTCACAGTTTTCTCAGTATATTCATACTCCCTCACAGCTTAACGTAAGGTTCAAAAACTTCATAGGAAAACAATTGTTTTTTATGTTTTATGACGTAGAAAAGCACGTTGAGAGAATTTTGTTTTCCCTCCAAACACATCCAGCCCTCTCTCTCTCCCCTGTTTTGTCTTCCTTTAACGGCAGTTCTGGGCTATGTGCTTGGTGGAGCCACAGAGGCATGATATATCAGGCTGTAACTGGCTCTTCCTGCAGCGCAGTGGAGAGACAGAGCGCAGTGAAGCACACACCTCTGATAAACACCAGCCAAGGAGATCTGCAGTTCAGGTTATATCTTACGTGACACCTAGCCCTATATCAGAAAAATAAAAGTTGAAAATATCTTTTGCACATCATCATGAAGCAGCGACTCCACATTCAATTTGCTTCGCTTTTATTTTCTCGCAATATAAAAACTACTTTGAAATCCTCCCTACTGGAATGGCTGATGACCTGAATTGTAAATGTGCTCAATAAATGTGCTGAAAATAGCACGTAGAAAAATACACATTTCAGTTGCCCTGGATACTCACTGGGGGAGAGGTTACGTCAGGAGGAGTGGACATGTCCCCAAAAAGCTCTAGTTGGGTAACAGCCTGTAAAGAGAAAAAAACCAAAACACATTTCCATTTATCTTTTGAGGAGAAGAAACTGTGAATTAACAAGTTATAACTTGTAATCTTAACTAGTAACAGCTAGCAATATAAATCCCCCCAAAAGCCATGTGGGCTTCAAAAGTCAAGTCCCATGTGAAGGAAACACATGGGTTCAAGCTATGGGATTTTGATATTGCTGGTGGACTCAAACAGCCAGCAGCTGACCCTATACAATAATTCTGTAGGGAATTCTCCACCATAAAAAAATGAATAAAGCATGAAAAAACTATCCAAAACAGGAGTGGATGCGTTATTGCTCTGCCCTTAACATCAGCGAGCACCAAACATGATTTATTGTCAGTCCTTTTCCCTGGCTCCTTTTCTAAATCCCTATTTCAAGGTCTTGAAATACGGCAGCAGACTGTGGAAGTGACAGAAGGATACAGAAGGGAAGGGCTTTTAAAGTGCTGCCTGATTTCCCCTTGCCCATGGGACAGGTGTGACCTGGATAAGTGGACTTGAAGGAGGATGCACAACTGGGTTATTTTAAGTTGTCAGCTCTACATTTAACTCACGCTAGAAATGTTTTCTCAGGGCGTCCTTCGGATTGACCTCAAAGTAGATCACCCATACAGGTCTCACTCAAGTGGACCAGAAGAGAAAAAGCACTTTCATAACAAGGAGCACCCTGAGTGCCTGCATAATTAAAGCTCCTTCACATGTTCTGGAGTAAAGTGACTCTCTTCCACCCTGGTCTGCATCTGCAAATCAGTTCATCTCGAGTCCAGGGACAGCAAAGCACAGATCCCTTATAGCTCCGCAGGAAACCTAAAACCCACCCACCACCCTTATCGGGGTGGCTATACTAGAAAGTTCTGATGGGAACTCAGGAACTACTCCTTCTCCACTACCTTTCATCTGCTTACTGGCTTTCCTTCTCTGTATCATACTCAATCACACATACATATGTGGAAGCCTCAATTCTCATTACGAATGAGATTTTATGCAAATCTTCATTCAGTTCATTGAATCTCCTCCCCGGCTTAGGTACACAAACCTTGCAGCCTCCTATCACACACATAGGTTTGAAAGTCAACTGAGTCTTGACCTGCAAATGTGGCCACCACTGAGCCCTTTGGACATGAACCACACTGGCTGCTCAGTCTTTACAACCTATCAGAGGAGAAAGATTGCCCTAACTTTCCCTCTCCCACCCTCCCTTCCATTATAAGTGATCCTTTAAGAAGTAAGACTATCATTCAAAATATAATAATTTAAAAGGTTTGTACATTTCTGCAATCCAATCTCAATTCCCATACAGAAAAGCAACGCTACAATCACTGAGCTCTGGAATTTGTCTAACAGCTTGGATGATTCTTAGGTTTTTGTGTAACGATGTACCTAGGAATGAATTATTTCACATTTCCTCATATCATGTCTTATACTAAACAGATCACATTGCTTTAGTGATATGACAATACATTTTCTTCTTAAGGGCCTATTTATCCCTCTAAATATCTGTGTGGAAATGGAAGAAGAAAGAAAGAAGAAAATCCATGTTTTATTCAGGGTATACCAATTCTAGCGCACATTACTAAAATACTGCTAGAAGTAGCTTCAGCCAAAAAAAAAAAAAGGCCCATAAGTCACTTCTGCCATGTGTGTAAACACACCAGGCAAGCACTGTTAAAGTGCCCATAAAAGTTGGAATAATGACAGCAGCAGCCCTCGTTTGGAAACCACTTCAAGCCTCCTATAGGCACTACTGACTCGAGAGATGCCAGGTTACACCGAACCACGGCAGGAGCCGCCGCCTTCTCATCTCTCCAAACTGCTTGTTCAGCACCCCTCCTAAATCTGCCCTTTCCTGCATGACTGGTGGGTTTTTCACTGGCTTCTCCTCTCTGGCTTGCTAAGAAATAGCTGGTGTCCTTTCGAGCAAGCCACGAGCAAAGGTTCTTGCAGTGCTTCCATCCCAGGTGAGGAAGCAGGAGAGCAAACCAGAGGGGATGTGAAAGCCAGGACACATGTCGTTAGACAGGCTAAGGGGAAGTGTCTGCAAAGTTGTACATTTTTCTGTGGAAAAAAAATTATACGTTTCATATCAATACTGAAAATTCATAGTGAGTGTACTTTTGAACTCAGGATTATATGTTATGTATTTGAAAGGTGGCAACAGATCTCTGTGCCTCAATACCTCTGTAAAATGGGAATAATAATAATTTTCAGAGTGCTTCAAGGTGATGGATCTTTGGAAACTCTTCGCAGATAGAACTCTGTTAAAGCACTTAAGAGAAACTCTGCGGATGGATTTCTAAACAGGCAGCTGGAGAGAGTAATAGGAAAGCCAACTTCACTATTTGTTGTATTAAACGCTCATTCACAATCTTCCCCAAGGAAAAGAAATATATTTACAGGGGAAATATTTCTCACAGAATAGCAACCTTATATGCAACGGGAGCTATAGAAATCTGGCAGAGGATGGAAATAGCAATTTAGCAGGAACACAACTTCATCGTTTACTTACTAGAGACAGTCTTAAACAGCAACACTTGGAGGTGGGATTTTAAAGTCCCAGATGGTTTGGATCTGGATTCTGTATCCTGCATCTAGCTTGGTTCTACAACCCAATTCTCCGCCTGTGTTAATGAACGCATCTTGTCTGACACAGACGTAGTTTTGACCACTTGCAGCATATATGATGCAGAACACCAAACAGTTATCTTCTACTTGTGCGATTTCACTGGCACTACAGAGCTGATTTCACCCATATTATTTTACAGTTATTCCCATTGGATATTAGCTACACTCCAATGAAGTCAATCCCGAGTCGAACATTTTCATGCTGTGCTATTCCTATAGGTGATTTCATCTATATTTCCTTAAAACATTTTTAGTGTCACAACCTTACCTGAGTGACTGAAACAAGATTTTCATCAATGTCCAGCAATAAGTTTCCATTCTGCAGCTGTAAAGCATGATTTATGAAATGAAATGAATGATTTATGAAAATGACATGAATTTCTGAGCATGAAAATGATAACCTCCATAATCACTGACTTCACTATTGAAATGAAAACCCTCTACATCTTGCAGTGAGCACAGATATGAAATCACACATGCAAAACGCTGAATCTGAATGCTGCTGGGATGTGGGGTAAACACACACTTTATCTGTGCTAAACCTCATCTTCTGTTGCATAAGGCCATTTCTCAGCTTGCATCATAACTATTTATTTTCCCAGACATTTATTAATTCAGCAACAAGCATACCCTGTGAGGTCTGATCCTGCTTACATTACTGGAACTTTTCACTGGCTTGGTGAAAGCAAGGACTTCTCATCCTCAGCGGAAAAAGAATAATGAAGTTTTGGCAAGAAAAAGCTCTAAAAGCAAGTATTTGCAGAAAAACACAGCTTCCTCTTATAACTGGGAGAACTACAATATCAATGTAAACATGTTTAAGATGCGTATTTCCTTTCCACAGTAATTTTGAAGATTACTTACATAAGTCAGTTCAAGTTACATTTAAATCCATTGTGTGTGTGTAAATATATGTGGGAGCATACTGCCCACACATACCTACGTTATCTACATCCATCCACATATTTAACACAAATTATGACTTCAGTGTCATCAGAACGTTACAATCCAGATAACATCTAGTGAAGTGTTAGAGACTTAATTTTTTAAGAAACAAACATAACAGCAAGATACCAAAAATCAAATCTTAGATGACTGAGAAGATTCACACAAGTTACCAGCTGATAATCCCCATGCCATCTTAAAACAATTAGTTTAAAAATCTCAGAAACAGCCTAGAATGTGTCCCCCCCCCCAATCTCATCACAGACCTGCAGAAGAAATAAAAAAAGAAGATTAGCAAAAGGCAAAGTGAGTAGAAGAAAATGTTATCGTGTGCAACCAGGAAAGGACCCTGTCCTGCACGGTCTTGAACGTACGTGTTTGCCCTGCTCCAGGTAAGCAAAGCGTGAAAAAGCTCTGTCCATTTATTTAAAGAACTCCACAGACCTCGGAACCGGAAGGGTTTCCTCTTCAGGAAGGACCAGTTTTGGCCAGTGGTTAATGGCCCGTTGTTCTGACAGCCCCCTCGTTCAACTCCCCTCCCTCCAGCACCCAGGGCTGCAGCCCGCATGGCTCCGAGGCGGATCCTGCCCCCAGCCACACCGCTCGCTCCTTGAAGCCGGCTGAGAAATCACCACGGCTCAGCACAGAGGAAACATGTGTGCTGTGTTCAACGGACCATCAGAAATTCCCACCCGCGCTACAGCGGGACCTTGCAGAAACCATTTCCCACCATGTCACGGCACATCCCCAAGTGCCCAATTATCACATAGCACTTGAACTGCAGGTTCCATCGGCTCGTGTTCGGCATCGCACGCCGGTGAGGAGACACTTCCGAAGGGTGAAATCTCCCTGTCTGTCAGAGCATGGGACAGCCTTCAACTTCGACCGTGCCAAGGCTGCAACACGGCGACCGAGGGCAGAATTTGGCCCTCTGAGCCTTCCTCCGGTTTGGCTTTTCGATACAAAGCGCTTAACCTTGGCAATTAAAGTCAACAACCCTCTCCCTCCTTCCCCAGTGCACGACAGAAAATAACCAGCAGCCTGGAAAGATGCTCCAGCCCTTGATCTTTCTCTAGGATTGCTGTCTGTGGATTTCTCCACAGAGCGATGTAAAAGCTTGCTTTAATTATTTAAAAATGCATCTCCTTGAATATGGAAACACCCCTACAGCTTTGTCAATCAGGAACACAGCAGCCACTTGCGCCCAGCTGCGCAGACCGAGGCGGAGGAAGGGGTATTAATCCTTGTATGGCGGTGACATTAGACCTATAATGAAAGCTCCATCTTTCCACACAGGCATGTGAGACACACTGTAAATCTTTTAAACATGAAATATGTAAATCTCACTTCTTAAAGCAGCAGCGAGATATTTTAAACCACTCCAGCCAGTAATAAAATTCCTCGTGGTGCTTCTCACTGTTCACTAAAGAAAAACAGATTATCCAAGAGCTGCAGAAAAACCAAGAGTACAAAAGCAATGGCAAGAGAGAAGTGAACTGTGGCTTTCATAAACCTGAACCAGAAACGATCCACCTCCACTACAGTGTTCCCTCAGATTGCCAGGTACTCTGAAAAACATCTTTTCTAAGCAACGCAAAAGTTCAGGTTTTGATAGGGAAATCTGAGCCAGGCCTCCTGCACTTGTAGGGGTGTGAAGCACCTTACTTCTTTCGCTCCTCTATACATAACAAGCCAGCTTATTCAACTTCTCTTAGTCTGGTTTTACCAATGGCAAGGGGTCTACACTGACTTAAAACATCAGAAAACCTTCTTAATATCGGTATAATTTGCAAACAAGATGATAAAGGCAACATTTTTAACAATGTGCTTCTGAAATCTCACAGAATGAAGAAAAGACGGCACTTAAAAACATGAAAAAAATACACACTAATTAACTTGTACTGTGATACAGAGCTCAGCAAGTAAAAAAAGAGTATGAAGGACACTATATACAGCAAATGGCCAGCAATTAATAATAAACATTTAAGTGAGGTATTAGCTGTTCAAATCTTTTAAGACAGCAGAGGGATTTAAATTCGAGTTTCCTGCACTCAGGGCAAATGCCCTACCACTTGGCCCAGCAGACAGAAGAGGGACCATCCAACCACGCTGCCTCTCTGCATTTCCAATTCCCTTTTTCTAACACATATTTTATGCTAGAAGTCTAAGGACAAGTCAAATGGTTAGTCAAAGTAAAGACTTTTGATCTTCTTTTAGTTGAAAATGTAAATATTTTGACTATGTCAAATATTTTTTCTGACGGTTTGAATGATTCTTTTAGTTAAGCAAAGCTTTGGTTATTTGCACAACTTTATACAACTAGTGTTGATATTACTATGAGCTCCGTGAGCTGCAAGCAGTTCGCTAATTAACTACAATTCATTCTAAAAAACAATTAGAACTGTAATGAAGGAGAACATCAGAATCGTGACTAAACTGATCATCAGTCAAACCATGCCTAGTAAGTTGAGACACACTGAAAACATCCAACAGACATATTGTTTTCCTGTGAAACTACTCTTGGATTAATGAAGGGGCATGATAACTCAACAAAGAATTGCTCAATTGCTTCGCAATTAAAGAGAATACACTGAAGAATATGCATGTGAAGAAAAAACTGTCAATGCCTTTGCAGTTTTCAGCCTCCTACAGATCCTAAAGATCCTCAAATGCTGTAACCTTTCCCGGTTACAGAGGTAACGGCAGCCGCGATGTTACCATCCGCTCAGCTTTACAGAGGTAGAGGTAGAGCTGAGCACAACCTCTGAGTTGTAAGAGGACATTTAGGGTGATTCCCAACCAGCGCAGGTCACAGTGGCAACGTGGGTTGCATTTAAACCACACCGACTGATTTTTATCCAAAATACACGCATTTGGGCATCCGTCCCTTACACAGGGTTCAAATCCAGTCCTCGGAATCCTGTCGGACACGGGAACCCTCCTGTTTAAAGCTTCTCAATTTTCAGTTCTATAGGGTCATTTCTCTCCTCTGTATTTTTATTTGAAGTAATAAACCCAGGTTCTGATGTCAGTACGATGTACCCAGCTATAGGGTAGCCTTGAGCTTCATCGCATTCACCAACCGTCCAGTTTCCTTCGCTCGTTCACTGGGAAGCACTGGAGGTGCTGGTTGAAAATGCTGTTGGTCAACCCTGCGCAGCTGAAGGGGTGGGGTGGTTAAGGCTAATTGACATAATAGATTATTGAGGAGCTTCTGAGTGAATTGCTTCACTGTTGTTCGATAGCTTCCTTTAAATTAAGGGTCTCTTCTTATGATCAAAACAACTCTTACTCATTTGTTTCTTTGCTCTTCATTTGAAGGGAGCTTAATTCTAAATTCCCTATGTACTTTAGATATTTACTCTTATAGGAAACGATATATAAAATGCTTCAATTATCACTTTTCCCTGACAGACTCCAACGTCAAGAGTCCAAAAGAGTGACTCTAGCTCAGAGACAGACCCATGCTGCTTCCAAGCAACACAACACCCAAGAGAATTAAACCTCCCAGAGCACAGAGGATGCTGGTGCAAAGGTCCCAGCCACACGGCCACCTCCTCCATACCTTCTCCTGACCCCACGCAGTGGGTTCAGAGAGCATGGTGTACACCACGGTACACACCGGTCACACCATGTGTATTTAGAAGAAATGCTGCAAGTCCAGAAATACCACTATGTTGCTGAACTAAACACTCAGGTTTTCAAAATGTTGAGGCAAGCAACAAAGCTGTTGCAATTTACGTTTACTATGCACTAAAAGGCCCAGAAATCTGTCTTTTAGAAACGTAAGCCTGGCTTTAGATTTAGGCACCTTTACAAATATGTGCAATTTATTGCACGCGGCTGATGCAATGCAAAGATATTAAAATGAAATATATTCTTCCATTCAACAGAAAACTCGAAACGAAGGGGAAGAGCGAAAGATTTCAGCTGATACAGTGGCAAAAGCCAGCCGGCACCAGACTGAGGAAGGGTGTCTCTGCAGGAAAATCAGGGACCAACGAGAAGCTGCTGGCTGGTTCAACGCCAGGGTCAGCCTCGGCCAGGTTTCCACCCAGACTTATGGCCAGACACATTCCCCGGCA
>Ga0065711_1006878_pt1 | contig 25029 bp, 9 predicted proteins | sample Hoacrofraction12_FD_59098 | JGI IMG/M metagenome (GOLD analysis project Ga0065711, IMG submission 59098) | Hoatzin crop microbial communities from Cojedes, Venezuela - Epithelial fraction 12 v2 (version 2) | ecosystem: Host-associated > Birds > Digestive system > Esophagus > Crop | place...
AACCCGAGGAAGAACTTCTTCCCTCTGAGGGTGACGGAGCCCTGGCCCAGGCTGCCCAGGGAGGCTGTGGAGTCTCCTTCTCTGGAGATATTCCAGCCCCGCCTGGCTGCAGTGCTGTGCAGCTGCTCTGGGTGACCCTGCTTGGGCAGGGGGTTGGGCTGGGTGACCCACAGAGGTCCCTGCCAACCCCTGCCAGGCTGAGATGCTGTACCCGCTCAGCCTGCTGTCTGCTTATGCACAGATCTGAACTGGGAGACTGAATTTCTACCCCGGGGGGGACGGTGCTGCGCGGGGTTACTGCCACACTCAACTTGCAAGGTTGTGTCTCACCAACAGTTTACACCTTCGAGTTTCTGGTATGGAGTGGCACTTGCTTTAGCTCACTGCCTGTTGTGTGCTTAGGTGTGTGTGATGGCCAAAGCTTGTAAGGGGCTTGGTCAAGAGAAGCTTTAGGCAGGGTCATCGCTGGGGTCTTGCTCTGGGTTTCACTGAGGGTAGGGAACTAAGCAAGAGCACAGAGCTAATTTTGCTCTGCGTGCTTTGGAAAATCCAGTGTGGATGTATGCAGCATGTTGGAGAGGTAGATCAAAACTTGGGACCGAATTCGGCATCGGTTGTGTACAAACCGGAGTCACATGTTTGAGGCTGAGGATCCGAGAGCTTGCGAAAGATTATTCATCATATGCTGTCTATGAGGTCCTTGCTTTTACGTCGTGGTTGTAGGATGTGTTTGGAGGTACATAAGCGTGCCAAGGCCATAGTTGCAGGATGTGTAATACTAGAGTGATGTGTTCTAGAATATCCCAGCAATATTGATTTGGTGTGAGTCAGGTGTGCTTATGTGGTTACATATCTGCCCTTTTAGCCAAAGCATATGATAGAAATCTATGTTGGCTTTTGTCCTCTCCACTGGCTTTGTGTTAGCTGTGAGGTGGCAGATGATACCTGCTCCAGGGTAAGGCTTGCTGGGACAAACTCACCCGTTGAGTTCTTTGTGTGAGTTGATACACAACCAGCCCTTGGAGTTGGAAGGCTGCAGGGCTTTTCCTCAGGTGAGCGGAACCCTAAAATTGGGTTTATTGTGCAACCAAACCACCATCTTGGTGCCAGTGAGTGTAGAGGACTGTTGTTCTCTACCTGCTGGCACCTATGCAAATACCTTGTGTCTGCTTGTGTTGGAGCAAAGCCGCCCTATGCCCGCTACTCCTTATAAATAATAAAAGTGGTTAATGTTGCCAGCTGACTCCTAACAGAAACAGGGCATAGATTGGTATTTAAAGTTCATAAACACCATAGCAAGGAGGGTTGATCGTGCTGCAAGGACAAATGGGGTAAAATTCTTTTAAAGGCAAGTAGCATCTGAATACTGATCAGCTGAAGGAAAATGTCATCATGGTGAAGTCTGATTAAAATGGTGAAAACCTGTCCTTAGGAAGTGCCCCAGCCGCTGTGGGTGCAGCGCGCTCGCCTTGTCACGGAGCAGGGCTGCGTGGCTGAACTGGGCCTGTTGCCAGTTCGGCTCTGAGTAATTCTCACAGCGAGCTCAAGAGTGTGACTGCAACAACAAGTACCAAAGAAAGCAATATATATAGGGTTTCATTTTAGGGTTTTTTTGTTTGTTTAAGTGTGTGAGTGTTTGTTTAGCCACCCAGGACAGTGAGAGGTGCACGGGCTTTCTGTGGTGAGGCTGATAAAGCCCGTTCTGGTGTGCTTGCACTTGCTTACGCCGCTGCTGTTGGCCTTTGCGCTGTATCCAGTGAGTACCCGGGGAGCAGCAGCGGTGGTTTGGGGGGTTAGCGTCTGTTACTATGAGATTCTGAAACATTGGCCCCCGGCAATTAATATAATTACGTCATTAATGTCACACCCCTGATGTTCCTGTGTGTCGGAGTCAGACAAATGCAGTGTTGTGATTTCTTAGTTATGTAAAAGGCGATTAAGGCAATTAAGTGGGTGATTAAAGCTGCTCAGTCAGAGGTGCTGACTGATGGTATTACCAAGAAGCAGCAGTGGTGTATCGTAACAGCGATGTGAAGTACCCCCATGAGCGGGGATTGCTCGCAGCCCGGCGTCCGGGGTGTTTCTCTGGTTCGCTGGCCCGCACCCCACGTGTCCCCCCTGCCTCTCTCGGCCACGGCGATTTACTGCAAGGTGTGGGTGAGAAATGAGCACACGCAGAATCCACTGCATGGTTAAATAAAAAGCTTCAATGTTCCCTTTGAAATGAACATTATTGGCTTTATTTAATTAAATATGGATTTACACTATAAATATTGGAGCTCATAGAGCCCATATTTCAATTAATGGATCATTGGTATGTCATGCTCGCTTTGTAATTACTGGAATGTGAAAATACAATGAATTGAAATGATTTCCCCTCCTCCTCAAATAAATCTGAGCAGGAATCAGATAGAAGCTGTTTTCCTCCCCAGAAGCACATGGGCATGTTCCTGCACCCAGGACAACCGCACATGTCCATGGCAGAAGAGAGGATGGCTGGCAGGTCGTCGCAGGGGGAGCGTGCAGGTTTCGCGAGGCATCTGCCTGAACGCTGTCGGTGATTCTCTAGGGCTGAAATCTGCGTAAATGAGGCGTTTCACTCCCGGGGTGAGGCTGGCTGTGAAGCTGACAAATACAGCGTACCATTTGGTGCAGATGATGTGGATTAGTTGTTTTGTTTCTGGTTAGGACACCAAACAAGCCTGTTTGTCAGCTGCGTTTCGCAGTGCCGTCACAGCCTGTTTGATGGTGAGCTGGTGGGGTAAGGACTGGTTTTGGTTTTTAGTGCCCCGAGAGCAAAAAGCATAGAAATGCCATTGTCTGTCTTCTGAACGCTGCCCACACGCGTTTTTGTAGTCCCTCCCTTCTATTTGCAAGGATGTGGTATCCATTTTCCAGGGTATTTCATGTTAAAAAGAAATACAAATATGTCAGGCTTTGCATCAAACAAACGCAGCGGTAATTCCGACTGGCAAGGAGCTGATGTCAGGAAATGGAGCCGTATGATTTTCTGCTTGGCAGAAGAACTAGCCCTGGCCTCGGCCATCACCTCCTCCTCCTCCCCAGCCCCGCGTCCCTGTCTTGCCATGGCCGATGGCAGCCGGCCGCGTGGGCGTCGAAGTCTGCCTGGCCACCATTTCCCGACTGGCAAAAGGTGGCTCGAAGGGCCGGGCCGCGCGCTGGCATGGCATACAGAATGCCATCCGAAAATATCCAAGGGTGGAAATCATTGTTCTCCGAACTAGCGGAGCTGGAGCCAGAGCAGAAATACTAAAGTCAGTTGTGCCTTTGAGCTGCCTATAACAGCGCCCTTTGGAGACCCATTTCATACAAAATTTGAAGCCTGTGTTTATTGCCCATTAAAGCAACCTTTATTTTATGGCAAATGTTGCAGTAATTGCCTTTTACGAAGAGCACTTTGTAACACACATGCACTGTTGAAAGAAAACCACTCTGGTATTGTCTATCGGGACTTAATGGCGCAATTAATTTTACTCCATCTGTTCCTGAGACTTTAAAGGAAAATGGATTTTTTTTTTGAGCGCACTTTAATGAAGAAGATAAAGCGGCCCGGCTGGTGTCCCACAGGCTCAGCGCAGTAAGTTCAGATTATTGCTCAGTCTGTCAGAATGGGCTGCTTCCCTCAGCAGCCGCCACAGCGAGCAGCCCGCGCTGGCCCCTCGCCGCGCCATTCCTGATGACAAACTGCCAGCCGGCTCCCACAAAAGCGCGATTAAAATGTCAGCACAGGATGACGAAGGGGCCAAGAGGGTCCTCGGAGACAAACTGTGTTCGGTATGAGTTAATACTTCACTGCAGTGTGGGGCTGGGCTGCTGCTGGTTCAGGGAAGCGCGAGGCAGAGACTTACAATGGGCTGGTGTGAAAATACAGATACACCTCGTGCCGCCGCCGCAGCCGGCGCGCGCTGGCACCGCGCCGCTGGCGCCCGCTTATTTATACCGGCTGAGGGTCCTCCAGCGCAGCCGAGCTGCTTGGGGTTTTTTTATGTCCACCGCTCCATATTGCACCGCAAAATGGAGATGCAGGGTTTGCCTCTCTTCCCAGGGAGCGCTGCCTGCGGAGGCACCGGAGACGGGCTGGGGATGCCGTCGGGGCAGCGGTGGGAGCCAGCTGTGCTGGTGTGTGTGGATTTTTACAGATGGGCACTGCAAAGGGTCTAAAGAGGGGGATTTTGTAGCAGAACCTGTGGCCCCGAGGCCCTGGAGCTCTGTGTCGTGGCGCTGGGGCTGCCACGAGGGCAGAAAACCCTCCAAGCTGGGCAACGGTCTGTAGGCTGAGCCTGTAGTTCAGCCTGGTAGAGGCTGTTGGAAGATCATCTGGCATTCATCAGGTGATTAATAAAAAGTTATGTTTTGGGGAGGAAATGGGGATACCCTCTAATAATTTTAGAGGAATAGATTGCAGTAGTAGGAAAAGATAATTTTATATTCAAATAAGGAAAGACTTAAATGGAAAAAGAGCATTGCAGGGACACTATAGCAACCTTCCGTTGCTGCCGAGATAAGGCCGGGACCGTAAAGGTTTATGTTGTGGTGCTGTGGTCAACTGAAGCTCCTCTTGCCGCTGGCCCTGAGCCCACCGGTGCTTCCCCCGAGCCGTCCCGCCGGCGCAGCTCGGCACGGCTCCACGAGCACCGGTGCCTGCATGGAGGTTTCTGGAGTCATGCGTGTGCGGCTGGGGCCTGCCCAGGGCAGCCCTCAAAGGGCAAGCTGACTGGTGCACTGCACCCGCGCCACGTCGGTGCGAGCGTCCCCGTTTGCTCCTTCGCCGTGTGTCGGCACACGTACCGTCACGGGCAGCAGCGAGACGGCTGGCTGTTACTGGCGCGGAGGCTCAGCCCTCGCCCGTGTTTGCTAACTTGCGAGGGGGTAGGACCCACTTTGTCACTGCGGTTTAATTCCCCGAGAGCCCTCCTGAGTCGTTTCTGGGGGTGTGAGGGCGGCAAAAGCCCGTAATGAAAAGGAGAGGAGATTCTCAGCTCTGGCGTCCTGCTGGGAGCGGTCCACGCTCCTCCTGGGCAGCAGGTGGGAGCTCCGCCATTGTCCCTAATGGTTATTAGCCAGCGATGAGCAGGACAAATGTGGGGTCACCTCTCCTGCTGGCAGGGCAGCAGTTGCAGGATTTAAAGCCCCGAGGAGAGGAAGAAATGACACGGTTAGTACCTACAGCTCAGGATGCGACCCGCTCGGTTTTAAATGATCTGTTATACTTTGGGGGAGGGAGAGCTGGGGACTGCTAGAGCAAGTTGAATTCAAAATATATTGCATACTTGAATTAAATGCAATCAGAGACATTCACTGATACCATAATGGCTCTTGAATAATCAGCACAAGACATAGCACTGGGCTATTGACTATTAAAAGCAAGATCCAGCAAGACAGAGATTGCAGCAGGCTGTGTTTGGCGAGGGGTGTTTTTTGTTTGCGATGCCATGTGCTGATTCTCAATGAAGATTTAAAGCAAAGGATGTAAACCAGGAAGCCTTTACATTCCCAATTAAATTTGCTTGCCTCTTACTGTTCAGCTTCAATTAAAAAGAAGGCCTGTCTTCCCGGGTTTCTGTGCTCCTTACCGGTTTGCCTCATCCCACCTCTCTGGCATGCTCGTCTGCTGCATCTCGCCCGCTCCCTGCTCCCCTTGGCCTCCTCTTCCGTCCTCCTCTCGGAACGCTCCGCAGCTGGGTGGTGATCTTCCTCTTGTGCCCATTTAACTGGAACAGCTCTCCCTTCTCTCCCCTGAGCCGCTTCCTCGCCTCAGGTTGCCCCTTAAAAACTACTGAGTTGCTTTTCTCTGCTGCCAGTGCTAAATGCTGCGTTATTACACCTTCCCCTGCTACTTCAAATTTCCATGTTTTTTGCCTTGTCATTACCAGCCTATGTGAATTTGTACCTTATTGCTATTAAATTTCGGGGTTTTCAGACTTAGCTTGGTCTCCCTGTGCAGTCTGCCCTGCCTGGGAGCTGCTGCCCCAGACGTGTGCGGGAAGGTGCTCTGGCTGTGCCCATGGCTGCGCAGCCCCGCTCGCCCGGGGATCTCCGAGCACTTGGCAAACGGGAGCTGAGGCTCAGGGTCTCCTGGGAGGGTCAGTGCCTTGGGTTCCAGCTGGATGAGCCCAAGCCCAGGCTGTGCAAATGCCTTGGTCGGCTGGGGTCAGCAGCAGGGATGGAGACGCGCAGGGCTCCCAGCTGCCCGCTGCCACGGCCGGCGAGCGGGGCTGCTCCTCCCGCTGCTGTAAAGCATTTTGTGGCCCTTTCTTCAAAGGATTTGTATGAAACTAAGTTGTATTGTATCGGATTAGGGCTCCATAAGTTTACTATTTGCAGTATAGCATACATCTGCTCCCACAGTAATCTCCCCTTGGATGGGATGCACATTTATTCTGTGAGCTGCTTCAACAGGAAAATAAATGTGCCCATATCGGTGTGTTATTGAGGGAGTAAAGAGATGCAGCTGGTCCCAAGCTCATTCAGCAAACCTGCGCTGTGACTTACAACTCTGTTCCGCGCACACTGTGCCATGGGCTCTTGGCAGCGCTGCCTATTAATGTAAGGGTTTGTAAGTAGGTTCAGCCAGGGCGAGATTCCTGTCTAACACTTGGTGCTTTCCAAACCCTGCGGTAAATCCCCTGCTGAATGGAGCTCTGTGCTGGCTTTTCAAGGCTGGGGAGAGGGGAGGATTGAAAGGTTTGCCTTTGCATTCTGCACGGCTCGCCTGACGCAGACATATAAACCACAGGAGGTTTGCGCTTGTGTTTTCCCAGCTCATTTCCCATAGCCCGAGAAGTGATCCCTGGGCGTCAGGTGGCGTGAAGGCCGCTTCCCATGTGGAGCAAAGCAAAAGAAACCAGCGTGCCCCTCTGTGTGGCTAGCTCCAATTTAGCCTTTTAAGTGTTGCTTACACAGGAATGGAAATGACTGTGGCCCCGTTACCGTTCTGGACTCGGACGGCATCTCTCTGACGCCGAGCTTTGTTCCGGGAACTTTCCACGTTAGGGCTGAGGAACCTTTCAGAGCTGCTAGGCTGATGGGGTCATTTGCTCCCTCAATGGAGCTTTGATCCACTTCCAAAATGTATCTTTCCTCATTCACCAGGGAAAATTAAAAGCTGAGATGGTTCTGCTTGGCGGCCCCCGGCTTCAGAGAGCCTTCTGTCTGGTAGGTATGCCTGGCCTGGCAGATATGGCCAAAAGGCAGCGAGAGGCTGGGAGGGGGCTTCCAGTGAGTGGAGAGGTTTGGTGCTGCCAGCCCCGAGGGGATGAGAAGACTCGCTTAAAATAAGGACTTTGTTTGCAGTACTAGAAGTTGGACTTTCCATTTGGTTTTGAGGGGGTTGAGCACAAGCACGGTCAAGCTTTTCTTTGTAATCACAAGGAGCAGAACTGCCTTTTTTCTGTATTTAAATGAAAGCTCAGAGTCCAGGACTGGCCCTGGGAGCCGGGGTGGCTCAGAGGCTGTAAGAAAAAGTACCAAGATCAGAGAAGTTGCTGAGAGCCGTACATGGCGTTATCAGTATCTGAGGCATACCCAGAAGGAATGGAGATTACAGATGCACTTACTTTGCAAAGGTTCAGCTAACTGGAAGACAGAATTCCTGAGAACTCGTGACTTAGGGCATTCATGTTATTTACTGTTTTCCAGATTTAATCTGTGGTATGCGAGGCACCCTAATGAGGCTTATTTCCTCTCTCCCATATGCAGGAGTGTCAATCAGAAGTAAATTCGTTAACGGCAGTGGCAGTACACTGCGGGAGGCTGGTTGTGAGTAAGAATGAACCTGAACCATGGGGACCTTACGAAAGAATTTGGTTAGATTTAGGTTGAGGCTTGAAATATTGGGTTTTCAGTTGAAAAAAAGAATATCAAACACCCACGCTGTGAAGTGCTCAGGTGGCTGCAACACCTGTACGCTCCCGAGGAGTCCCGGTAGTCACAGTGTGAATATGGCAGTGAAGAACAGGCTGCGACGTCAGCATCCAGCGTTTCAAGAGGTCTGCAAAAAAGGACGCCTGATGCACTAAAGAAAATACAGAAAATACTAGGGAACATTTTCTTTTCTTGACAATATACTTAAAATACCACCCTGACCCAAGGGAAATGTAGAATAGCGTTTGAAGACAGTTCTTGGAGAGCAAACATTGAATTTGCCCTCGTGTGTTGGATCAGCAAGGAACCCAGTGCTGTTTCTGTGGGGTGGGGCTGGCAGAAGATGGCACGGAGCGGTCGGTAGCCCGGTGCTGTGTGCGAAGGGGATACGAATGCTCCCTCCTTGTAGCAGCCAGATGGTCACCCTCAAGCCTAAAATTTGTTTGCCCGCCCTTTGATTTCCTAAGCTCCTTTGCTGGTGTTAGTAATCCTAAACTTACCAGGACTTGGTTTTACTGCTTGGTTTACAGGAGAGCCAAACCCCACACCCAAGCACCCATCCGCTTTCTCCAGAACACAAATCCCAGTCTGAATTCCTGTTTTTTTCCAGCAGCCCGATCTTTATGCTGGATCCAGCAGGAGCTCCCAACTTCAAATCCCATTAAAAATCTGCAGTGCTCTCAATCCGGGGCCGGATTTCCCAGCACGGGTGGAGCTGCCCTGGCTGCTGCGGGCCCACCCTGCCCAGCCCGTCCCTGGCTCCTCGGCAGCCGCCGGCGTGGGCTGGACGCCGTCGTGGAGCCCTTTAAGGCATCACCAGGGCTCGCAGGAGCGTCTGCGTTGGCTGGCGTGGCTGCACATGTCCCAGAGTGCTGGTGAACACTCACACGTGTCCTCTGCACCTTCCTCTGCTTCATTTCTCCTGTCNATGGCAGAGCGGAGCTGGAGTAATGCTCAGCTTTTACCCGGGGGTTTTTCACCTGTGGATTTCGGGGCTCCGTAAAGACTGATCACTGTCTTGAGCCTTGTCACCGGCTGAGCATCGCTGGGACCTGTGACGGTCCCGACTGCCTCCTCGCCGCTCCCCCCATCCCTCTCTGGGGCCATGTCAGGAACCTGGTGGGGAGCAGGCAGACCACCGGCGAGCTGCGGCAGGCTGAGCCCTGCCGCTGAGGGGGCAATAAGGCAGAGCAGACGTAGGAACTTTTAAAAGGCTGCCTGGCAGAAAAAGCCAATGGAGGAAAGGCAAAGAAAAACCCCTCCAATAAATTCCACAATTCATACTGTCTTAAAAACTTCTTGTGATTTAGGCTTTTGTTAAAAATTCCACCTCTTGATCTTTAAAATGCCAGCTAATGATGGAAAAGAAAAATCCAAACCCACAGCCCTCTATGGAGTTCTATATATTTTATAATAAAATAACTTTCCCATGACTTCCATCACAATAATATTTTTTAAAATAACCAGCAAGACTGACTTTTGTTGCTGGAGTGGAGTTTTCTGTTTTAACAGGCTACAGCTGAAGCGGGTTCAAAAGGCCGGGCTCTGGGAGTGGGGGCACGAGGAGTTAACTTCTTCACACCCCTGCGGAGTGCCTGGACCAGCAACAACTTTGCCTTGTCAGGTTGGGAGAATTTCTGCAAATGAACTTTGCAAAGAATTATGCAGGGCTTGGCATTACAGTATTACACACTCGCCTGTTCTCAATCACTCACTGGAACTTATTTTGTAGTTAACCTCCATAAAGGACTGTACAACTGAGCAAAGGCCTGTCACACACACATTATTTAGAAGCCCTTATTATTATTTTATTGCCAGTCCTTGACAGCTGAGGAAAAGCCAAGCGCTTTAATCTTTCTTTCCCTTTAGTTTACAGTGTAAGAGCTGCATGTAAGATGGATTTGATTAATATGTAACAGAGATGCAATTCTCTGTAAAATGTGCTGTACTTTAGAACCCTGGAAAACAAACTGCATCACAATGGCTTAAATCTCAGTCCATTGTATTATATAGACATCATAAATAATAGAGAGCAGGCAGATATTGCTGCAGGCTTCATCTACATAACACATCTGAGCTCTCTATAATGTGTTCAACTTGTCACTTTTAGTACAGAAGAGAGGCAATAAAGCTAACAGCTGACTAAACCACATCAGCCTTGCTTCCACTTCCAGGGTGGTGAATGCTCATTAAGCAATCTTAGCTGTGACTTTTAAAATCCATAACTCTTACAAATGTAAAAAAGTTGCCACAAAAGATTAAGCGCAAAATACATGTCACAGCATTAATTTTCTGCGCGGAGATTCCAACCACCGCAAACCTCAAATATTTCTCTCTCTTTTGTTTTATATATGGTTTTGGTTAAAACAGATCTTCATGAAAAATATTTGTTTCCATCTGGGATAGAAAATACCTAGGTGATTGTAGGAAGTGAAGGAGAGCTGTATTTCATGCAGCTCGATCAGGCTGCACTTCTGCCACCCAGCAGGATTTTCACTTGGCATAAATGCTGGCGCGTCAGCTGAGATATCGTGGATTAAATTAGTCCCTGGGCAGAGTTCAAGTGCTGCATGACCAAGACAGAGGTGGTCCCTCCCAGGGGTTAGGACGAGTGTAGACCCTGTGTTAGAGCCAGGGCCAGAGGGAACTCGAGAAACCAGAGAAATAGTGGCGTGAGCCAGAGACTGGGCACAAAGCGTGAAGACCAGGCTAGGAGCTAGGGACTTGATCCTGCAGGATGGTCTAGGAGTGATGGCGGGAGCAGGGATGTGAGGAACGAGGGATGAACGCACAGCCGCGGAGCCGCGGTTGCTGGCTGATGGGACGTCATGGGGCACCGAGCTCCGTGGCAGCACTCGAGGCGCAGGTCTCGCCCCCGGTGCCTCGCTCTGTGCCCCAGAGACTTTCTGCCTCCTCCGGCCCCTCCGACACCGACTGCCCGCTGTGGCCCCTGCGGGTGCACGTGCTGTCCTTTGGACGCTCCGGAGGCTGTGCCGGGCAGCTCGGGCAGTGTCCCAGCGCTCCTGTTCAGAGACCAGCCGGGCTTCTGGAGGCAAACTGCCTCCCTGCTCTCCAGCTACCCTCAGCTGACTCCGACCCCCAGCCAGACAAGAGGGCAGAGCAAGCAGCAGGAGGTATCGGCCATAAGCAGATGTTTAGGAAAGTCATAGGTGAAGAAATAAAGAAAAAAGCTCACGCCGGTGGTTGTGACGAGGCTGGAGGGTCTCTGCTGGTGTCCAGGGCCGAGAGGTGCTCTCCTGGGAGCCAGCACAGGGGGATTCCTCCGGTGCCGGGGGGTAGCTGGGGAAGCCCTGGGACAAGCAGGGGTTTGTCACGATCTGGCAGTGAGAAAACCCCAACTCGGGCTCAGAGGGCAGTCCTGCCCTGAACCCCGGCTCAGTCTGGGTTTAGCAGGCAGTTAGTCTCCAGGAAAGCTAAGGCTTGAAGTGAGAAGTAGGTAATATATAGGCTGTGCTTTGGTTTTCTGACAAAGGAATTTTATCCTCTGACAAAAAAAATTTGCTGCTGTTTGTGGGGGGGAAACATTTCAAAGACAAAAAATGCAAGTTGGAAAGCCGAATTCCCCCTTGTGCTCGGGTGGCTGCCAAGCTGCCCGATGCGAAGTCTTTGCTTTTGTAGTGCTGAGACAGAGCCCAGATGTGGAATGGGAAAGACCTGGAAGGAGACCCCCTTTACCTCCGATTTCCCATCAGATACGGAAAATGTTTTTCTCGGTAATATTAGTGGTGTCACATGTGATTTGGGGCAGAGGTCTCTGTGGGACTAAACTGGAAGGGCTGTGAGAGGGGTTGTTGAAGGGCTGCGGGGTGGAAATAACACGGGGAGTTGCTTCCAGTTGACACCAGTGTGGCCGAGAAGGCGACCAGCCTTTCAGCAGCCACCTTCCCGTCGCAGCGTGTGCCCGTTGTTAATCATGTACGATACACGGGATCGCACGGGCACCAGCGCCCTGTCGAAAGGAGGGTGCAGAATTGAATAGGCAGCTTCATGTCTTATTAACACCCACTTTTCTGGAAATCATGCAATTTCAATGTCTTATCTTTTACATCTTAAAGCAAAACATTAATACCTGAGGCTGATTATTCTTGAATTCAAGTGTGCCGTAGTCCCCTCCTCCCCCCTAATGGCACCTGGGACTCTCAGAGGGTGTGATGCTGTCACACAAAAAGTCTTTAAGAATCTCTCACTCCAGGCTGACATCCCCACAGGATGCATTTTAGCAGTTTCAGAAGCTTTTCTTTCCCAGGGGGGTTATTAAATGTCTGTCTTGCGTATGGACCTGTATTCGCAGCATTCATTTCAGATTTAAATCGGTTTTAAAGTTCTGTGTTAGGTGGTAAAGAAAATGCAAGATTATTTAGAGGCTGTGGTCATGGGAGCAGAACTGGGAGTGATGTGACAGCTAGGAGCCTTGGAAGAAACAGGAGTGAGGAAAGGGAAAGGATTGTCCCCGCACTGTCATTCTGCTACCGAGGAAAGTGGTAAAAATGCCTTTCTGTAGGCCATTTACTTGTGGGCCAAGTGCTGGAGAAGATGGTGTAAGGCACCCGTCTGCACTGGCCGCACAGCCCGGGAGGGAGTAGGCCTGTACAGTCCAGTAGGTTAAATCTCTTTCATGCGTAAGATAAAAAATACCTTCTCTTTTTTTGGTAGATAGAAGCTAATTCAGTTATTGGGACATAAACAAAGCCTTGTTTTTCTTCTGTCTTTCTGCTGTACACACGCATATCATGCCACAGAGGGTATCAAGGGAGGGTTGGTTTATTAGCTTGAAAGAAACTGGAGCAGTAAAAAATTGGAGGGCGAGGAGGTGGACAAAAAACTAGAAGGTACAAAACCAACGTGCTCTTCGGTAAAAGAAGATATTCATTCAAATTCTCCGGTTGCTTCAGGATATGTCTATATTTCAGTGTCTTGCCATATGTTGGAATGACAGCGAAGCTTGCCCTTAATATTTTTCAAGGCACTTCAATGTTAAAATGATAGATAGACTTCACACATGCTCTCAACGCGCCGTGTTAGTGCGAACGCGGAGCATAGAGAGGCTGAGCGAGTCTGTTAGTCCTTTTTTCCCCCTCATTGCTCTGGGCTAGTATCCTTGTCTTTGCCATCCTTTGCATCCCAGTGCACACTGGTGAGCTCTGATGCTATGGAATGAAGGTGTTCAGGTTGGTTGGTGGGTTTGGTTTCTGCCTTTCCACTGTTTGTCACAGGGATTAGGTTTGAACTCATCCCACAGTGCGTGAGGGGAGCGGTGCCTGCAAAAACACAGACCACCTCGCTGAGCTCTCCTTTGGAGGCCATCCAGAAAGGGTATGTTACAACGGACGCACCAAGGGAAGAACAAAGCCTGGTAGCTTTCCCATCCACGGGGTAATCGATGTCTTAGGGCTGGTACAAGATTAGCCGGACTGCAACATTTCAGTAGCCTGTCTACAGGTCAGCTGCATTTGAAAGAACTTGGAAGGGGAAGCACGCCGAGAGATTTTTTTTTTTCAGGGCTGGCTAGCAGCTCTGCAGGAAGATCCGGATCAACCTTCCACCTCGCGCGCCTGATACCTGGCTTGCCCTCCTCTTTATGACTATTGATCTGAAAGAGAAAATGTTTTAGCAGTTCTGGACAGCTAATCAGTATCGTGTAATTCCCATCTACGCGCGCCGGCGAAGGACAGCGTGTGGGAGCGTGTCTGTGCTCTGCCTGCTGAGGGATAAACAGAAGCCTTCAGTCTCCCGGGCTGTCCGTCCGGCAGCTCTTGCGACGTGCTGCCTTCCAGCCCAGCACACCGCGCTACTGCTGGGCGGCAGAGCGGAACAAGCCTCCGAGCATCCGTGCTGCGAGGGTGCTGTCTCTCGGCTGCCCGGAGGCTCCTGGCAGAGCCGTTGTTACACTGGGCAGGGCAACAAACTGCCTGCGAATAAATAAAGCGACTCGCAAGCAGCAGTGATGGGGAAAAACATGGTGCGATAACATTTGCGAGTGAATAATGTCGCTGGGGCAAATGGGAGCCGACAGGAATCTTAGCTCAGCAGCAGCTACTGAACTCTTTACAGCAGAGCCAGATGGCCTGGTGCAACAACAGCCTTTTGGAATTAATAACTGCTGCTCTGGAGGGAGAGCTTCGTGCAGGAACCGTTTCGCATTTCGGCAGGAGTGGGTTTTTTTCTTCTCCTAGTGCTTTCTGGCTGCTTTGCTCTGGGTGAGATGTTGGCCATACTCTGAAGAAGGTTTAAAAAAAGGAAAAATTCTCTGTTTCCCTCTCCACTTTCTTCTCTTCCCCCACTCTCCCTCTGTGCTGCCTTCCCTCTGCCTTTGGCTTCGAATGTTGCAGCTTTTAATCTAGAAATTATGGTAACTTGTATGTGCATTTTGAGAGTATATCATTGCTGCAGTTAATTAACAGTTATTAGCGTTAGCGTACTGTGCTGTATTATATGTCACAAATCATCGAGTCTCCCTGTGCAGTTACAGCAATTAAGAACTCCATCACACCTTCTGTATAGTCATTTGGTTCTCTTCCAGGTCTTTTCAAAACTGGAAATTGCTAATCAAATCATTTCTGCTCTGTGCCTCGGTATCGTTTATTCCATTCCTAATGATGTGCGACTTTTTTTTCTTTGGCCGTTAACAGAGGCATCCGTGCGTCTAACCCATTTCACACCACCGTCATGCTTTAGAGAGGCGATAATGAACTTGCAGGAGGAAGTGTAGGCTTTGGTGCTTCTCCCCCCACTTCGTCGTCGTCTTTTTTTTTTAAAAAAAACCCAATGTCTTTCCTGCTGTTGGGTGATTGAATTTTGAAACTGTAAAATGCATTGACAGACTTACAAACCCAACTTGCCAGAGCTGTAGCTATCAGAGTTTAGCTTCAATTCAGAGCTCAGTGAGAATCCTGCCTGATCAATTTGTCATCCCTCTAAATGGAAACTAATTACTTCCCAGGGAAAGATTGCAGGCAAATACCAGCCTTTGCATCAGCAGCCTTCTGCAGTGAGGTGGAAGCAAAGTCCAAAGGGTTTTAACTAGCATAAGCCGCTTCATTTCTTACCCCTTTCCTTAGTCCTGCCAGGGAGAGTTTATTTTATTCATGCTCTCAGTAAAATTGCCTTCACATTTGCTTGGGTCGTATGTCAAGGACATATTTCGCTTTTCAGGTCAGCTGCATGTGAACATCATGATCCTGCCAAGGATGTTTGATGTCATTCCAGTACGAAGTCCTTTCTCTTACCCAGAGGTTGACGGTTCTGTACGTGCCCAAGCCATCCCCCGGTGTGTTTCTGTGGCTGTTGCAGCTTTCCTTGGAGCCTCCCAGTAGCGCCCGTGTGATGGCTGATGTGGTGCCATGCACCACGGTGTCAGGTGGACTTGGAAAAACTTTGTCGTGGGGTCGTAGTTCTGGATGTAAATCGTTTTAGGGGTTGTATATTGGAGAGGAGCCCTCCTGCGAGCTGTAGGTACGCTGTAAGTGAAGGCGGTCGTTCCCTTGCCTGTGAGCAGCAGCTCTGAGCCCTCAGGGATCTGCTCACCAATCCGCAGTCCTGTCTTTGCTTGCAGAATAACCATAACCCGAGAATCCTCCAGAGGAGACCACAGCAATGATCCGAGGGCTGGAACCCCTCTGCTGTGAGGGAAGGCTGGGAGAGCTGGGGCTGCTCAGCCTGGCGAAGAGAAGGCTGCGGGGAGACCTTAGAGCAGCTGCCAGTGCCTGGAGGGGCTGCGAGAGAGCTGGAGAGGGGCTTGCGACCAGGGCATGGGGTGACAGGACAAGGGATGATAGCTTCACACTGAAAAGGGGAGACTTAGATTAGATAGAAGGAAGAAGTTCTTTACTCTGAGGGTGGTGAGGCCCTGGCCCAGGTTGCCCAGAGGAGCTGTGGCTGCCCCATCCCTGGCAATGTTCAAGGCCAGGTTGGACGGGGCTTGGAGCACCCTGGGCTGGTGGAAGGGATCCCTGCCCATGGCATGGGGGTTGGAATGAGATGATCTATAAGGTCCCTTCCAACCCAAACCAGTCTATGATTCTGTGAATCCAGACATGTGCTTCTTGATCCAACTTGTCCATCGACTTCTCTTTGCTTGGACGTGTTCTTTTGTAAAATGTATACAGTATAAGTTGACCCTCATCTCAAGATTTTCTGAGGATTATATAGTGTTAACAAAATCCATCGGGAAGGTGTGACTGCAAAGCAACAGCTATTATCTGCTGCAGGCAGGAAGAGCCCAGTTCAGAAAGCAAAAGCATCTCCCATGGCTAATTACTCCCTGCAGGATGTAGATGCCTCTCCACTCATCTCCTCTTGCGTTGGCCTCCTCTGTAAGTAGCATTGCCTACCACAGCCTCAGCCTTCTTGTTCTTCTGCTTTTGGCTCCACAGATATTTTCATGACTTTATCAGACAACACAACTGAAATTAAGACCTGACTTCTTAATTACATTCTCATTGCTTTACTTCAGTTGTAGTTATGCAGCCACAAATGTTCTAGAGGTAGAGTTTTGTAGGAAAAATACATTATAGAATAAAATGGAACTGAGCATGGTGAGCCTTCCTGATGATGAGGGGACGATTTTTTGGAAGGAAAAAAGCATTACATATGGGAAGCTTTAAATAAAAAGTTGACATCCTTGGCTTAAGAAAGCTCAGAGCCTTTGGTGGCAGAAAGCAGAGAGCGCGTGCAGAGGAGTGTCCCAGCATGCTGGTGTTTACGTCATTCCCTAGGAACCTGACTCTGGCTTTTCTCAGAGACTTTTGGTCTCTTGCAGTAGGACCATTCTTGTGCTGTGAGGAGCATACTCCAATCTCCTTCTGATCGAGAGTGCCAGGACACACCACACACCTGGCCAGGAGTGCGTCCCTAGGAGGTCTGTGATGTGGGGTGGTGCGAGGCTGAGTGTGCGGTTGAGGCTTTGGGCACAGGGAACGGTGGGATGGGGCGTCCCTGCTGAGTGACTTCTCCCCACGGCTGCTTTACCCACACAACGTCTGAAGCCCATGTGCTGCAGCCCTGGGCGCTGCTTGCAACCGAGACGCGGCCCACCCGGTGGCCCTGCGTGCTCTCGGAGCTGGTCCTCCTCTTGTTGCGCTTTCTCAGAATGCAGATACAGTAGAGTCCTGGCCCGTGGCAAAGGTCTTAGATGCAGATTACTGCAGATCATTCCAGTTGTAAGGTATTAATTTGCCACTCTGCAGAAAGGTGTTAGCTCATTCTGTGCGTTGCTGAAATTTGGGTGGAATTTGAGTCAGACTTGTCTGACAGTTTCCTCCCCAGGTTAATTCTTCGATACGTGAGATGTGAGAGGTCTGGAACTTGCATCCAGGAAGTGTTTTGTGTCACACAAACAGCTGGAAGTGCAGGGAAGGAAAAGAGGCTTTGCTAAATGGCAGACTTCAAATGGATGGAGGTTACCAGTGCCGGGGACCCTCTGCTGCTTGGGGAACTGGTGAGCTGGCAGTGAGCACACTCGCTTGTTGTCATTTTTATTTCAGAAATGTAATGACGTGAAGGGCCAGAGGCTTGTCTGGTTTTCACTTTTTTTTTTCTAATGAACCATCACAGTTGGGAAGGAAACTTGCGGTTTTTGGCTTTTTTTTTCATCCCCCAGAAAACTCGTGTCTATCCCTAGTGTAAAACTTGGGGTCTGTGTCGGCATCAATCCGTCTCCCCAGAAAACAAGGCTAAGCTGATTTGCAGTACCTTTTGCAGCAACATGCTGTGACTAACGTAAGTACCTGGTCCCGCTGGCTTCACTAAGATGTTGGATGCTTGAATTGTTTATGGGCTTTTGAAAAATGCATGCTTTATCGTAAGGCACCAGTAGCTCTTTGCTTGACTGCTTTACCCGATTCTTGCTGCTCTTCAGGCTATGCTCCAGGCTTTCCTGAACCAGCAGGTCGTCACGCCAGCAGGACGCCCGTGGGGGCCAGGAGCTGCTGGCTCTGGAAGGCCCCGTCCCACGCGCTCGTACATGCTCGAAGTTGGCAACTCCTACCTGAAGCCATGCCTTTTCCTGGTCTCTCTCTTGATGTTTTGCTGTAAGGGAACGTGGCACTTGAAAGGCCTGGACAGGTTTGGCCTTTTGCTGTGCATGTGCCATGCTCCAGAGGAGAGACAGAGACCAAGGGGTTTTTTCCAAAATCTTCTCCGGGTTGGTCAAGCCATTTTCAAAAATGTATGTCTCCTTCCCAGAAGGACATTGCCAGCCTGGCACAACCCATCCTGAGATAATTTTTGAGGGCCAAACTTGTAAATGATCATAAACTAAATCCTCAGAAATATCCGGGCTAGCACCTGGTTTTTCTCCAAGGCATCTACATCCAGGAGCTGTGGAGGTACCTGCATACTCTTGCTGTGAATGGAAAAGCCCTTGCAAATCCGTATTTTAAAAACTAGCTATGAACATACTGATAAAATCAACAATAGAAACCTCTTAAGGCTTGATGTAGGTCTAATGTAAGGTGTAAACTGAAAACAAGTCATTAAGACAGTGCTGTCTTTATGGGCACTTGTGTGTCAGTTGGAGTGACTTTGGTCTAGCTCAGGTCAAGTGGGAGCAGACTTCTGCTGAATCAAGATCAGCTGCTCTTTAGAAAAAGAAGTGTGTCCCCACAGCTTCTCTGACACTTTAAATACAGCAGTTTAACGGTAAGTTAAGCGGTGCCATACATTTAAGCTTGCTAAATGGGCTTAAATGGCAAGAAGATTCCCTTCGCTGTGTCACGAGCTGGACAGTCGTTAAAGGCCTGGCTTTGCTTTCTGTTTACAAGCCTAAACCACTGATAGCATTTCAGTTGCTAAAATTGGATGTAGCCTCAAAGAGGATGCTGTTAATGAGCTGAGCAGCTGGACGGTGCCTTTCCTGTAGCTGTGACATTTCTGCAGATACGCAGGTATCCGGAACAGCCGGTCTGACCCGACTGAAATGCAGGCTTGCCCTGACGCTCCAGATGTAGCACAGCTGGATTGCTGGGGTGTGCATGTGGCTGTACCTTTGACTTGCCTGCCTGTGGAGATGTGTGCAATTGCAACTATATGTAAGGTTGTGTTTGGGGGGGGGTTTCCCCTTCTATTTCATGCTGCCTTTTGTAAAAACAAATAGTGGATGTTTATTCCTAAATCTGCTTGGGCTGGCCTTTGTCATGTGGTTTGAGCTGTGCTTTAACTTCCCTGAAGACTAAAGAGGTTTCTATCTTGGGTTCTCTACGCAGCCCAATGCAGAAGCTAATTACAGTAAGGTGAGATATGACCAAGGTTTGGTGGCCATCTGATAAGAGCGCTGCCATAACTGGTCATTTATGTGCAGTGTGATTGTACAAATAGTTCTCAGGTGTCATTATTAAACACACAAAAAGGATTGGTCCGTGTCCAAAAATGCTTGCAAAGTTAACTGAGAAAATGAGACAGCAGAAGGAAGGGAAGGATTAGCTGTTTTCTCCATTTACACGTAGGAGTATTCCAGATTTAATTAGACAGATTTAATAACACAGCAGAAATCTGTAGAAGATTGTTCCGTAGCGGTATGTTGGAGTTTTAACCTCAAAAGATCCTTGTTCTTGTCTGTGTGCAATGCAGTGAAGTAATGTCCGGTGTGGATATCGCTCAGAGCTCACGGGAGCGTCTGCTCCGAGGAGGGGGACGTGGTCCGTACGCCGTAGCTGGCCTTTGCAGAGTTGTTCTCCTGCCACGGCACTGATCTGCGGGCTGGGTTGTGCAATTCAGCGGCCTTCCTTCAGCGAAGGTCTGGAGATTCTTTTCCAAAAGATGAAGAAAACATCTGGTAATATGAGAATTGGTCTTTGAGAGAGAGAGAGAGAGAGGAGCAGCTCCCTTGCTGACTGCGGTGTCACTGTTGTCCGCTTAGATACCATTAACTTGTCCTTTGAAGGTAGCAGATGAGGTTGCCAACAACAATTAAAAAACAATTTTTTTGAAAGTGTTGGGTTTCCCGGGCCCTTCTCAGATCAGGAAATGAGATGAAAAGCAGTTGCTGAAAAGCTGCTGTGTTTATTTGAGTCGAGCAGAGCATGGCGGCTCAGGACCCCTCATTAAGGGAGGGCATTACCGGCAGCCCGGTGTTGTGTTTCCAGGCTGATGAAACGCATTGTCTGACAGCAAGCTCCGTGCAGCTCTGGCTACGTACGCTGGCACATATTTTCTGCCTCAGTGGTTCCTCTCAGTAGGATAGCCAACCTCTGCCTTTCTGTCTGACGTTTTTGCTAATAATTACTTGAAAAATCATCCACTTCTATTTAAAAATTGCGACATGAAGTACTAGTCCGTCTTTGCATCATGACAGCAAGAGGCCAATGGAGTAACGGGTGTTCAGCCGCATGAAGCTAACTTCATAAAGCATTGCCCAGGGTGCACTGCAGGATGACTGGAAATAATTAGCCTCTGGAGGTTGGAAACCTGTGCTGTAAATCCCAGAGCTCGGAGTGAGGGGAGTTTTTTATCACTGTCCTTGACAGAAAAATTGTAACATCACGGCTTACTCCCTCTTTGACATAATATAGTGGTGCTTTGCGGAATCCTGTGCTTACACCTCCATTTCCCCGCTCGCAGCCTTCTCTCGTGGGTTGCTCACTGGACCGTAGGAAGTTTCCTTTGGGCCTTAAACCATCACACAGACGTGTTAATAGCTTTCAAGTGTCTGGCTGCCAGTGAGAATCGGGCCCTCTCTGAATTAAACAAATTCCCACTGATGCAATCCCTGTGACCTTATCGAGCGGCAAGATCCGCGCGTAAATGAACTGCGCTGGTGAGAAGCTCGTCCACGCTGGCGCCGTTCGTCGGCGAGGGACGCCTGCACCGGGACTCGCGCTTCTGTACGTACCCAGCGGTTCCGTCGGCGCGGACCGCGCGGATGTTGTCAGCGCCTTGGTGTTTAACGCCGAAATTCAGAGGGGAACGTGTCTGCACAGATACTTGGGTAAATTGTTGTGTATATCAGGAGTGTCTTGTAAATGATAGTGAACAGATGCCTTGTACGTACTACACAATAAGCCACTTGAAGTTGTCATCAGTTGTTTATAGACATTATTAATATTAATAATGTACCACTCATTTCCATATGAAACCACATTAGGCTTGTCTACACTGCATCCAGTTACCTGCAGAAGCTGGGAAGCCGTGGCAGCGTGCCCGAGCTAACACGTCCTGCTGAGAAAATGCTGCCTTTGTTCGCGTCTCAGCGGCGCGGAGCGGAGCTGTATGGACGTAGCAGGGCATTTGCTGTTCGCTTGTGTACCCGTACACAGCACAATGAGCTGCTGTGATTAGTCAAGCCCCTGCTCCAGGGACTTCTTTGAAGTGTTACACAGAGTTGAATGTCTGCTCAACAAGGGGCAGTTGTTTGGTGGTGAAGGTGCTCTTCAGATATGAGTGAGGAGGTTCAAAGCCTTGGGGATCTTTCCTTTGCAAAGGACGTTAAAGGCACCAGGTCCATGTTGTTAGGGAACTGGGAGAAAAAGTGAACCATAACAATTTGCCTGGCTTTGGAAATCTGAAGTTTAATCTCCTCTAATTTAGGCAAAGTTGAAATCTTGGTGTTCTGCACACAAGGAAAGCAAGAGTTGAAGTCAAAAGTGAGATTTTCTAAAGCTTTTCGCACTGACCTGCGTCTTCTCCCGAGGAATTTAACGGCAGTGTGCCCGCTAATTTCGATAGAAGACGCAGGCCAATGCCAAACATTTAAAAAGCTGTGTGAAACGTTCCTTTCACTCCTGTGCTTGAAGCAAGGGGGGATCTCCAGCGACAAGGTGACAGGACCAGGGAGCACAGCACCGGGCTCTGGTTCCACAGGTCCCACCGCATGTCTGTGTGGCACAGAAAGATCTTCTGGGGTAACCTCAAGCCTGAAATGGAGGTTCCCAGACCTCTTTCTTCAGGGCTTGGATGTGCTGCAGTCACATCCTCAATAATTACTGCATTTGAATCCAATTTTGTGTGGTTTAATAGACAGAACGCTCTGTTGAGGCTGGGTACAATTATCAGTATTTATTCCCAGAAGCCTGGGGAGCTTTTTGTCAAAAGACAAAGCAACAAAAGTTCCACGGTTTGCAAAATACAGACCTTTATACTACAAGTGAAATATTTAGATAGGAATCATTACTGAGTCCTTTTACAGCAACCTTGCCAGAGAAAGAGAGAGAGAGGGCTGGGAAAGAAAACACAAAGGAGGTAATAATATCTGATTAGCCAAGCAGCTGGAGGACTGATGGGGAATTGTGAAGCCTATCAAGGCATCGTGACTTTCTGTGTGAGTGACATGCTGCAGCAGGAAGCAGCTACCAGCTGAGGAGCTGCTCTGGAATATTACCCTTAGGACTTGTCTTTTATTGGTAACCTTGCAGTATCCTCTGCTGGAGTTGCGCATTTCTGAGAATCCGGTGGCTTGTCTACAAGGCTTAATTGACAACCCTGGTCACAGTACTGGCAGGGTCGGCGTCATCCCCAGCGCAGTGCCAGGGATGGCCGTGGCTGCGCGTGGCGGATGGATATTTTGCAGCTGTCCTCTGTCGTTCTGTGTCTTTCCAAGGCTGAGACTGTTGCAATGACCTGAGCAATGCTGGCCACGTTACGCATTCTCTGAATTAATATAGCAGTAGTTTTTGGATGCGGTGCCCAGTTTAACATTATGCCTGTGATATCTAGCTGTCTTCTCATCTACAGCAGCGCGATGCCATCATTTGGGGGGGAATCACTTATAATTTAAAGCACTACACCAGAGAGAAGACTCAATCCCATTATTTTATAGTCTTTTTTTGAGATGTAATCAAAGCGATAAGAAGCTTTAGGTACTCTGTGTCGTTGGAGGAGGCTGGAAGGAGGCTGGGCCATCCCTTCTTGGCTGTAGCTGTTGCTCTGTGTTTCTCCTGTTTTAATATCGTGCTTCAGGATTCTGATGTTTGCGGGTACTTTTGTTTTCCCCCCGCCTTGAGATTTAGTTAGGGTGTCAGGGGTTGTTTTGCCTTCCTTAGAGCACCGCTGTACCCGCAGTCGGGATACGGAGTCGCAGTTCGTTCCTTCCGCAGGTCAGTGGTGAGGTTTCCCTGAACCGAACCAGGGACAGGATGGTGCCGCTTCGTCACAACTGTAGGCCAGCAAAGATGTTATCCACTTCATTTTGCACGATCACTTTCATTGTGCTGTGCTCCTTCTTCAAAACCGTTCCTCATTTAACTGATAAAGCCATATTTTTCTCATATTTGAGTGTAGAGGAATCCAGCTGAATTTTGTAATAAAGCAGCTCTTTCAAGAGAGAAAAATAAGGGAATTGTTCTTACTGTGTGCCTTAGGACCTGGAAATGTGAACGCGAACTTGATGTACCAACAGTGAGATTACATTCTAGCTCTTCTTCTTTTCATTTCAGAAATCTGTGAAACCGCATAGATTTATACTCCCAAATTTTACACTTGCAGGTAGGATCTAGTTTAGAGCACAATATACAATATGTGAGCCGTAAGAAATAGGACTCCAGCTTCCCGGAGCTGGTGGAATTGGCTATACTGACTTATCTGAGCCTGCCTCCCACAGAGAGGATGTAGGGAGGAAATGAAAACTATATGTAAAGTTTTGTGTATTTATTACTTTATAAAAATATTTTTCATGGGTAAAATCTGTCTTTAATGACGCATTCAAACTGCGGTGCTGAGAAGTACTGCATAGCTAATGCATTGTTTTGTTTTTGTTTATTCTGCAGAAAGGATGGAATTTCATTTTTTAGTGAAATTACCAGTGCTCCTTTATTATTCACAGGTCTTAAAACGCATGACAGGCTGAACTACTAAGTCCTTGAGGATTTCAATACCAGCTTCTTTGCGAATCTAAACTGGTTTTCCAGCCCACTACTTGGCGGGCCACAGGGGTTTTTACTGTAGTGTAATACATATTTAAAGCTTCTTATGGATGGCTACGTCTGCAAATAAGCTGAAAAAGTAGAGGAGGAAATGCCTTGTGTTATCTGGAGTTGAGCAGGGAGAAGATTACCATAGGAGGAACCTGAACAAGAGGTGTGACAGTTGAACAGACCGAGGTGCTGACTCTCAGGGTAGAATAGACACAGGCAATTTCTAAAGGATCACAGAGGGAAGAATCCAGCCTTCATTCATCATGACGAGCGCAGAAACGTCTGGCTCTCCTGCTTGCTTTTATGAATAGCGAAGGTGGAAAATACCAAGTAGTAAAGGACTGTGTATATTTAATTCACATGTAACATTAAGGTTTATTTTGTTTGCTCTTTTATTTCTCCTGTGAACACTTTTAGGAAATCAATGCAGTGCATTAGCCTGGATTCAGCTGGGCAATGAATGTCTTCGTATATGTAATGTGCAGCTCTAAGAGAGGGACTGTCTTTTTATTTTAGACATCCAGAATGTAAGTTCATAACTAAGGCTCTTAGGCAATGCAGTAACATAAAAAACCAATACCTAAATTTCTCAATGATAATTTTTTAAGGAAATTTATAGACTTACAGTCTATAGGCAAGGCTGGCATAAGGGAAATCTGAATTTCCATCAGGCTGTCTAACTGATCTCTTGCCATTCTCGTTCTTTCTCTTAGCTTTTCTGAGTTCACGTGACTTCCAGATTTGCTCTAAAATAAAGGAGAACAAAATCTGTCATTATATGATTTAAGTTCCCTTATTACATTCCCTAAAACAAGTTGATGGATGAAAAGCCTTCCAGAAATGCAAGCAGACCCTCTGTTAGAGCCACGTAGGCCTGCTCAGCTTTGCGTGCAGTGCGTGCCCTTAGAACGCCGGCCGTATTTCTTGCGTACAATATTTATACTTCATTCAGAACTAGGGCAGTAAAAATGATTTAGTGAAATTCACAGCTTTTGAAAGATATTACCATACTAGAGTATGTGCTCGAAACTTCCGAAGAATATTTATACTTGCATATATTTAAATAAGTATGAATTTGCAACATAGCGCAACTTAACTGGTGGATGAAGTGACCGGGCACGTCTTCCAGCCCTCCACGGCTCCTTGCCTGCAGCACGTAGGGGCCAGACTCTTTCCAGTGGTGCCCAGCGACAGGACAAGGGGCAATGGGCACAAACTGAAGCAGAGGAAGCTCCAGCTGAACCCGAGGAAGAACTTCTTCCCTCTGAGGGTGACGGAGCCC